>Ga0164243_10005385_pt1 | contig 19555 bp, 16 predicted proteins | sample OricompcompostOP_FD_108781 | JGI IMG/M metagenome (GOLD analysis project Ga0164243, IMG submission 108781) | Organic Plus compost microbial communities from Emeryville, California, USA - Original compost - Organic plus compost (OP) | ecosystem: Engineered > Solid waste > Mixed feedstock >... | reverse complement strand
TCGCCCTCCCCGACACCACGACGAGCGCCCTCGCGCACGGCGATTTCGACGCGACGCACATCTTCGTCGATGGCGACGATGTAGGTACGTACACAGGTATCATCGACTTCGGCGAGCTCCGTGGTGCGGACCCGCTCTACGATCTCGGGCACGCCCATCTGCAGGATCAGCAGCAGGATCGTCGCCCGATCGTGCCTGATCTCCTCGCCGGCGTCCGCGAGATCACCCCGCTCCCCGATGACGTGCTGCTCCAGATCCGTCGCCAGGCGATCGCGATCGGCACACGCCAGCTCGCGATCTTCCAGCGACGCCAGTCCCCGTGGACGACCACGCTCGCCGCACAACTCGTCCGCCTCGCGAGCGACACCTCACGCTGAGATCACCTGCCAGCGACGCAGCTTGTCCGGATTGCGCATCACCCACAGCCGTCGCACGCGACCCGCCTCCAGCGCCACCGCGATCGTCGCGTGCACCGTCCCCGCCGCGTGCGCCACGATCGCGACCGTTCCGTTCACCGACGTCACCGTCAGCGCGAGATCCGGCTGTCGCGTGAACACCGCAAGCAGGAACGCCGCGATCGCATTCGCGCCCGTCACCGGCTCGATCGCCGCCGAAACCGTGCCGCCACCATCCGTCATCGCCACTGCCGACGGATCGAGCAGCGCGATCAGCCCATCGGGATCACCCGTCTCCCACGCCGAGGCGAATGCCCGCACGAGCTCACGCGCCGCAGTGTCCGTGCGTGAGGTCAGCGCCACATCACGCAGCCGTCGGCGTCCCGCCGAGGCCAGCTGACGACAGGCGTGCTCCGATCGCCCAAGAATCTCGGCAATCTCGCGAAATCGATACTGGAAGACATCGTGCAGGATGAACGCGACGCGCTCCGCCGGGCGCATCGTCTCGTACACCAGCAGCAACGCCATCGCGATCGTCTCATCCTGCGCGATCAGCTCGACCGGATCGTCCGCACGCTGCCAGCGCGGGTCCGTCGGCAACGGCTCCGGCAACCACGGACCGACATACCGCTCCCGACGATGACGCGCCGATCCCAGCACATCGAGGCAGAGACGACTCGCCGTCGTCACCAGCCAGCCCTGCGGATTCCGGATCTCGGCACGCGCCACCGCCCCGAGTCGCACCCAACGCAGGAAGGTCTCCTGCACCACATCCTCGGCATCCGTCATCGTCCCGAGCAGGCGATACCCCAGGTTCAGCAGCATGCGCCGCGCGTCGTCATGCAGATCCTCGTCCATGCGATTCCACCACTCCCGGTGCATTCGAGGCAGCATCCCTCACCGTCATGACGACGCAGCATCCCGAAACGTCACGTCGCGGACATCGCGGACACATCGCGTTCGCGCATCGTCATGACGGGTGAACCGGGAACACGTTCCGGTCAACGCACACATCCGATCGCGAGGAAGCATCATGACCGACCAGACCGTCACGTTCATCAACATCATCACGACCGACCCGGAACACCAGCCGCAGGTGATCGACCTGCTCACGGAGGGCACCGAACGCGTGATCCGCCATCGCCCGGGCTTCGGCTCGGTGACGCTCTTCGCGAGCGTGGACGGGCGCACCGTCATCAATCTCGCGAGGTGGGAATCCGCCGATGCCGTGAAGGCCACGCAGGGCGATCCCGCCGCCGCGGAGTTCGCGCGCCGCACCGCCGAGATCGCGCAGGCCACACCTGGTCTCTACCGTCAGGTCGTGGAGATTCTCGGCACCACAGACTGACCTCCGCAACGACAATGGGCCGGAGAGATGCTCATGCATCCCTCCGGCCCACGACCAACCAGGGTGTCTACGACGCGGCGTCAGCCTCGAAGGCCGTCAGCACGAAGACCGGGATCTCCCGCGTGGTCTTCTTCTGATACTCCGCGTAATCCGGCCAGACCGCCACCGCGCGCTCCCACCAGATCGCCTTCTCCTCACCCGTCACCTCGCGCGCCTGATAGTCCTTCTTCACCGGACCATCCTGCAGCTCGACATGCGGATTCGCCGTGAGGTTGAAGTACCACACCGGATGCTCCGGATCACCCCCGCGCGAGGCCACCACCGCGTACTCGCCCTCGTGCTCGACGCGCATCAGCGGCGTCTTGCGGAGCTTGCCGGACTTCGCCCCGACCGAGGTCAGCAGGATGATCGGCACCCCACGCAGCTCGTTCGCCTCGGCCCCACCCGATGCCTCGAACGCCTCTGCCTGCTTGCGCGCCCACTCCGATGAACTCGGCTCGTACTCTCCAACCAATGGCATGTCAGCACTCCTTCAGCAAACGGGTTCACCCCGTCGACAATTCCGGAGTTCATCCTACCGGGAAAATCCACGCCACTCATCCGCCACATGGCGAGGATCGCGGATCATGGGCCGATCGCTACCAGCCATACTCCATCAGCGGCGGGATCTGCGTCTCACCCGTCGCGATCAGCGCCAGTCGCTGCAGGATCTGCGTCGCACGATCCGAGTCCGGCACCTCTTGCGAGAGGAGCGCCACGATCCGCACCCCCATCTGCAGGTAGATGATGCCGACGTCATTCACCACGTCGTCGAAGTTGCCCGTCTTGTTGATCGAGGTCACTCCATCCGGCAGCAGATACGGGATGCGATCCACCACCGCCTGCTGCGAGAGGATCGTCCAGATCTGTTCGCTCACCCATTCCGACACCAGCGTGCTGTCGTTCAGCGCGCGCAGGTAGGCAACCATGTCGGCGGCGGTCGTCAGGATCAGCGACCCCGACTGCTCCTCCCACGTCAGATACGACTCCGTCTCCGCGAGGTCGTGCGGATCGACATCCGTATCCGTCACGGCGTCCCAGTCGTAACCTTCCGACGGGTAGACGAAGAACGCCGTCTGCGTCATCCCCACCGACGAGGCGATCGCCTGCAGCGAGTTCGTGTCGACGAGTGCGAGCAGCGTGCGCGCCCCGACGTTGCTCGAATAGGCACCCGTCGCCAGCAGATACTCGTCGATCGTGAAGGAATAGCCGACGTCCTGATATCCGAAGTACATGTCCCCGTCTTCATCGAAGACATCCCAGGAGAGCACGAGTTCGTCATCGAGCGACAGCATCCCCATCTCAATGCGATTGAGGATATCCGCCATCAGCACGAGCTTGTAGAGACTCGCCGACTGGAAGGGGAGCGTGCTGTTGTGTGAGGCCACCACCGTGCCATCGGCCTCGGTGATCAGGAATCCGTAGATCCCCTCCTCCCCCATGATCAGTGCATCCGCCAGCTCCTGCTCCGATCCCGAGCCAAGCCCGGTCGTGACCGCCGTCGCCTGCCCCACGGGGCTCGCGCTCGGTGATGCCGCAGGTGACGCGATGGATGTCCCGCCTGTCGCGGGCGTCGCACTCGGCGTCGCCTCCATGACCGTCTGCGCGGCAGCGGCCAGCGATGACGATCCGCCGACCGCAAGAAGCCCTGCGCCGAACCGCCATCGCAGTCGCGCCGAGTACGTCCGTTCCTGACTTGATCTACTCACTCGGTGTTCCGATCCTGGCATACAAACAGAGGGAGCAAGGGGCACGGCATCACGGAGTGACACCTCCCTGCTCGTTCGAATGCTAGAAAGGCGATATGGGAAAACGCTGTGAATCGCCACGAGCTTCGCAAAGACCCCCCGGACTTTGCGAATCGGTGCCCGATCAGCCACGCATCAGCACCCAGCCACTGGCACCATGCGGGTCGCATCCTGATCGACCATCGTGCATTATATGCGCATTGCGAGCCATCTCTGCTTATGAATGAGGTCCCCGATGCCCAAACCACCGTCGTTGGAGACGTTTTCCGAGGATCACGCCCATGCCCTCGATGCGCAGGATCCGCTCGCCAGGTTCCGCGATCGGTTCTACGTTCAGCCGGATGTGACCTATCTCGATGGCAATTCACTCGGGCTCCTCTCGAAGGATGCCGAGGCGGCGGTCCTCAACGCGCTTGAATCCTGGAAGCAGCACGCCGTGAGCGGCTGGACGGCCGCCGATCCCGCGTGGTTCACGCTCGGCGAATCGCTCGGCGCGCGGATCGCCCCGTTCGTCGGCGCCGCCCCGGAGCACGTCGTCGTCACCGGCACCACGACGGTGAACCTGCATCAGCTGGTCGGCTCGTTCTACCGACCGGAGGGCGATCGCCGGAAGATCGTCGCCACCTCGCTCGACTTCCCCTCGGATGTCTATGCGCTGCAGAGTCTCCTGCGATCCCGCGGGATGCACCCGGACGACGATCTGGTGCTCGTGCCGAGTCGCGATGGGCGCACACTCCAGACCGAGGACATCCTCGCCGCGATCACGGACGAGGTCGCGGTGGTGCTGATGCCCTCGGTGCTCTATCGCTCCGGGCAACTGCTCGACATCCCGCGGTTGACGCGCGAGGCGCACACCCGCGGCGCGATCATCGGCTTCGACTGCGCGCACTCGATCGGCGCGATCCCGCACGCGTTCGACGCGTGGGAGGTCGACTTCGCCTTCTGGTGCACCTACAAGTACCTGAACGCCGGTCCGGGCGCGGTCGGCGCGCTCTACGTGCATCCGCGTCACGCTGATGTGCAGCCGGCACTGGCGGGCTGGTGGGGATATCGGAAGGATCGCCAGTTCGACATGGCGCATCAGTGGGAGGGGGCGGCCCACGCGGGCGCGTTCCAGATCAGCACGATCCCGCTGCTTTCGGCGGCACCGCTGCTTGGTTCGCTGACGATCCACGAGGAGGCTGGCCTCGACGCGATCCGCGCGAAATCGCTCGCGCAGACGGACTACCTGATCGCGCTGCTCGAGGCGTCCGGCCTGACGTCCGCGCCGTACGCCTACCGGATCGGCACGCCGCGCGATCACGCGATCCGTGGCGGACACGTCGCTGTGGAACACGATGCGGCGGCGAGCATCTCGGCGGCGCTCCGCGAGCGCGGGTACATCGTGGACTTCCGTCCGCCAGACGTGATCCGCATCGCGCCGATCGCGCTCTACACGCAATACGTGGACCTGTGGCGGACGGGGCAGGTGCTCCGGGAGATCATCGACACCGGCGCGCACCTGACCGTCACCTCCACCGACCTCGTCACGTAGCGCCTCGCGCAGCTCAGACGTCCGGTGACGACTCGTCCGGGATGATCTCATTCATCGGGCGTTCATCCATGTACTCCTGGTACGACTCGCCCGGCTTTCGCAGCGCGTCCATCTCTGCAAAGATCTTCCGCCAATGCTCATGTGGCACTTGGACGATGGGATTGGATGAGAGGATGACGTTTCCTGTCGCTTCATCTCGCCAGGCATAGAGAGTGTCACCCGCGAACTGGATCTCTGGAGGAAGCTGGACCGCCTGATCGCCCTCATGCTCGAAGAGTTTCCCAATGAAGATCTGCTGCATGACCGCACCTCCGAACTTCAGATCAGCGCCGGGAGCTCCGCGAGCGTGCGGATCGTGATGTCCGGCTGGATCGGCGCGTCCGCCGCCGGTGCCGCCTCCCCGATCCAGACACCCCGGATGCCGACCGCCTGCGCGCCCTGCACGTCGCGACGGATGTTGTCGCCCACCATGATCGCCTCGTCCGGCGCGACGCCGAGCGTGCGCAACGTATGGTGATAGATCTCCGGATTCGGCTTCCCGAACCCGAGTTCCCCCGAGACCACGATCGTCTCGAAGCGATCCGCGATGCCCGTCTCGTCGATCTTCGCGCGCTGCACGTCCGGGATGCCGTTCGTGATCAACGCGAGTCGGAAGCGCGCACCGAGCGTATCGAGCGCCTCGAGCGCACCCGGGATGAACGGATTCGTGCGCGTGCGCTCCTCGAAGAAGCGCGTATCGAGCACGCGTGCCAGCTCATCATCCACCACGCCGAAATCCGCAAGCGCGCGCTGCCACGACGTGACCCGGAAGCCGGGACCCCAGGCACGATACGCCGCCATGCGCGGATCGTCCCCCGCGAAGATCGAGCGCAGCCCCTCGTCCGCGCTCGTGCCAAGATCCTTGCACCAGGCAGGATCAGGCCCCTCCGCCCACAGCGCCGCCGCATGCGCGCGCACAGCCGCGATCAGGGCATCGGGCTCGATACCGCTCGCCTTCTGCGCGAGGTTCGCGGTCGCCTGAAACGCCGTCGTGGTGGCGGCTTCATCGAAGAGGATCGTCTCGTCGAGGTCGAGGAACACGGCCTTGAGTGCAGTCACGAGGGAGGGTCCTTTCGGGATAGGGGGATCAGGAGTCGGGGAGGAGATCGACCGTCCACGGATTGAGGATGGGGACGCCGGTCGGCTGAAAGTCCTTGACGTTGCGCGTCATGACCACGAGATCGTGACGCACGGCCGTCGCGGCGATGAGCACGTCCATCACCCCAAGGTTATGTCCATCTCTCTTGGTTCTAGCGGTAATGTCACCCCAGATAATCGCGGTGTCGAGATCAATCGGAAGGATACGTGGGGCAAACAACGTCTGGAGTTCACGAGACCATATGGTGAGTTGTCGTTTTCGCCTCCCCTCCAGAAGGAGTTCGAGACCTTTCTGAATCTCACCGATGGACGCCACGCTCACAAACAGCTGGTCCGCGAGATACCGGCTGATCGTCTCGCGGACTTCTGGCGTGGCATCTGATCTCCAGACATCACTGAGGACATTCGTATCCAGGAGGAAGTTCACCACGCGATGTCTCGCGATGGCGTCTTGTCACGCTCGATTTCGACGCCATCCACACGTGGGCCATTCAGGAGAAAGTCCTTGAAATCGCGGTACTGCGGCGTGTCTGGGGGTGTCTGATGCTCGTCCGCGAGCTCGGGAACCGCGATCACCATGTAGCGCGTGGTGCCACGCGTCACGACCTGCGGTCCCTCCTCGGAGGCCCGATCGAGCACTTCGTTGAATGTGTCGGATTCTTCCTTGATCTGCCAGTTCATCGCATCCTCCGTGTGTCGGAGCCGGGTTGCGGATACGGATCGCACACAGAGGAAGTATACCGACGATACCCCCCTACCGGACTGGCACGCCCGACTGCATCGACGGCAGATCGCGCACGTCGATGTCCTCGTCGAGCGGCATGTCCGCGAGGCGCAGCGACAGCACCTGCGACACGCCATCGCCCCCCATCGTGATGCCGTAGAGCGTGTCCGCGATCTCGACCGTGCCGCGATTGTGCGTGATCACGATCGCCTGCGTCTCGCTCGCGAGCGTCTTCAACTCGTCGCGGAAGCGCACCACGTTTGCCTCGTCCAGCGCCGCATCAACCTCGTCGAGCAGCAGGAACGGCGACGGATTCACCCGCAGGATCGCGAAGAGCAACGCGACCGCCGTCAGCGAGCGCTCGCCACCGGAGAGCAGCGCGAGCCCCTGCAGCCGTTTGCCCGGCGGCTGCGCGACGATGTCGATGCCCCCCGGACTCTCGTCATCACCCGTCAGCATCAGCTTCGCAGTGCCACCTCCGAAGAGCGTCACGAACGCCTTCGTGAACTCCTTCGCTACCCGCGCGAAGGTCTCCTCGAAGCGCCGCGTCATCGACTCGTGCAGCTCGGCGAGCAGCTGGCGCAGCGAGGTCGCCGCCGCCTGCACGTCCGCGAGCTGTTCGCGCAGGAAGGCGTAGTGTGCCGCCTCCTTCTCGTACTCCGCGACGATGTCCTCGCCGACGTAGCCGACACGCCGCAGTCGATCGCGCAGCCGCGTGATCTCCTTCTCGACTGCCGCGTGATCGTCATCGAGCGGCGATCCATCGCTGAAGATGACGTCCGGCGTGATCGTCAGGAACTCGTCGGGGTCCGCCTCCAGATCATCGATGATGCGCATCTGGATCGTCGTCAGCTCCGCCTTCGCGCGCTCCACCACGAGACCGCGCTGCCCGAGCTCCCGCTCGCGCGCAAGGAGATCCTGCCGCGCCGCCTCGATCTGCGCCTCGAGCGCCTGGCGCGTCGTCTCCGCCTCCCGGACCGCCGCGACCAGCGGCTCCTGCCCCGCCGCCGCGCCGCCATGCGATGCCTGCAGCTGCGCGATCTCCGTCTCGAGACGCGTCAGCTGCGCGGCGAGCGTCTCGCGCTCGCGATCGAGCTCCGCGACCCGCTGCGTGCGCAGACGCGTCTCGTCGGCAAGCGCCTGCTGCTGCGTCCGGAGCTGTGCCTCGCGTCGACGCTCCGCCCGCACGCGCTCCTCGAGCGCAGCGAGCTTCTGCTGCGCCGACACCAGCGAGCCATCGTCATCGGTGACGGTCGCCTGATGTGCCTCAAGCGCGGTGATTGTCTCGGCGTGACGCGCCTTCGCGGCAACGATCGTTGCCTCCAGCGTGGCGCGGCGCTCGGCGATGGTCGCGAGCTGCGTGGCCTGCTGATCGCGCGTCGTCGCCACGGCCGCGATGCGCCCTTCGGCGCGCTCGCGCTGCGTGCGCAGATCCTTCAGCCAGCCCTCCAGTCGCTGCCGCTGACCGGATCGCTCGCGACGCTGCGCCACGAGCGTGACGCGCTCCGCCTCGACCGTTGCACGACGCTCGATCAAGGCCTGCCCCGCCTGCACGACGGCATCCTGCGCCTCGCGCGCCGTCACGCGCTGCTTCTCGAGCGCCTTGATCTCGACCGGCAGCTCGCGCAGTTCGCGCTCGCGGCTGAGGACGCCGCTCTCACGCACGGCCGAGCCGCCCGTCACCGAGCCGCCGGAGCGTGCGATCTCGCCGGCGAGCGTCACCGTGCTCCAGCCATTCGGCAGCGCATCGAGCACGCGCCGCGCCGATGGCAGATCATCGACGACCACGATGCGCCCGAGCAACGCACGCACGACTGGCCCGAGATCATCCGCACTCGTGACGAGATCGGAGGCGATGCCGTGCACGCCGGAGGCGTTCTGCAGCTCGCGCGGCGGTGCCTGCTGACGATCGCGCCGGGCGAGCGTCTCGAGCGGCTGGAAGGTCGCGCGACCGGATCGTGAGCGCTTGAGCAGCTCGATCGCCGCCTCGGCATCACGCCAGCGATCGACGACGACATCCTGCAGATGCCCACCGAGCGCGACTTCGAGCGCGGTATCGTAGGTCGCCTCGACCGAGATCAGCTCGGCGACGGTTCCGCGCACCCCCTGCAGCGAGCCATCGCGATGCCACTGCATCACCTGGCGCACCCCCTGATGCAGCCCGGTGCCGCTCTCATGCACGCGCTGCAGGACATCGAGGCGGTTGGTGGCCTGCCCGTGCTTGCGGTCGATGTCGGCGAGCTTCGCGGCGGCGTCCTTCCCGGACTCCTGCTGCGCGGCGATCTGCTGACGCAGCTCCTCGAGCGACTGTTCGAGCGTCGCGATCTGGGCGACGATCTTCGCGTCCTCCTCGTCAAAGGCCGCGACCTCCTGCTCGAGCGACGCGATACGCTCGTTGCGCTCGTCGATGTCGCGGCGGGCGCGCTCCTCCTCGGCATTCGCGGAGTCGCGCTTCTGATCGAGCAGCGCCTCCTGCTGACCGAGTTCGGTGAGCTGACGCTCCTGCTGCGTGACCTCCCGCAGCGCATCGGTGACGGCCTTGTCGAGCGCGGCCTGCTGCGCCCGCCGATCGCGGACGGCCGTCTGCAAGGTCTGCACATTCGCGCGCGCCGTCTGGACATCCGCATCGAGCGTCTCGAGCTCGGCAACGACGTTCGCGAGTTCGGTCGCGGCGCGCGTCACCTGCTCGTCGAGCCCGGATTGCGTGTCGGCCATGTCCTCGCGACGTCGGTTCAAGGCGCCCTGCCGCTCCACGACGAGATCGCGCTCGTGCTGGAGCCGACGCATCTGCTCGGTGAGCGCATTCAGCTGCGCCTGATGCGTCGCGAGCGATTCGCGCGCCACGGCGATCGCCTCATCCGCCCGCGTGCGCTCCTCGACCTGCGCGTCGATCGTCGCGCGCACGGTGTCGAGCACCTCGGCATCACCGGCAATGCCCCGCTCCGCCAGCGACAGGCGCTCCGTCGCAGCAACGAGCAGGCGATGGTAGTGCCCGCGCTGGAGGAACGTCAGCCGATCGCGCAAGCCCTGCCACTCGCGTGCCTGCTTCGCCTGACGCTCCATCGTGCGCAGACGTGGCTCCAGCTCGGTCAGCAGATCGGTGAGCCGTTCGGCGTTGCCATCGGCCTCCGCGAGATTGCGCTCCGCCTCCTGCACCTTCAGGCGCAGACCGGTCAGATCGGCGGCATGCTCGAAGAGACCGCGCCGCTCCTCCGCGCGCTGACTGAGCGCGGCATCGACGAGGCCCTGCCCGACCACGGTGTAGCTCTGCCCGAGCGAGGCCGTCAGCAGCGCGATGTCCTTGAGACGCACGCGCCGCCCGTTGATGAAGTACTGATTGTCACCACCCCGATAGGCGCGCCGTGTGACAGTGACTTCAGTGAACTCGGTCGGCAGCCAGCCATCCTCGTTGTCGAAGGTGACGGTCACCTCCGCCATGCCGGCGGGCGCCTTGCCCTTGCCACCCGCGAAGATCACGTCCTCGGTCTTCTTCGAGCGCAGCGCGTTGTAGCTCGTCTCGCCGAGCACCCAGCGGATCGCGTCGGAGATGTTCGACTTGCCGGACCCATTCGGGCCAACCACGGCCGTGATCCCCGGTTCGAAGACGAACGAGGTTTTCTGGGCAAAACTCTTGAACCCGTGGAGATCCAGCCGGGTCAGTTTCGGTTTGGGCTGGTTGGTGTCCTGAAGGTCGGTCAGGGTGATCAATCCGGTCGTGAACGATGCGCCGTGGCGCCCGACAGCACTCCGCGTCCCCACGAGGCGGGATGCTGGAAACACCAAAGCGTACCACTCCCGCCCCGGATACGACGGATCTGCCGTATCTGGCGGGATCAGGCGGCATCGTCCCTCGCTCGCGCCAGCGCCCGCACCGCGAGGATTCCCCCGACGATCGGGATCCAGGCGAGCGCCTTGATGCGGATGGGCGTCCGCTCGATCAGCAGGACGCAGCAGATCACCAGGAGATACGTACATCCGTGGATCATCCCCATGCTGGAGCTGATCGGCCGCGCATGGATGGTGAAGAGATTCGTCAGGAGGATCGCGAGCGTCACGATCTCGGCGATCGAGGCGATGCGCAAGGCGGTTTCGGGTCGCGGCATGATCGTCAGGCCCCCGTCGTCGATCCGGGTCGTGCGATCATCAGGATCGTCACGATCGCCCAGAGCAGGCTGAAGAGCCCGGTCACCATCCGCAGGCGCGAGATCGTCGCCGGCATCCCGTCGCTCGGATCCGCCACGTCATCGTCGAGCGATGCGAGGATCGCGCGCTGCGCCGGCAGCAGCGATGCCACCAGCAGCACCGCCGCGACCGCCGTCAGGATGATCGACACGATCAGCCAGGTATCGGTGAGTACACCCAGACTGATCGCTGTCATCAGGCCGAACGCTGGCACGAAGATCCCGAGCACCGAGTAGACGCGGCAGATGCGATGCAACGTCTGCACGACCGATCGGATCGCGAGATCCGCCGGCGCTGCGAAGGCCTGCGCGGCGTAGCGCGGAAACATGCTGGCCGCCACGGTGACCGGACCGATCGCCAGAATCGCGGCAAGCACGTGAATACTGAGCAGAACCTTGGTCATGATGCCTCCACGAGCATTGGGAATGAGAGACCTCGAACGAAGATCTGTCCCAAGTCTGGGGTCCGAAGGCATCGGCAAACAGTGGCAGGAACGACACATACCGCTTGATTCTCGCCAACCTGTGGCATAGGCTCCTGATGACGCACCGCCATGCCCATGCGAACCGTCAGGTGCGGGAATCGGGAGCAGCACATGAGGGGAAGCAGCAAGCATCGCATCACGGTCGTGGCCATGGATGGTGTGATCGCCGGGGATCTCGCCGCGCCGATCGACATCTTCGGGCACACACGTCACACGAACGGGCGAGCCGCCTACGAGGTCCGCGTCTGCGCGCCAGATCGTCATGCGCGCAGTGGCCACTTCACGCTCGACACGGAATGGGATCTGGATGCCCTGGAGGACGCCGACACGATCTTCGTGCCCGGGCGTGCCCACCCCACGCAGCCGACCGATCCGCGCGTGCTCGTCGCCCTGCAGGATGCTGCCGCTCGGGGTGCGCGCCTCGCCTCGATCTGCGTCGGTGCCTTCACGCTCGCGGAAGCCGGTGTGCTCGATGGCCTCCGCGCGACCACGCACTGGTCGATGGCGGATGAGCTCGCGCGCCGCTACCCCACGATCACCGTCGATCCGAATGTGCTCTTCGTGGACAACGGGCAGATCCTCACCTCGGCCGGTGCGGCTGCCGGCATGGATCTCTGCCTGCACATGATCCGGCGCGATCTCGGCGCATCCATCGCCACGCAGGCGGCACGCGCCGCCGTGATGCCGCTGGAGCGCGCCGGAGGGCAGGCGCAATTCATCGTGCCGCATCCCCCGATTCCGGATGGCAGCACGCTCGAACCGCTCCTCCGCTGGCTGGAAGAGCATCTCGACACGGAGCTCACCCTCGAGCAGATCGCGACGCAGGCCGCCATGAGCACCCGCACGCTCAACCGCCGGTTCCGCGAGCAGACAGGAACCACCCCGCACAAGTGGCTGCATCACGCCCGGATGCGCAGGGCGCAGGAGCTCCTCGAACGCACCGATCGCTCTGTCGCCGAGATCGCGCTGGGGGTCGGGTTCGGCTCGGCCATCACCTTCCGCGATCGCTTCCGACAGCTCATCGGCACCAGTCCGCACGCCTATCGCCGCGCCTTCCGGGGGTCCGCTGCCGATTGAGTGCCGGGCGGGCGCTGCCCGGGGTGGCCGTGTGACCTTTGGGAACATCTGCCGCGCGGGGGGTGGGGGGTGGTAGCATCAGTGCACACCCGGGGAGGCATGGCCGCCCTCGGGAGGGGAGGGACACCGAATCGACCGCATCGATGCCCAGCGCCGCGTCATCCTGGCCGGTGACCTCGGGCGCGAGCATCACCACCTTGCGTCGTTCGATTCACGCCGATGATCGGGGCATTCCAGCGCAACGGATCCAATCCGCCGCGCACCATGGATGGATGGGGAATGGACCGATCATCCCGCGTGAAGACCCTCGCCACATGACCGTTGAACCGCATGACCACGGCCCCGCACACGTCGCGGGGACCTGCGCACGACGATCCGCAATGCCGTGCGCATGACGCCGCGACGTTTCTGGTCAACGTATTGTAAGGAGCACCCAGCGCGTGGATATCCCGCAGGAACGATCCGAAGGGAGGATCGTCCCCTTTCCACAGCCCCAGCAGACCCCTGCATCCCCCGTGGAACGCCGCCCTTCCGGGATCGATGTCCCCGGCGCCGATCGTCTGCTTGAGATGTTCGCGCTGGCCGATCCACTTCCCGGGGAGCAATCCGGATTGACGCATCTGCGTGCCGTCAGCATCGGCGCCTCCAGCGGCGCCTTCTATCCCCACACCGCCACCGAGGATGTCCCGGATGTCGCGGCGAGTCTCGGCATCCGCTCGATCGAGCTCATGCTGCAGACCGCCGGCGAGTATCAGCCGGAGTTCATCCAGATGGTCGCGGAGCGTGCCCGCAACGCCGGTGTCCGCATCCACGCGATCCACACCGCCACCGCGCTGCACCCGATGTTCGACGCCTACCCGCGTCGCGCGGAGGAAGGTCGTGCCCTCTTCCAGCAGGGCATCGAGGCCGCCGCGACGCTCGGGGCGAAGGCGATCGTCTGGCACGGCGCACGCCGTCAGGATGTTGTCACCGACGCCGGCTGGGAGCGCTTCATCGCCCTCTCGCACGATCTCGCCAAGGCCAGCGGGGAGGCAGGCGTGACGCTCGCGATCGAGAACGTCTCGTGGTGCGCGCTTGCGCAGGTACGCAATGTCGTCAACTTCGCGACGCGCCTGCAGGAGATCGGCACCGCCGAGGAAGTCGGCTTCGTCTTCGATCCGTTCCAGGCGGTCGAGGCCGGCGCGAACCCGTTCATGATGCTCGCCGCGATGGGCAACCGCATCGTCGATGTGCACATCAGCGACTATCAGGAGCACGATCCGAGCGCCCGTCATCTGGTGCCGGGCGATGGCGATCTGCCATGGTCGGCGCTGATCCGCGCGATCGCGGGGAGCGGCTACTCCGGCCCGATGATGATCGAGGGTCCGCTCGGCACCGACAGCGAGACGATCGATCGCGTCCGCGAGCGCCTCAACCCACTGATCCGCACGGTCTTCCCGTTCTCGCCGGATGCGCATCGACACGACGCGCCAGCGTCCGACGATGTCGAGACGTCCTCCGTGACCGTGGTGAGTGCGACGACGCCACCGGTGGGAATCCTCCGCGGCATCGAGCTCTTCAATGAAGGTCGCTTCTACGAGCAGCACGAAGTGATCGAGCACGAGTGGCACGCGGAGCGCGGCCCCCTGCGACGTCTGTACCAGGGCATCCTGCAGATCGGCGTCGGCTTCCATCACACACAGCGCGGCAACTACCGCGGCGCGGTGCAGTTGCTGGAGAACGGCATCGCGAAGGTGTCGGACTTCACACCCTACGCGCTCGGTATCGACACCGAATCACTCGTCGACGAGGTCCAGATGTGCCTCGATCAGCTGATCGCGCTCGGTCCGGATGGCATCGCGGCGTTCGATCCCGCCATGATCCCCACGATCCGCTTCACGCAGGGATAGGCCGTTCGCCTTCTCCGACAATCGACCGACACACAGTGAAGGCGCGTCCATTGGGACGCGCCTTCACTGTGTGTGCGTGATGGTGGAGGGGGATCCGGGTTCGTCCGGATCCCCAGGTGCTCAGCGCCTGCGCGAGCGAGGCATCGTGCCGGATGTCGCGTCCTCGCGGCGGCGGACGAACATCCCGACCGCGAGGGCGAGCATGCCGACGGCCGCAAGGGCGAGCGACATCAGAGCGGTGTGCTGCGCGGCTTCAACCGTGGCGTCGGATCCCGCACCGGTCTTCGGCAGCGAGGAGACCTCCGGTGCCGGGACATCCGCGTTCCCGAGCGGGCGGATCGGCTGACTCGGCTCGTCCGGCGTATCCGTGACCGGCGTACTGGCCGGTGGCGGCGTCGTGGTCGGCTGCGGAGCGGGCGTCTGCGTGACGACCGGCGTCTCGCTCGGGGTCACGGCAGGCGTCTGCGTGGCGACCGGCGTCTGCGTCGGGAGATCAGCAGGCGTCACCGGAACATCCGTCGGCTGCGGCGTGCTGGTCACGGTCGGCTCAGACGTCTCCGACGGTGTTGGTGTCTCGCCTGGGGTCACGTCCGGCGTGGTGGTCGGAATGACCGTAGCCGTCTCCGTTGGCCCCGGCGTCTCCGACGGTGCAGGCGTCTCGGTCGGCACGCTCGTCGGGGAAGGAGTCGGTGTCGGCAGATCACCCTGCTCGAAGGTCGGCTCCACGCTCGGCGTGTTCGTTGCCGTCGGCACCGGCGTGTTCGTCGCCGTCGGCTCCGGCGTATTCGTTGCCGTCGGCTCCGGCGTATTCGTTGCCGTCGGCTCCGGCGTGTTCGTCGCGGTCGGGACCGGCGTGTTCGTCGCGGTCGGGACCGGCGTGTTCGTCGCCGTCGGAACCGGGGTGTTCGTCGCCGTCGGAACTGGCGTGTTCGTCGCGGTCGGGACCGGCGTATTGGTCGCGGTCGGGACCGGCGTATTGGTCGCCGTCGGAACCGGCGTATTGGTCGCGGTCGGGACCGGCGTGTTCGTCGCGGTCGCGGTCGGGACCGGCGTGTTCGTCGCGGTCGCCGTCGGGACCGGCGTGTTCGTCGCCGTCGGCTCCGGCGTGTTGGTCGCCGTCGGGACCGGCGTATTGGTCGCCGTCGGGATCGGCGTATTCGTTGCCGTCGGGACCGGCGTATTGGTCGCCGTCGGCTCCGGCGTATTCGTTGCCGTCGGGACCGGCGTGTTCGTCGCGGTCGGCTCCGGCGTATTGGTTGCCGTCGCGGTCGGAACTGGCGTGTTCGTTGCCGTCGGGACCGGCGTGTTCGTCGCGGTCGGAACCGGCGTGTTCGTCGCCGTCGGGACCGGCGTATTCGTCGCCGTCGGAACCGGGGTGTTCGTCGCCGTCGGAACTGGCGTGTTCGTCGCGGTCGGGACCGGCGTGTTCGTCGCGGTCGCCGTCGGGACCGGCGTGTTCGTCGCGGTCGCCGTCGGGACCGGCGTGTTCGTCGCCGTCGGAACAGGAGTCGGCGTCTTCGATGTGGTCGGAATCGTACCCGTGAAGAGGATATTGTGAGATTCGCCACGCCCGATGAGATTATCGACGATGATCTGACCGTTATGCTGACCACCGTTGAAAACATAGGTGGCATTCGGCGCAAGCAACGTCCCGCGGAAATCGAAGTTATTCGCCGTCACCGTCGTCGCGTTGGGAAAATTGAAGATGATGTGCGAGGCGTCGATCCCATTCAACCACGTCTGATAGTTCTGGAATACGACGTTGTCACCCGTGACATTGATGATCACGGTAGACCCTGCCGGTGCATTGATCTGGAGGCCGTTGATGCCGTTCAGATCCGAAGCCGTAAGGTTGAAGACGTTCGTCGTCGAGCTGGTTCCAGTCAGCGTCACTGTCCCATACTGATTCGCATAGGTACCGGTCGAAGACTGCGAGGCCAGTTCCGACGAGACAGAATTGAAGTACGTCTGAGCGTTGTCGAAATAGTCCTTGGTGCCCTGGACCTTGCTCCCATTCACCACCGTGGGATTTCCGGTCAAGTTTCCCCCATAGATCAAGTCCCCATTAAAGACCTGTCCTCCTGGATAGGTAACATTTCCGCCAACAACAAGACCTTCTTCACAATTGGGATTGCTGGACGCGATGCTGAAGTCACCGTGGAACGTCACATTTCCACCGACAGCTACGCAGCCCTCCGCGTCTGTCCAGCCTTCACTCTCGTAATTGCCAAAGACAAACACATTGAAGTTGGTTGCCGCACCAAATGTACCAGGGTAACTCGTCACCGAAGCCGCACCGAACTCGAGATCATCGAGCGATGCAGCAGACACCACGATGTCCACCGCCGTGGCGACATTCGCCGTCGGCGAGGCCACCGGCGTCGCCGCTGTCTGCGGGGTCTCGGTCTCGGTCGGGATCACGGGCGTCTCGGTCACTGCGGCAACCGGAGTCGTCGGGGCGGCTGGCGTGCCATCGAACGGCACGTACGGCGTCCCCTCCTCATTCACGGCGGTTGCGGTCTCGACCGGAGCAACCGGCGTGCCGATCGGAGATGTCGGCGTCTCCTCCTCGGCCTCCGGCGATGGCGTCTCCACGGCCGGCGTCAAGATGATCTCCTCGCCACCCGGGCCGAGATCCGGCGTGCCACCGGTCGGGATGGTCGCGATCGGATCAACCCCGAAGTCGATGTCCTCAGTCGGCGCCGTGGTCGGCTCGTCGGTCGGAACCGTGGTCGGCTCGTCAGTCGGGATGGTGGTCGGTTCCTGAGTCGGGATCTCCGTCGGCACCTCGGTGGGGACGAGGGTCGGTGCCTCGGTCGCCGGAGCCTCAGTCGGCACGTCGGTCGGGATACTCGGAGCTTGTGTCGGGATCACCGGCACCTCGGTCGGAGCCACCTGCTCCACCACCGGCACCTGCGTCGGCGCAGAAGCAACCGTCGGCACCGCCTCCGGACGCGGCGTCTCGACCACCGCCTCCGGCGTTGCCGCCTGCCGTGCAAACGCCCCGGTCAGTGGCGTCATCACCGTTGTGAATGCCAGCATCACGGCCATTACCGCCGCGAGGACATTGCCTGTCTTTCGTCCGATCATGTTGCTCTTCCCCGACTCGTGACGAGTTGCCTGCTCGCACACCCTGTGACTGCCCAGCACGTGGGCCTCAAGACCCCCTGCGCGGACCCGTTGATCCTACGCAGCGTCCCGATTGAGGCCCAGGACCTCATGCAGGATCATTGGTACTAATCGTATATGAGTACTAGTACCCATGTCAATATCATTGGGATAGTCCGATAAAGCCTAGTACTGAAGGCCCATCATGCGCGCGATAGCATTCTTGTCTCTCGTCGGGATCGTTGTCACCGTGGCACAGACCCCCTCCCGGGGCTTGATACGCATCGTGGTACTACCGTATGCTGATGCTGCGATCTGCGTGCGTTTCTGGACGCAAGGTGTGATGCAGAGACCATCGCCAGCACGCGATTGGTGACGAGTTCGTCACGAGTTCCCAGCGTTCGTGTTTCACCCGCCGCGTGCATGTCGATGGACCAGATTCATGCACCGTGCACACGCCACCGAAACCAATCCTTCCTCCCCCACACCACGAGCTGATCCCGCAGGCGGGCAGCCCAACACCGTTCACGGTGGGAGGACCCATCGACGCTGGACAGGGGATTCATCGTTCATGCGTAACTTCTTCCAAAGACAGGGCAAGTTCCGGCCACTCTCCGCCGAGGATGATCGTGGCGACCAGAGCATCCCGGATGATCTCTGGGTCAAGTGCCCCAAGTGCAACGAGCTGATCTACTCCCGCGAGCTGGATCGCAATCTCAAGGTCTGCCCGAAGTGCGACCATCACTTCCGCCTCGGCGCGCGCGAGCGCCTCACCACGCTGGTCGATCCCGGCTCCTTCCAGGAGTGGGATACCAACCTCCGCCCGGAAGATCCGCTGCAGTTCGTGGATGGGCAGGGTCCGTACAGCGAGAAGCTCGTCAAGACCCAGAAGAAGACCGGCGAGATCGAATCGCTGATCTCCGGGCACGCCACCATTGATGGAAAGCCGCTCGTCGTTGTCGTGGCGGACTTCGACTTCATGGGCGCCAGCATGGGGTCCGTCTTCGGCGAGAAGATGAGCCGCGCCATCGAGCGCGCCATCGAGCGAAAGCTCCCCGTCCTCACCATCAATGCCTCCGGCGGCGCGCGCATGCACGAGGGGTTGTTCTCCCTCATGCAAATGGCGAAGACCGTCGCCAGCTTCGAGCAGCTCGGCAAGGCGCAGCTCCCGCACTTCTCCGTCCTCGTCGACCCGTGCTACGGCAGCGTCACGGCGAGCTACGCGACGATCGCCGACGTGATCCTCGCGGAGCCGGGCGCGAAGATCGGCTTCGCTGGCCAGCGCGTGATCGAGCAGGCGATCAAGCAGAAGCTGCCGAAGGAGTTCCAGACGGCCGAGTTCATGCTGGAGCACGGCACGATCGACGAGATCGCTCCGCGCCAGAATCTCCGCACCACCATCGGCACGCTCATCGATCTCTACCAGGGGCCACCGACCGTGTCCGACGTCATCGCGGCGCAGGAGCCGCCGGTCGCGACGATCGTGCAGGCGAATGGTCAGGGGCAGGATGCGTACGCAAAGCGAGCAGACGAATGACGAGCACCGCGCCGGAACCCACCACCCTCGACCGCGAGTCGCAGGTCGAGCTCACCCCCATGGAGCGCGTGCGCCTCGCCCGGGATTCGCATCGTCCGCACACGCTCGACTACATCGCGCAGCTCTTCGATACCTTCATTGAGCTGCACGGCGATCGCTCGTTCGGGGATGATCGCGCCCTCATCGGCGGGTTGGCCTCGTTCCAGGGGCAGACCGTGATGATCCTCGGGCATCAGCCGGGCACGAACACGCGCGAGAACATCGCGCGGAACTTCGGCATGCCGCGACCGGAGGGCTACCGAAAGGCGGTGCGCCTCATGCGCCACGCCGAGAAGTTCGGCTTCCCGATCGTC
>Ga0164243_10005383_pt1 | contig 19556 bp, 14 predicted proteins | sample OricompcompostOP_FD_108781 | JGI IMG/M metagenome (GOLD analysis project Ga0164243, IMG submission 108781) | Organic Plus compost microbial communities from Emeryville, California, USA - Original compost - Organic plus compost (OP) | ecosystem: Engineered > Solid waste > Mixed feedstock >... | reverse complement strand
GGCCCGGAAACAGCAGCATGGACATGGCAACCCCTTCGGCCTGCGTATGACGCGGGATGGCATTATCACCGATATTCTACCCGATAGCCCCGCCGACGCCTCAGGGCAGATCAGGCGCGGCGATGTGCTGACACAGATTAACGGATTCGATCGCGACGACTCCGATGCGATCCGCGACAGCCTCAAGAAACACCCCGGGACAGCCACACTTACGCTGACTCGCAATGAGCAACCCTACACGGTCACGCTTGCGCTCAAGCCATACGAGAGCAACAAGCGCCCGTGGGGAAAACTTGTTCAGCCCGACATCGGTTATATCGAACTCCCAGCCGTGATAGGTGGTACAATGGAACAGCACTATGCAGATATAGTGCATGACGAAATTCGTAAGCTCGATCAGCAATACACTATTAAAGGATGGATTATCGATCTGCGCAATAATATCGGTGGTAACTGCTGGCCGATGCTCGCCGGTATTGGGCCCATTCTGGGTGAAGGAAAGCTGGGCGCGTTCGTTAGTCACGGGAAGGAGGTCGGCACCTGGATGTATCAGGAGGGCAAAGCTATGAGCGACGATTACATGCTTGCTCAGGTCCAGCAGCCCTACCGGCTCAAGCAGCCACTACCGCCCGTCGCCGTGCTGACCAGTAACCTGACGGCGAGTTCTGGCGAAGCGGTCGCAATCGCCTTCCACGGACGCCCATCAACGCGCTTCTTTGGTGAAAGCACCTATGGTCTGCCAACAGCGAACACGCTTGAAATCCTGAGCGATGGCGCACAGCTCTACCTGACCGTCGCGAATGACGCCGATCGTACCGGGCAGGTCTACGAAGGGCCCATCGCGCCCGATCAGGAGGTCACTATCAACTGGGCCGAACTCTATACCGAACAGGATAACGTCATCAAGGCCGCTCAGGGGTGGCTACAACAATAAAGGAACGAGAGCGGCGCTGTCCCTGCTTGCAGCGCCGTTCGAGTCTTATGAGAGCAACATCTTTCACGCCGAAGCCCGCACTCGGGTGCTGCTCTCTACGATAGGCAACATACTTATTTTGCCCCGGATAGAGGATACATAAAAATGTCACCGAAGGTTATGCAGCAACCGAAGACGAGGGCAACTATCCAATCAGTTTAAGCAAAATCAGCTACTCATTTCCACCTGTAGGCTTCACCCGTCGAATACCTCTTTTCGCGCCCACTCAAACCGTTGAGATCACGCACCCGCACGTTCAGGCAGTGATAATGAATGACGACAAAAAGACGTATATCTTCCCCATAAATAAGGAGCAAAAGATCATGAGTATGTTCAAAGAGGGAATGAGCACAGGTGTCCCTGTATGACAACATCACCATGCTTGCCAATCAGAGCCGTGATGTCCGGGCACTCCATCGTCAGGTGCATGATATACTTTTTGTGGAAAGAGGGTAACGCAGAGAAAGCGTATAGATGCAATTGTCAATCTATACGCTTTCCTCCGCTCAACGTTTACTGTTGAGATATGGTTGTTGATTGCTGCTCAAACGTCACGGGCTTGCCGGAGGTTGCTGCCTCAACCGAGGCAAACATCAAAGCCAGAGTAGGCAGGTTGTTTCGTCCGGAGATACTCGGCTCCTCACCTGTCTGAACGGCCTGAATAAAGCTCGTCAGGCTGCCGTGGCGGTCCTGCTTTGGCACTTCGGGCAGGCGCAGGCCATATGGGCGCTTGCCACGCGGGCGGACAGTCACACGCTCATCCTCTGGACCGGCTCCACGCGAGGTCCACACGATTTCACCCTGCTCGCACTCCATGTGCCATTCACCGGCCCACGGCGTCTCAGGCCCGGTGCTGACCCAGTTACCGCGATACGATACGACCGCGCCTCCCGTGAAGGAAATAGTCGCAGCGCCAGCCGGGTCCTCTTTATAACGGCTCCAGGACGGCGACCAGGTAGTACAACTGATCTGTGTCGGCTCCTGGCCAAGTACATAGCGCATCAGATCAAAATGGTGAATCGACATATCGACGAGCAATGGCTGCCAGATATGATAGTGACGATACGTCTCAACCGGAGCTGTATTATCATAGCGGCGGAAATCCAGATTGACCGATGCAACGGGACCGAGCGTATTGTTCTGAATCAGCTTCCTGACGGCCTGCACCGCCGGATAGAAACGATAGTTCTGGCTGATTGCGAGAATCACGTTCTGCTGCTCAGCGACCTCTACCAGATGGCGCGCTTCCTCTATCGTCGCGGCAAATGGCTTTTCAAGTAAAACATGCTTTCCTGCTCGCAGGGCTGTGAGAGCCAGAGGAGCATGTGCGGGCAACGGCGATGTAATCAGCACCGCATCTGTTTCGACGGTATCAAGCGCCTCCTCCAATGAGGTGAATGTCTGCTGGATACCAAGTTCGGTCCGCACGCGTTGCAGGATTTCTTCACTGATATCAACGCAAGCGACCAGCTCTACCTGCTCATTTTTCATCAGGACATCGCGGGCCCAACTATACCCCCAACCTCCCAATCCAGCTTGAATGAAACGCAAGGCCATGAAAAAACCTCTCTCCAATGATTTTATTCTTGCATCTCGATATACAGAGCACAACTCCGTTACTCTGCCGTTCTCCAACCCGGCAGGGTCAGTTCCTGCTTCGTCAGGGCGCTCAAACCATCGCATAGCGTGTCAGCGCCACCCAGTCCACAGGCATCACTTCCCGAGGAACAGCCCGGTAGCTCAAGAGGGCTCTCTGCTTGAACGAGAAAGCTATCAAGCATTATTTCCCCTTGCAGTAGAAAACGTATACCATCCTGAGAAAGCAACGGGATTTCAGGCGAAATTTTCGTATCGCCCTCATTCCGTCACAACACAGTGGACTTCTTCTACCTTACCACCAGCCAATAACGATATCAAGCTTGTCAAGAGGAAAAATCATGGCCTCTTCCTCTATCACAGGATCTTCAGCGAGCAATACTGCAAGCGAGGATGGGTCACTCTGGAAAGTTACCCAGAGATCTGGTACGATACCTCAAAGCGCACAATGAGGAGGTCTTATGCCACATTACCCATACATTACACAGGGATTACTCTATCCAGCTTCAGAAGCGAAACCGATTGCCCTGGACACGGCCGACTGGTTTACCTGGGTCGAACAACACACCGCTTTCACCTATCAAGAACCTCCATTTCGTTTTAGCGCACGCCGCGAGGAGCGTCCTGGCGGCCAATACTGGTACGCGTACAGGCGCATGCAGGGCAGGCTCTATAAGCGCTATCTCGGACGTACCAAAGACCTGACCGCCGCCCATATGCAGAAAATATCCCAATTGCTGCATATGCATCCCGAGCACCCAGTACCGCAACCTGTCCCTCTCATCACAACGCGCTTCGCTATCCCGCGCCTGCTATCAGAATACGTGCCACGCCCCCGTCTGCTTGAGTCCTTACAGCGAGCTCTCGAACGTCCCTGCACGCTCATCACTGGCCCCGCAGGCTCGGGCAAGACTACGCTAATGACCCAGGCAGGCGAGCGCCTTCAAAAGCAAGGCTGGCGGCTCGCCTGGCTTTCCCTGGAAAGTAGCGAGCAGGATGTCACCCGCTTCTGGTACTATCTGCTCAACGCAATCGAGCGTATCGTCCCGGGAACCGCACGTGAAGCCCTCCAGGCGCTTCAAATGCTACCTCTCCCGCCAGTCGACGAACTACTGATGCCCCTTATCAACGCATTGAGCAAACCACAACAACCACTGCTCCTTGTGCTTGATGATTACTTTCTGGCCACGACCCCCGAAATTGACGCCGGGCTACTCTTCCTTATTCAGCATATGCCTGATAGCCTGCGACTGGTTGTCATCTCACGTACCAAACCTGCATGGCCGCTCACACGGCTCTATGTCCGTGGACAGCTCGCAGAGATCGAGCAAACAGATCTTCGTTTCACAAAAAACGAGGCAGCGCAGTTCCTTCAACAAACGATGAGACTGCATCTGACGCCAACGCAAGTTGCGACACTGGAAGCACAAACTGAGGGTTGGGTTGCTGGCTTGCAGCTTGCCGCCCTCTCGCTTCGGCATCAATCCGATATCGACACCTATCTGCACACATTTGACGAGCAGAATCGCTCTCTCCACAATCGTTATATTGCAGCATACCTCATAGATGAAGTGCTGAACGAGCAGCCACCCGAGTTACAGGAATTTCTCCTTCTCACTTCTGTCGCTTCTCGTCTTTGCGGACCGCTCTGTGACGCGATTACGGGCCGTAGTGATGGACAGCGGACCCTCGAAAAGCTTGAGACCGCGAATCTCTTCATTGTCGCGCTCGACCAGCAGTGGTATCGATATCATCATCTTTTTGCCGACACGCTCCGGGAGCGGCTTGCACAACAAGACTCAGCACTTCTGGCGCGGAGCCACGAACGCGCCGCCCGCTGGTTTGCAACTCAAGGCGAGACGCAGGACGCGATTCGACATGCTCAGGCTGCTCAGGCTTATCCACTGGCTGCCGCTTTGCTTGAAGCAGAAGCAGAACTGATGCTTCAACGGGGTGAAACAACAACCTTGCTTGCATGGCTTCATAAGCTCCCGCATATCTTGCTCGATGATCACCCGAACCTCGCCCTTGCCTCTGGTCTGGCGCAATTCATCACAGGTGAAATCGAGCAGGCAAGTGCCACATTGCAACGTCTTGAGCAAGCACAGCTAGCCGAAAAAGCTCAACAAGGGAAGCTGGCAACTCTCCAGGCCCTTATACTCCTGATACAAGAAGGCACGCCTCAACAGGCAATGGAGCACAGCACTATGGCGCTCCAATTCCTGCCAGCACATCAGACCATCTGGCGTGATATCGCCACACTGCTTCACGAAGCAATAGACCTGCTCTTTCGAGGGAGCAATGAAGCACTTCAGAAGCTCACCGCATTGGCTCATTCCAGCCTGCGTCATGGGAACTACCTGATAGCCTCCTTCGCGCTGGAAAACCGCTCCTTGAAAGAGCTTGGTCAGGGCCGCTTGCATCAAATTGAGCGAACGTGTCAGGAAGCGCTACGCATCACCCCGCCAAATCTCATCTCATTTACCCACTGGGCCTACCTGCATCTGGGTGATCTCTATCGCGAGTGGAACCAGCCAGAACGTGCCCGCAAGATGCTTGAGACCGGGCTTACACTGGACCGCCCCTATACGTACCCGGAAATCGTTGTTGATGGCTATATCGCGCTCGCTCGCGTCTATGAGCAGCTTGACGAGCCTCGGCGGGCCGACGAAACCATAGAGACGGCAATGTCGTTGCTTGATCGGCTTGCCCCTCATACCGCCTGGCAGGTACAGGCATGCCGTGCCCGTATACTGCTGGTGCGTGGGCAGCATACTGAAGCCAAACAGTGGAGTGAAGCCTATGTTGCATCTCTCAAGCAGGCACAGCCTCCGTTTCCACTGATCGAGTTCAGCCACTTCACACTTGCACGCATCTATATGGCCCAAAATAACGATACAGCCGCTCACACACTGTTGCATACGATGTTGCAAACAGCCCGCGAGCTCAAGCGCTGGCGCACTGTTATCGAAGCGGACCTTCTGCTTGCACTGCTCGAGCAGCGACACAACCAGCCAGAACAGGCAGCACACCTGCTGACAGAGGCACTGGATCTGGCCGCCCCGGAAGGCTTTATACGTCTTTTTCTGGACGAGGAACAACCGCTTCTAGACCTCCTCTCACACTCCCTCACGGCTCGCCTTCTCACGAGCCCAACAGTGGTACGCTATGCCCGCAAGCTTCTCATGCTGAGTTCCCAGGAAGCCCCAGCTCCCTTACCCGAAGCGCTTACAGAGCGAGAATTGGAAATTCTTCAGCTCCTGGCAAGTGGCAAATCAAACGATGCAATAGCCAGAGCGCTGTTTCTGGCCCTCAGCACAGTCAAATGGCATATTATGAATATCTATCGTAAGCTGGCCGTCAGCACACGTATGCAGGCCGTAACACGAGCCCGCGAGCTCAAGCTGATTGACGAGTAGCAATCCCATCCTCAAAAACCATACCTCCGTTGGGGGACAAAAACCTTCCCAGGCCTCTATACTTCCCTCATGAGACACAGCAGGAACATACTGCTTGTCAGTGCTCTTCAAGCATATCGCGATCCGGTAAAAAGATCAATAAAAATCGTATTAAGATTTGCGCTCTTTATGCGCTTGTATACAAATGCGTATTCAGAAAGGAATGTGCTATGAAAGCTGCCGTTATTCATGCTTTTGGCGAAACACCCCGCTTTGAAGAATTTCCTGAACCCACCTTGACCGAAGGCGATGTTCTGGTACATGTACGTGCCGCCGGTATTCATCCTATCGTTCGAGCGCTGGCAAATGGCACCCACTACGGTAGTACAGATATTCTCCCACTCATTCCCGGCATCGATGGCGTCGGACAGCTTGAAGACGGAACGCGCGTCTACTTCGGCATGACACGCCCGCCCTATGGAACACTGGCCGAACGTGCGGTTGTTCCCCGTCAGGCCTGTCTGCCACTTCCCGCAAGTCTTGATGATGTCTCGGCTGCTGCCCTCTTCAATCCCGGCCTCTCTGGCTGGCTCGCGCTAAAATGGCGAGCGCAGATACAGCCAGGTGAAACTATCCTGATCCTCGGCGCGACCGGCTCGTCAGGCAAGCTGGCTATCCAGATCGCGAAACACCTCGGTGCCGGAAAAATCATCGCCGTTGGCCGCAATCAGCAAATCCTGAACACGCTGCCTGCGCTTGGAGCAGATACCATCATTGCGCTTGGGAACTCCGACGAGGAGTACCGCGACGCCTTAATGCAAGCTGCCGGTGAAACAGGAATTCACGTGATCCTCGACTACCTGTACGGGCATCCAACCGAGCAAACCATCATGGCGCTTACCCGCAAAGGGCTGACACACGCTGCTCCCCGGGTACGCCTGATTGAAATTGGTAGCATGGCCGGGCCGACCATCTCGCTTCCCGCAGCCGTCTTACGCAGTTCGGGGCTCGAAATCTCCGGTAGCGGCGGGGGCACGATCTCACCGAAAAGAGTTTTTGCCGAGATCCCTCACTTTGTTGAGTATGCCACGACGGGCAAGCTCCACATCGAGGCCGAGCAAGCACCGCTTTCTGCCATTGAAGAGGTCTGGATGCGCCAGAATAGCAATAACGCTCGCCTGGTTATCAAACCATAGCCATCTCACAGAGAAGGGGATTTTGCCTCTTCTCGTCCTTACTGCATCCCACAACAGAAAAAGAGGTCGCCCAATTCGAGCGTTGAGCGACCACATCAGAAAATGTTTCGTGTGGATGAAAATTGGACAGTCATAGTATAGCAGAAAGTGAGCGGGATGGTATTAAAAACATATTAAGATTCCTCCGCTAGCCACTTTTTCCTCAACTGTATCCTTTCTGCCCTCTCATTCTTGTACTTAAGAGAGCATACAACAAGCCAGAAGAAAGCGAGGAAAAAGCATGGCACTTATCAACTTCGGCGAAGTGACCTGTGATTGGCGCGACGGCAAGCTGTTTCTTATCACGCCACAGGGCCAGTATGAACTCTATCCTCAGCAGGTCGAAATGCTGATCGACTTTCTCTGTCAGATTGAGGCAGAAGTGCAGGAAGCACTTGACCCGGAAAAGCAGTAGCCAGATGCACGAAGGTGAGAGGACGTTGTTGCCTCTTGCCTTCAATTCTCCCCATTTTTCCTGCATCTCCCACAATAAACCATGTGCTTCCTTTTTTCCCGAACAAAGCCCGATGCATCCGCGCACGGTCAACAAAGTGCTCGAAAAGCCGGGCCCGGACCGCCGAGGGCAACGCGTCCCGGGCCTGCCTGCGGGTGCTCCAGATGCAGCACCAGTGCATCAATAGCCTCTCGAAAGATGCTGCGCACAAGGACATACGTATCCTGATAGTGCAGATAGAAGGCAGAGGCCGACGGCCACTGTGGCCTGAACACCATTGCCTATACCTCGGCACTGGTGTATGATTGGCTCACTGAAATCTTCGCTCGCGTATAAGTGCAATAATGAACGAGCAGACAGATTCCTGATTACGCCTTCTGTCAGACAAGCTCGGGCTGCGGTACAGCCATGATTTGCACTTTTGCTGCAATTTCGTACTTTGTCGAGAAAGAGCGCTCGCGACAGAACACGTTCCGTTTGCGGAATGGTTCGGGAGCCTCCTGCCGCAGACGCGCCTGCACATGTTCCTTGTTCGCACCGAGACCCGTATACCAGGGCTCTGGAAGCGTATACACAGGATGATGTACCCACGCCGGACAGGGCACCTCAAAGCGCTCACAGAGATACTCAACGGTCGCTGCACAAAAGGCCGCCCAGCGCCGCACCTCGGGTGTCATCTCACGAGGCAGCACCAGCGGCTGCTGTACAAGCTGCTCCCGCCGATCCGCTGCATAGACGTGCCAGTAATTCAGAAAATCACCAATTGCCGTCCAGAGGCGCTCCCCATACACTATACGTTGAAATGCATCATTGATAGTTTCCATCTCAGGCCACAGCATTGCTTTCACCTCCTGTCTTCTTTTTCATTATATCATGAGAAGACGGGTAGCCACAGGCAGTACTAAAAAAGATCATCAAGTGTTGCTTGAAGATTACACTCGTACTGCCATGCACTGTCAGCATAACGATCAACCAGCTCTTGAGCCTGCTCACGCGTCTCGATATGCAGCATCTCGCAGAGTGCCTCAATGTCATCAGCATCACGATCACGCCCGGAAAGCAGTTTCAACGCCAGAATATACGCAGCATCGGGAACATAGATCTGCAAGGCCCCATAATCGCGCCAGAGCGTCGTAGGCCCGGGCTCCGGTGCAAACGCAGCAACCACATCATTCACCCAATCCCGCCGCAGACCAAACCGGCGTGCAACCGCATTCGCAGCCGAACGAAAAGCCTTCGTCTCCTTATCCGCGTTCATCGTGTCGGGAAAGCTCACCGGCACAACATCGACATCTTTCGTCACCGAACGATTGCGCACAAAGTACAGCATATACGCACCCCCAACCAGAAGTAACTGAACCGGCTTGCCAATTCGACGCGAACCCAGTTCTTCAGCCAGGGCTTGCAGATACATATCAATATCCTGAGGAGTTATCATAGACGTGTTCACCACTCAATTTCGCAGTTGTTGATACAGACGATAGAGACCATTCTGTGTTTGAAAGCAGGGAGCAAGCGACAAACGTGGCATCCACGGCCATATACTCGCTTGCCTGTCAGCGGCCTGCAAGGCCAGCAGCAAGGCGAGGCTCACCTGCGGAGGCATCACCACTCTAACATACACCAGAAGAAGGTGCAATAGCGTCATGCTGTTTCTATAGCTCCTTTCGCACAATTTCGCCTTACTCTCAATAATACGATGCTTTTCGCAAAAGGGGACATCATTTTCGAGCTATTTTGCCAAATCGCCCAAAACTCCCCATTTTTCACCCGAAAATCACACCGCACAAGCTCAACTTTGCGCGGGACAGCGCCTCCCGACTCCACTGCTCAGCTTGCATCCCAGAAAAAGCGGAAGAAATGGGTGCTTTCTTGCTTGACAGCAATATTAGGATAGGCTAATATCTTACTGAAAAGGTCGGATATGGATGCATCCGCCGACCAGCCAAACAGAGAGCAATACACGAAGGGGTCAATAGATACTCCTCATCGTGCCTGTACTGCCTGTTGAGGGCAGCGATCAAGCGTGAATTGGATTCATCTTTTGCTCACACTCTGGACCCACCACCAGAAAGGATGTTTTTATTACTATGGCTGATATGCTTGCTCCATCGCAGCCTGTGCCCTCCTCGCCGCAGGACACAAGCGACGCCGAGCGCAAAGTACCCTGGTATTTTCAGCTCCTCTATTTCTTTGCCAACCTGAGCGGGCATCTAACCATCATCCCGACCGTTATCTTTCTCCTGCCCATGCAAATCAAGTTGATGGACCCCCATAACGCTGAATTCAGCCTGGGATGGGTAGAGGCCGTAGGCGGCATCGCCTCGGTCATTGCAGCCCCGATTATGGGCGCGATTAGCGACCGCACGACGATCAGCCTGGGCCGTCGCCGCTTCTGGATGCTGCTGAGTGCCGTCTGTGCCGCACTCTCGTTATTCCTGCTGGCGCGCTCATCGACCCTCTGGCTGCTTGCCGTGGGCTGGTTCTTGCTGCAATTCTTTGCGGATACCGTCACGGCCATGCTTCAGGCCGTCATTCCCGACCGCATCCCTCAAAAGCAGCGCGGCCTGCTCTCAGTGTATGTCGGGCTTGCGATCCCGCTTGCCGTGATGGTTGGCAGCATCATCATTGCCGTTTTTCTGAAGAACAATAAGCTCACTGCCTACTACGTCTTCATGGGTGCGATCCTGCTCCTGACGCTGTTTTTCTCCCTGGTCTATAAAGAGCGACCAATCAGCCGGGCGGAAGTGCCGCCGTTCAGGTGGGTCGACTTCCTGAAGAATTTCTGGATCTCGCCGCGCAAACATCCCGATTTCGCGTGGACCTTCCTGACGCGTCTCCTCTTTATGCTTGGCTATTTCGCTATAACAGCATTTTTAAAACTATATATGGAGAACGCGTTACACTATGAAGCGCTCTTCCCCGGGAAAACGGTCGATCAGGGTATACTTACGGTCGAAACGCTCATGACCGTGACAATGGTGATCGGCTCGTTCGTGGGGGGTATTGTCTCCGACAAAATCCAGCGCCGTAAGCCGGTCGTCGCCATTTCTGCGCTTATCGTCATGGTTGCCTGTCTGTTCCCGGCCCTCTCCACGAGCTGGAACGCGCTACTTGCCTGGGCGATAATCCTGGGTCTGGGCTATGGCTCTTTCTTCGCCGTTGATACTGCCCTGGCAACCCAGGTCTTGCCGAAAGCGAGCGACCGGGGAAAAGATATCGGCATTATCGCGATGGCAATGGCCCTGCCGCAGATCTTCTCGCCCATGATCGGCTCATCCGTTCTCTGGCTCTCACAAAAGAACTATTCGTTCCTCTTCCTGACGAGCGCCGTGCTGGTGCTGCTGAGCGCCTTGCTGGTACGCAACATTAAATCGGTACGCTAAGGAACCTCAAATCGGAGCCCGCAAACAGAAAGCGGGCTCTTTCCTCATTTTGTCCTCCCTTGAAAAGAGACCATATGCAGAAATACTCAGCCTTTCACCCCACCACTTCGCGTATATGAAGAACAAGTTGCGCTCTTTTGTCCGGACCCTTTTTCAGCATTTCTCAGAGCAGGTCGCAATTTCTACAAGAAAAAGAGTACCTCTTGCGCCTATTTCTGCAAATCGAACACCAGATATTTTGTAGCGCCGAGTACAAAGAAAAGTAGATACCATTTCATTTCTCTGTCGCCATCAAGCAACAAGAGGTAAGGAGTTCAAGACAGTGGTGCATCCAACACAGCAGTCGCGCAGCCGGGCGTACTGGCACGCAGGCATCACGACTGCGATCGTAACCCTTATTCTGCTCATCCTCATTTTTATCGGCTCACGCGAGTTTCGCGACTTTGATTCGGCGCTGATCGGTTATGCAGTGGGAACGGTCTTCTGCATTGGTGCGTTCATCTACCGCTATACGCTCTGGCTGCATCGCTCGCCGACCTGGCGCTACTTCCGGGGAGGATGGGTTAACTTTCTATCCTGGCGAAACTTCCAGCGCTACACCTTCCTGATCCCAAAGGCGTGGTGGACGGACATTTTTGCCCAGACGTTCATCTTCCAACGCGGCGTCTTGCGCTGGATCATGCATATGGCGATCTTCTGGGGTGTGATTCTCTCGCTGCTGGTTGTGTTGCCGCTTACTTTTGGCTGGCTCCGCTTCACACTGGTTCCGCCGCGCGACTATCGAGTATGGGTCTTCGGCATTCCCTTTTTCACGTTCCCGATAGAGGCAGGAACCGGGTTCGCCATTTATCACGCCCTGGATTTCACGGCCCTGTTGCTGATTATCGGCCTTGCTATCGCCTTCTGGCGCCGCATTACCGATGCCGGTCTGCGAGCCGTTCAGCGCTTCGGCTTTGATCTGTTGCCGCTGATATTACTGTTCGCCATCGCTATTACCGGTCTGGCGCTCACTGCCTCTGAACTCTGGTGGAACGGGCGCTACTACTGGTTCATCTCGCTGACACATCAGGCGATTGTAGTTGCCTGGTTGCTTGTGTTGCCATTCGGCAAATTCTTCCATATCATCGAGCGTCCGGCCAGTATCGGCGTCACGCTCTATCAAACCGTTAACCAGGATGTAGAGCACTACGGAGAGCATATGCCTCACGACCCACAGGCCACCCCGACGAGCTGTCGACGCTGTAATGAAAAACTGCCCTCGGGCCAGTTTGTTTCAGACTTGAAGGGAATTCTTCGCGATGTGGGGCAGGAATACAACCTCGGTGACGACCGCGGCACCTTGCAGGAATATTGCCCCACCTGCAAACGCGTCTTGCGAGGCCAGGCATATTATGCGCTCATGAAGAAGCGTTTCCTGTAACAGGAGCAAAAGGAGAGACGCAATGTCAGTAAATAAAGATTTCTTTCAGGAGCGGGACTTCAATTACGACTTCCAGAGCGTCGGGAGGCCGCCGGTCGAATGGGAGAGCGCAAGCCGCATTCCTGAACAACTGGTCCCCACACATTGCTGCTTTTGCGGCGTGCAGTGTGGTATGAATATTAAGGTGCAGGAGGGGCGTGTGATCGGCGTGGAGGCGCGTGATTTTCCGCATAATCGCGGCTCACTCTGCCCGAAAGGCGTCGTGGCCTATCAACAGGTCGAGCATCCCGACCGCCTGCGCTATCCTATGATGCGACGAGGCAAGGGGCAGCCGCTTCAGCGCGTCAGTTGGGATGAGGCGCTCAGCTATATCGTCCAGCGCTGGCAGGAGCTACAGGACCGGTATGGACGCAACTCGATCGCTCTCTATAGCGGCTCCTCGATGACCAATGAAAAGTGTTACGCAATGGGCAAATTTGCCCGGGCCGTCCTCGGGACACGTCACGTTGACTATAACGGCCGCCTCTGCATGTCCTCTGCCGCCGTCTCCTATGCTCAGGCGCTTGGCATCGACCGCTGCCCCTTCCCCATGACCGACATCCCCTTAACGAAATGCCTGCTTGTCGTTGGCTCCAACATGGGCGAATGCTTTCCGGTGATGATGCAATGGGTTTGGCGGGCACGCGACAACGGCGCGGCCCTGATCGTGCTTGATCCTCGCGAAACGCCACTTGCTCGCACGGCTGATCTCTGGCTCCCGGTGCGTCCCGGCACAGATATCGCAGTTCTGAATGCAATTTTGCGGCAAATCATTCATGATGGGCTTGTCGATGAAGAATATGTACGCAATCGCACACATGGATGGGAAGAGGTAAAAGCGTTAGTTGAAGAGTACACGCCAGAACGCGCACAGGAACTTTCTGGCGTCCCGGCCTCGCGGATTCTGGCTGCGGCACGACTCTACGGGCGAGCTGACCCCTCGATGATCCTGCATGCCCGTGGCATCGAGCATAGCACCCACGGCGTCAATACCTGCCTGGCCTGTATCAATCTGGCATTGGCCCGCGGCCAGCTTGGCAAGCCGGGCGGAGGCAGTGGCATGATTACCGGACAGGGGAACGGCCAGGGCGGGCGCGAGATGGGGCAGAAGGCCAATCAGTTGCCCGGCTACCGACATATCGATGTCCCTGAGCATCGCCAGTATACTGCGAGTGTCTGGGGCATCCCGGTCGATGAACTGCCCTGGGAAGGGGCCGCAGCGCCCGAGATGATCCACCTGATGGCGAAAGGCGAGATCAAAAGCTGCATGGTTGCCTGCTCGAATCTGATGGTCTCGCTGCCCGACAACCGAGTTGTGCAACAGGCACTCAATAATCTCGAACTGCTGATCGTCGTGGATTTCTTTCTGTCTGAGACGGCTGAGCTGGCTGATGTAGTGCTTCCCTGTTCGGTCTGGGTTGAGGATGAGGGCACGACCACGAACCTTGAGGGACGGGTCATCAAAACGAATAAAGCGGCAGATCCTCCAGGAGAGGCAAAACATGACTGGGTCATTCTGGTAGAGCTTGCGAGGCGTCTCGGGAAAGAGCAGATCTTTTCATACGCTTCGCCACTCGACATCTGGAATGAGCTTCGTTTGGCAACAAAAGGCGGCATTGCTGACTATTCAGGTATTACCTGGGAAAAGATCGACAGGCAAGGAGGCGTCTTCTGGCCCTGTCCGACGGAGGATCACCCGGGCACGCCGCGCCTGCATACCGAGCGCTTCGGGCACCCCGACGGCAAGGCGAGAATGTTCCCGATTCCATTTCAGCCGCCTGTAGAAGAGCCCGGTGAAAACTTCCCGTTCCGCCTGACAACCGGGCGCGTGGTCTATCACTACCTCAGCGGCACCCAGACGCGCCGCATTGGCTTCTTGAACTCGCAGGCCCCCGAACCCTGGGTCGAGATTCATCCACAGGCAGCAAGCAAGCTCGGCATCACACACAACGAAGTGGTTCGCCTGCGTACGCCACGCGGCTCGATGCAGCTCAAGGCCCTGCTTGCGCCCTCCATCCGGCCCGATACGCTCTTTGTCCCCTACCACTATGGGCATGAGCAAGCAATCAACCAACTGACAGTGCAGGCAGTTGAACCAACTGTGAAAATTCCAGAATTTAAGGCGTGCGTCGCCCGGATTGAGAAGCTGGACACGCCCGAGAAGCCGCTTGAAGGCGGCTACAAAGTCAACTATACGGCGAAGGACTCACCGAAAATGTTCCCCTACACAGTGGGTGAAACCAAGCCCGAGGGAGATCAACACGCAAAAGCCTATTAGAAAGGGAAGGGTAGAGAATGGCAGTAAAAACGCTCTTTGTCGATCCATCGCGCTGTATCGGCTGCCGCTCTTGTGAGGCCGCCTGCCGTGAGTGCGACTCGCACAAGGGCGAAAGTATGGTCATGGTCGACTTTATCGATCGTGGCTTTAGCGTCGCCACACAACCGACCGTCTGCATGCACTGTCAGGACCCGTTGGCCCCCTGTGCGCAGGTCTGCCCGGTGATGGCAATCCTGATTACCGATGATGGAGTCGTGCAAATGGCCGAGCCGTCGCGCTGTATTGGCTGTCGCAACTGTGTGTATGCCTGCCCCTTTGGTGTGCCCAAGTTCGACATCAAGCAACGCCTGATGAAAAAATGTAATCTCTGTTACGACCGTACCAGCCAGGGCCTCAAGCCGTGGTGTGCTCAGGTCTGCCCCACACAGGCGCTCTGGTACGGCGATTATGAGGAGTTCGCAAACCAGCGCGTCGGCAACGTCGTCAATGTAACAGACTTTGGCACGCAGGCAGTACGAACGCGAGTGCAATGGGTGCTTCCAGCAGAGACACCAGAGCTGGATATTACAGCACTTTTAGATCAATATGGCTCTGAGATGCAAGCAGAGGCAAAAGAGGAAGAGGAGGCATGGGTTCTATGATAGGCAGGAAGGACGCGTCAAATCATCAATTTCAGCGGAACGGGCGCCTATCGCGCTGGCAGGCCCTTTTCCCCTATCACTGGGATGCAGACGAATACGTATCACGCCGTGAGGTACTTCGGCTTGCAGTTATCGCTTCTGGAACACTTTTCGCCGCAACAGCCGGGATAGTAGGTCTTTCATATCTGAAGCCGCGCGGATTAAAAAGTAAGCTTCAGCCAATCATTCGCGCCTCAGATATCCCTAAAGGCGGCGTGCACTACTTTAACTACCCGGCAGCCGATGAACAGGCTATTCTTCTTCACCTTCCTGATGGTCGTTTCACCGCTTTTAGTGGAAGATGCACACATCTTTCATGTGCAGTCTACTACGATGAGAAAGAGCAGGTATTGCATTGTCCCTGCCATGATGGCTACTTTGATCCGCAATCTGGCGCAGCGATCGGCGGTCCGCCACAGCGCCCGCTTCCGCGCATCAGCATTCGGCAGGACGGTTCCATGCTCTATGCAGTAGAGGTGAATCCAGCATGAATCAAGACCATATGCTTCTTAGCGAGAATACGGCAAATATCAAAAGAACCTTGCCTCCCGGGCAGATGGCGATTGCGTCAAGCGCGTTGGTGCTTGGCTTGTTGCTGATGGCAATTCAGCTCTGGCTGCTCACCATCTCGCTTGAGCAGTACCTTGCGGGCCAGCACGTGCACCTGTGGATTGTGGTCCTCATCTCCGGCCTGATCTTTCTCGGCGGCCTGCTCATTTTCCGGGCACTCGGCAAAAAAGCGTAAGCTCTCATTGTGAAAGCGCCTGCCCAGAGCAAGCGGACGGGCGCTTTCTGCCGGCTAGGAGCAGGAAGTGCGCAACGGCAGCGAGAACCAGAAAGAAGCGCCTTTCCCCTGCTCGCTCTCCACGCCGACCCGCCCCTGATGCCGCTGCACGAGCGACTGACTGATATATAATCCCAGCCCCAGGTTCGCCCCGAGGCGGCTATGCTCTCTGGCATCGGCTGCACGCTGGAAACGGCTCCAGATCTTCTGCTTTGCCTCTTCCGACAGTCCCGGCCCGCGATCATGCACCCACACCCGCGCCTCATGCTCGTCCGCAGTCAGCTCAACCGTTACGGGCATTTGCCGCGGCGAATATTTCAGCGCATTCGTAATATAGTTCCCGATAACCTGAGCAATACGCATACTATCGACGCACACTGGAACTGGCTTCTCAGGCAGGATCAACTCAATATTATGTTCAAAAGCTGTGGCCCGCAAATCATCAACCGTCTCCCGAACAAGCGAGCGGAGATCTGTTTCCGTCATGTGCAACTCAAGCTTATCAACCGCGATCCGCGAGGCATCCAGCAAATCTTCGATCAGGCGATTCTGGACGCGTGTCTGCCTGAGTGCCTGCTCAAGCAAGTGCTCGGTATTCTGTAACAGCTCGGTTGCTTTTGGATCTGTCAGACCAGATTGCACGCCAAAGCGCTTGAGCCGCCGCTGCGCCAGTTGCAACGTTCCACCAATAGCCGTCAGCGGCGTCCGTAGCTCGTGACTGATAATACCAAGAAACACTTCTCTTTGCTTCTCAAGTTCTTTTTGTCGAGTAAGGTCCAGGATAATCGATATATAATGTTTTGTCTTTTCCATGTAGGCAACAGCAGCCAGAACAGGTACCCTATGTCCTTGCTTGTGATAATATTCCTTTTCATATGGCGAGCAAACACCAACAACTTTTGTTTCTACCTGTTTTTCTCTATCAAGCGCGGCATACTCCTGAGGTGTCAGCGTATGAAAGTTTAATTGCCCGGCTTGCAGCTCCTCTCGTGTAGCACCTATAAGTGAAAGAAAAGCATCATTCGCATCAAGAATATCGTTCGCCTCGTTACAGGATGCTACCGCAACCAGATTTGCATCATACAGACGGCGGAATGTCTCTTCCTGCTCCCTGTAGAGCGACTCTATCTGCTTCAACGCGGTAATATTATGATAGTAGAGGGCCAGCCGATCGGAGGACGGGTAGACATGTACTTCCCACCACTGCCGGGCAGGCGCATAGAACATCTCATACTGAATGGGCTGCTGTGTCTCCCTGGCGAGCCGCAAAAAGCGCTCACCTTCATCACCACAGAGCGGCGGCCTGACCTCCCATACAGAATGACCCAGAAAGCTTTCACGGTTGATTCCGGCCATTTTTTCCGTGCTTCGACTGATGTAGCTATATCGCCATTCTTTATCGATATGAATACAGCCATCAGCGACCTGTTCCAGTATGGACGTAATCCGATGGTTTGCTATCTGTAGTGCCTCTTCTATTCGCTTTTGTTCGGTAATGTCAAGCGTTATGCCGATAGCATACCGCGGCATCCCCTGCTGATCAGTCACGACACTGCCACGCGACGCGACCCAACGCGTCCCAAGCTCAGGATCAAGCATCCGATAGACTGCGTTATAGTCGCATCCTGTCTCAATTACCCTTTCAAATATCTTCCGCACAGAAGGTCGGTCATCCGGGTGGACAAACGTAAAAAACTGTTCTTCTGTTAATAACGTATTTGAGGGTAGTTTCAGATAATGGGCAACGCGGCTATTAATAATCCCTCTGGCATACAGTTGACCCTGTTTATTCCGGCTGATCTCCCAGCGCCAGACACCGATATCGATGGCCTTCTGTACCCCCTGATAATACTCCGCACGAAGCTCCTCACGCTGCTTCTGCATGGTCACATCATGATGTGCTTCCAGCGCCAGGTGTCTCTTATTTGATCGAAGCAAGCGAGCATGGCTTTCCACTATAACCGTTCTGCCTTCTTTCGCTTTAAGCATCAATTCTGCCTCCCATACCCCCTCATCCTGAAAAATACGTCTTTCTCTTGGAGCGTTCTCTTTAATAATCTGCTCCTGAAAAAGCTCCCGCAGATCGCGCCCGATAGCCTCCTGAGCGGTCCAACCATAGAGATTTTCTGCCTGCCTGCTCCAAAAAGAGAGACGATACTGTGAATCATACATCAAAACAGCATCCTGAATAATATCGAGAAGCGCTGCTTCAGTATGCACTGCATCTACACCGGTGTCTTCATCTATAGAGTAAGGATGATCTTGCACATCGGAACCAGTAACATTTCTGGAAAGTTCGTGTTGTTCCACCGCGCATACCCTTTCTACACTCAAAAAAATCACGGAATGCTAGTCGATTCTCTCATATACTATAGACATGCGTCAAGGGCAGAAAATCGTGTTATAGTAGAGTTAAAGCCAGATAAACATGAGCCATGCACTGAAGCTTGTTACTCCTCCTCATGCTTTAGCGCTGGTTTGAACCAAAATGTGATAGCCTCGGGATGCACCTCGCCCCATTATGCAGCTCTCTCCATCTAATATCGAATATCGGGCCGAACCCCCATTCAAGTGCAAGTTCTTTTCCAATCTTTTTTTCTAAGCGGTGTACGAAATTCAACCGTAGATTCATCATCAAATCGCTTGAATGGCACGCCCGTTTGCCTGCAAAGAAAAGCGAATTGGCTCTTACAAAATAGTCCATTGCCTCTCGACAAATCTGTATACATCAGATACAGTACCATGAAAGAGTTTAAGTCAGGAGGATTGCAAACCATATGCATACAAGGGACCAGCGCTTCGCCCGACGCACAGAACGCATGCAAGGTTCTGCCATTCGCGAGCTACTCAAAGTGACCGAAATCCCCGGAACTATTTCGCTTGCTGGAGGACTCCCCGCCTCTGATATCTTCCCCGTCCAGCAGGTTGCCGAGGCCACGCAGCGTATTCTGAAGAACAATCCCGCCCAGGCGCTCCAATACGGCACCACCGAAGGCTACACCCCGTTACGTGAACTGATTATAGAGCGAATGCGCCAAAAAGGCATTCATGCGACTGTTGATAACATCTTAATCGTCTCTGGATCGCAACAGGGACTTGATCTGATTGCCAAGATTCTTGTTGATCCGAATGATAGGCTGTTAGTCGAAGAGCCAACCTACATGGGCGCGCTTCAGGCCTTCAATCCTTACGAGCCGCGCTATATCGCCGTTCGCTCCGATGATCAGGGCATCGTTACCGAAGAGCTTGAAGCGGCTCTACAGCAAGGCCCGAAGTGTCTCTACGCCCTACCAAATTTCCAGAATCCGAGTGG
>Ga0164243_10005381_pt1 | contig 19565 bp, 17 predicted proteins | sample OricompcompostOP_FD_108781 | JGI IMG/M metagenome (GOLD analysis project Ga0164243, IMG submission 108781) | Organic Plus compost microbial communities from Emeryville, California, USA - Original compost - Organic plus compost (OP) | ecosystem: Engineered > Solid waste > Mixed feedstock >... | reverse complement strand
TTGCGGCTGCCCAAGAACGCTATTTTCAACTTACGTCGCCGGCTTTCGCTGACAATGGCATCATGGCGGCGAAATACGCTGGCAAGAATCCAGCCAACCCGAATTGTGTGGGCGAGGACGTATCGCCGCCTCTGCAGTGGACCAACGTGCCTCAGGGAACGCGCAGTTTTGCCCTGATCGTTCACGACCAGGAAGGGCGCAACGGCCTCGGAGTCTCGCATTGGCTGGCCTATGGCATCGATGGCGCGTCCACCTCGCTCCCCGAGGGCGCCGGTGCGGATGCGTCGGCCAAGCTTGTCGGCGGCCGGAACGTGCTCGGCCAAAATGCCTATCTTGGACCTTGCCCGCCCAAAGGATCAGGCACGCACCATTACGTCTTCACCCTGATTGCCACAAAGCTGGAGCCGGCTGCGCTGCAGGCCGGGCTTACGCAACCGCAGTTGCTCGAGGCCATCGGAGCGAATGCGATTGCCGCTGCAGGCCTTGTCGGCCGCTTCGGCCATTAGACTGAATCCGGAGGTCGCGCAGGCCGCACAGACCTCTGCCGAGAGCTGAGATCACGACCTGCTTCGGCGCACTCGGTGCGCGGCTGCGGCATTTATGCGCCGTGGCCGCGCCGGCGTCGCCAACGCGACAGTTCCGGCAAGTCGAAAAACTGAGAGATGTCTCAATAAATTTTTGACAGCAGTCTCAGTTTTTGCTTCTTTACCGGCGGCGCGCGGCCTGGAGCCGTGACGCCGAACGATAAAGATGGGTGAGGATCGCCATGGATGTGGGTCTGTTGCTTGATAACGCGCGTGTTCCTGCGCTTGGGGCGGGCGTGGCGCTCCGCAAGAATCCGGCGACCGACGCCGCTGTCACCACCTTCGCCGCCGCCAAGGCGCAGGACGCCATCAGGGCCGTCGAGTCCTGTGCCAAGGCTTTTCCCGCTTGGTCGAAAACCGGCCCCAATCAGCGGCGCGACATCTTGCTCAAGGCCGCGCAGTTGCTCGAGGAACGAGCCGAGTCGTTCGTCGAGAGCATGATAGGCGAAACCGGCGCCTCGATGCCGTGGGTGCGGTTCAACGTAAAGTTGGCGGCAGGGATGTTGCGCGAAGCGGCATCGCTTACTACCCACATCAAAGGCGAGATCATTCCTGCCGACAAGCCCGGTTCGTACTCTTTCGCATTCCGGCGCCCTGTCGGCGTCATTCTGTCGATCGTGCCCTGGAACGCGCCGATCATTCTCGCCGTACGCGCTTTTGGCACGGCGCTCGCCTGCGGCAATACTTTCGTCTTGAAGGCCTCCGAGAACAGCCCTGGTACGCAGTTCTTGCTTGCACAAGTGATGATCGATGCCGGCTTGCCGCCTGGCGTGATGAACTTGATCACGCACTCGCGCGAGGACGCGCCTGAGGTAGTCGAGGCTATCATCGCCCATCCCGCAGTGCACCGCGTGAACTTCACAGGGTCCACGGCTGTCGGTCGCGTTGTCGCGGCATTGGGTGCCAAGTATCTCAAACCGGTCCTTCTGGAACTGGGCGGTAAAGCGCCGCTGCTAGTGCTTGAGGATGCCGATATCGATAACGCCGTCCGCGCGGCAGCCTTTGGCGCCTATATGCATCAGGGGCAGATCTGCATGTCGACCGAGCGCCTCGTGCTCGACCACAAGATCGCCGACGAGTTCGCCGCGAAGATGAAGAAAAAAGTCGAGTCGCTGAGCGCCGGCGATCCGTTGAAGTCAAACGCTCCTCTCGGGGCGCTCATTAGCAAAGAGGCGGCGCAGCGGGTCGATCGGTTGATCGACGACGCCGTCAGCAAAGGCGCTGAGGCGGTCGTTCGCGGCGCGGTCGAGGGCGCGATCATGCAGCCGGCGCTGCTCGACAAGGTCACGCCGAAGATGAAGATCTATTACGAGGAGTCGTTCGGTCCCGTGACCTGCATGGTGCGGGTGAACGGCGTCGAAGAGGCGATCAAGGTCGCCAATGATACTGAATATGGCTTGAAAGCGGGAATCTTCTCGCGGGATGTCAAAGGGGCGCTGGAGATTGCGCGACGCCTTGAGTTCGGCTGCTGCCACATCAACGGGCCGACGGTTTACGACGAAGCGCAGATGCCACTCGGTGGCATGAAGGCGAGCGGCTACGGCCGTTTCGGCGGTCACGCCGGCATTAATGAATTCACTGAAATGCACTGGGTCAGCATTGAAGACCCGGACCAGCACTATCCGATCTGATTGATCTCATTATTCGTTGCGGGGTCCAGGGTCCGGCGCGCAGCAGCATATGCAAGGTAGGAAGCACGGATGGCTAACGAGTATGACGTGATTGTTGTCGGGTCGGGGCACAACGGTCTCACCACGGCGGCATACCTGGCAAAAGCTGGCCAGAAAGTGCTCATCCTCGAGCGCAATGACTGGTTCGGCGGCGGCGTCGTGACGCAGGAAATTCTGGAGCCCGGCTTCAAGTTTGACGTGCATTCCTCGCTGCACGTGAACATCCAGGCCAATCCGTTGATCCTCAACGACGAGCTGAAGCTTCTGTCCAAGCACGGCTTGAAATATCTCTACCCGGAGGCCGTTTACTCCACGATCTTCGACGATCAGACCAGCCTGATCACCTACAAGGACGTGGACCGGACCTGCCAATCCATTGCGAAGATCTCGCCCCGCGACGCCGATGCCTATCGCCGGTTCGCCGAGATGAGCATGAAGGTCGTGCCGCTCGTCACGCAAAGCCTATTCGTGCCGTCGCCGCCACAGGGTCAGTTCTTTGCGCTGCTCGATCAAAGTCCGGAGGGGCAGGAGATTTTCCGGGCGCTGATGCAGAGCAAGCTCGACATCTGCCGCGAGTGGTTCGAGAACGACAAGGTCATCATCCACCTGCTCAAGTTCTCAGCGGAGACCCTGACCGCGCCCGAAGACAAGGGGACAGGCTTCATCCTCTATACGATGCCCGGCATGGTGCACACTTATCCGATCGGTGTTCCGATCGGCGGCAGCGGTGCGCTGGTCACGGCGTTGATCAACTGTCTGAACAGTTATGGCGCCGAGCTGCGCAAGGAGACTGAGGTCGAGAAGGTGCTTGTCGAGGGCGGTCGGGCCGTCGGTGTGCGCCTCAAAGGTGGCGAGGTGATCCGGGCGAAGAACGCCGTCATCGGTCAGATACACCCTTGGCTGATCGGCGACATGGTCGAGACCGTCGATCCTGCCGTCGCCGCTCGTGCCCGCCGCGTTCAGACCGGCGCTTTCTGCATCGCGCCGCTGCATCTCGCGCTCAAGGAGCCGCCGAAGTACAAGGCGGGCGACGAAGCGGGCCGCGTCGTCCTCGCGAACTACACGCCGTCGACGCTGGAGCGCTTTCTGCGGCTGTTCGACAATTTCCGTTACGGCGATGTCTGGGCGCCCGAATCGACGGATTGCACCATGGCCTCGCACATGCAGTGCCAATTCGACCCAAGCCAGGTGCCCGAAGGGCGGGCCGCGATCACGGTCTACGGCTTTTCGCCTTTCGATCTGCGCGACGGCGGGTCGAAAGCGTGGGACGAGCGCGGCGAGGAGATCGGCAACTGGTTCCTCGAGCGCTACCGCGAGTACACGACCAACATCACGGACGCGAATATCCTCGGCAAGCGATTCGATACTCCGCTGGAGATTTCGCGCCACTCGCCGATGTTCCAGCGCGGTGACGTTAGCGGCGCTGGCGAATACCTGCACCAGATTGGGGCTCATCGGCCGACACCGGAGCTCGGTAAGCTCAAGGTCCCAGGCATCGACTGCCTGTATCTCACCGGCACGGCGATCAACGTATCGAGCGTGAGCGGCGCTGGACGCGCGACGGCGATCAAGGCGTGTGAGGATCTCGGCATCAACTTCGACAAGCTGATCGGGTAGGGCACCAATGAAGTTCCTCACGCCTGAGCGCTCAGAGCTCATCGTCATCACCGCCGTCGACAAGCATCCGGACGGATTGATCATCAGCGGTAAGATCATGGGCGCGATGCCGATGAAGGCTGTGCTCACGCCCGCCCAGTTGCGCGCCGGCTTCAAGTTCCTTTCTCCAAAGCTTGTGTTCACAGTGATTGGAATGCTGTTTCGTCGTTGAACGGGTCAAGTCATGAGTTTTGCCCTGCAACTGCCGCGACTTGTCGCCGGGGTCGGTGTGCTTGCGACACTTGGCGACGAGCTGTCGTGCCTGCGCATCAGCAGGCCATTGATCGTGACCGATAAAGGCCTTGTCCGGGCCGGTCATCTGGACCGTGTCAAACACGTTCTCGAGGGCAAGCTTCGGTTTGCGGTGTTTGCCGACGTGCCGGAGAACCCGACCTTCCAGGGGGCGGACGAGGCTCTCAAGTGCTACCGAAAGGAGGGCTGCGACGGCGTGATCGCCCTCGGTGGTGGATCGGTGATCGATACGGCCAAGTTCGTGGCGGTACTGGCGACGCATCCTGGCACGATAACGGACTATCTCGGCCCCCAGTCCGGCAAGATCAGCGCCCAGACCGCCCCCATCGTCGTGATTTCGACCACCGCCGGCACCGGATCGGATGCGTCGCCTGATGCCGGCATTCATCCCGACGCAACGGCGATCTCGAGCGGAATCACGACCCGCTATGTCGTCCCGAAACTCGCGGTTTGCGATCCTGAGCTCACACGTTCGTTGCCGCCACGCTTGACTGGCGCCACCGGGCTCGACGCGCTGTCGCATTGCGTGGAAGGCTATCTTTCGGAGACCGTCAATCCGCTGGCTGACATGGTTGCGCTCGACGGCATGCGGCGTGTGTGGACGAACGTCGAAAAGGCGACGCACAACGGCGACGATCTCGATGCGCGGCTCCAGATGCTGATCGGATCGTTCGAAGGAGGCGTTGCCATCGGCAAGGGACTTGGCCCGGCCCACGCCATCGCCATCGGATGTGGCGACCAGGGCCTGCACCACGGGGTGTTAAGCGCGCTCGGGCTGGTCGCGAGCCTCGCGTTTCTGCGCGATAAGGTCCCCTCAAAAATCAAAGACGTCGAGCGTGCGCTCGATCTGCCGCACGAGGTCAGCGCGCACGAGGCACTTCTCGCGATGATGAAGCGGCTGTCTCTGCCGACGACCCTGCGGGAACTGGGCTACAAGTTGAACTCGACGGAAGTGCTGAGCGAAAGCTGCACTGCCAGTCACTTCAACTTCACCAGCCCCTATAAGCCAAACGCGACGGAGTTTCGGTCAATGATCGAAAGCATTCTCGGCTGAGTAAACGAAGAAGGTACGACGAGCCGAGCATAATTCGAAATTGCCGGTGAAGAGAGATCAGCTCGTTGCGGCGGTTAAGCTACGCAATGTCCGCGCAACACAGGGCGAATACCAAGGGAGTGGTCAGATGTTGCGTGGACGCGTTCTTACAAAACTGGCGGTCGCGGTTGGCTCGGCATTGGCGCTTGTGGGAGCGGCGACAGCCCAGACCATTGAATTGAAGGTGTCGCATTTCGTCCCACCAAACCATGCTTTTCATAAGTTCGTTACGGCATGGGCCGAGAAGCTGGAGAAAGAGTCCGGCGGCAAGCTGAAGTTCCAGATCTATCCGGCCGGTCAGCTCGGAGGAGGCGCCAACCGCCAGTTCGACTCCGCCCGTAATGGCGTTGTCGACATCGCATTCTCCACGCATGGCGGGACCCCCGGTCGTTATCCGTTGACCGAGCTGATGAGCCTACCTTTCGCTGCGCCGGCGACGGGCGCGACCAGCGAAAGCATGTCACGCCGGGCCACGGAGCTGAGCGGAAAGTATCTCGCTAAAGAACATCAGGGCCTACACATCCTTTTTATCGCGGTGACGTCGCCGCTGAAAGTCCATTCCATCCCTCCGGTCAATAAGGTCGACGATCTGAAGGGGATGAAGATCCGCTTCCTTGGTATTCAGTTGAAGAACGTCATCGATGCGGTCGGCGGCGTTCCGGTCCCGGTGCCGCCGCCGGAAACGCAGGACGCGCTCTCAAAGGGCATCGTCGAGGCGGCGACGTTCCCGTTCGAGGGGGCCGCCAGTTTCGGCCTTGGCACGGTCGTTAAGTACTCGCTCGAGCCTGGCATCAGCTCCGCGACTTTCGCGGTGGTCATGAATCAGGCCAAATACAATTCGCTACCGCCGGAATTGAAGTCGCTGATCGACAAGTCGACCGGCCCGGACGCGGCCCAGGCTTTTGGCGCGCTTTGGGACCAAGCCGAGATTGAGGGTAAGAACAGCATGACGGCCAAGGGCGTCACGGTGAATACGCTGCCCGCGCCCGAATTGCAGAAGTTCAAGACGTTGGTTGCGCCGCAGATCGAGGCTGCTTTGGCCGACGCCGAACGTAAGGGACTGCCGGCGCGAGCCTTCTATCAGGACTACCTGAAGTAGCTTTGTGGAAAGCGGACGTGCCGCGTACGCAGCGCGGGACGTGGAGGGTCCGAATGACTGACGTAACTGTGATCAAGCCTCAGCGCGATGTTGTGGCCGTTCTCGGCCGGATTCAGCTCTGGCTGGCGGGCCTTGCGATCATCGCCATGATGCTGGTGACGGTGGTGGATGTCTTCATGCGCTATGTCTTCAACAATCCCGTTCGTGGCGCCTACGATTTCACCGAGGCGATGCTGGTGGTCTTCGTGTTCAACAGCATGGCGCCCATCTTTCTCGCCCGGGCGAACATCGTCATCGATCTGATCGACGCAGCGATCAGCGTTCGGGTTAGGCGTATGCTCGTGACATTGAGCGATCTCATCTCGCTCGCGCTGCTCGTCATTCTCAGCTATGCCGCGATCGTTCCGGCGATGCAGGCGTTCGACTCCGGTGAGCGCAAGCTGCAACTGGCATTGCCGCTCTGGACGCTGTGGATCGTCATGTTTGCCGGTCTGTTCGGCACCATTGTCTGTGCGCTGGGAGCGATCTTCCTCAGATCGTGGCGCGATCAGGATACCGGACACAAGCTATGAGTAGTCAAGCCACCGGCGGGTTGGGGATTCTCATCCTCTTCACCCTTCTCTTTGTTCGCGTTCCGGTCTGGGCCAGCCTCGCTTTGGTCGGTTTCGTCGGCTGTGGCCTCGTGTCCGGCTGGCAAAGTGCCTTTGCCATTACCGGGACGACGCCCTTCGATACGGCGTCGGCCTACACGCTGTCGGTTATTCCGCTCTTCGTGCTGATGGGCGAGGTGGCATCCGGCACGCGTTTGTCGGCCGAGCTCTTTATGGCCGCGCAAAAATTTCTCTCCGGCGTGCGCGGCGGCTTGTCGATCGCCGCGATCGCAGCATCGGCGTGTTTCGGCGCCGTTTGCGGCTCCTCCGTGGCGACGGCAGCGACCATTTCGAGGATCGCGCTGCCCGAAATGCGTACTGCCGGCTACGACGATGGTCTCTCGACGGGCTCGCTGGCCGCAGGCGGCAGTCTGGGCATTCTAATTCCGCCCTCGATCATTCTGGTCATCTATGCGGCGATTGCCGAGCAATCGGTTCCCAAGCTTTTTGCGGCGGCGCTGATCCCGGGGCTCGTGTTGACGGCCCTTTACGCGGCGGTTGCGATGGTGATGGTTCGGATCAAGCCTGAGTACGCGCCTGCTCCGCAGTCGGTATCGCTCCGTGAGAAGCTGAATGCCTTGTCGGGGCCGTGGCAGTTTATCGCGCTTTTTGTCGTGTCGATCGGCGGCATCTATGCCGGCATTTTCAGCCCGACCGAGGCCGCGGCCGTGGGTGCGTTCGGAGCAATCGCCATCGGCGTGCTTGGCCGGCGTATCGGCGGCAAGAAATTGCTTGGTTCGATCGAGATGACGGTTGTGATCTCCGGCTTGCTGTTCGTTATCGTCGTCGGCGCCAACCTCTTCTCGACCTTCATTGTGCAGACGCATTTGCCGGAAGTCTTCATCAGTATCGCCAAGAGCTGGTCATTGCCGCCTTTGGTCGTGATGGGCTTGATTATCGTCGCCTATATCGTGATGGGCTGCTTTCTTGAAGGTATCGGCATGGTGCTCATCACTGTGCCAGTATTTCTGCCGATCGTCGTCAGCTACGGCTATGACCCGATCTGGTTCTCGATCATCGTGGTGATTGTCGTGGAACTCGGCCTGATTCACCCGCCGATTGGCATGAATCTTTTCGTTATCCAGGCGCAGGCGCCGGACGTGCGGCTGGTCGACATCTATCGCGGCATCCTGCCGTTCCTGGTGGCGCCGTTCGCGCTGATCGTTTTGCTGTTCATTTTCCCCGACATCGCGGTCTGGCTACCGAAATATCTCTATCGCTGAGAGCATCAATCTGGCACGTGCCGCGCAGCCTCCATCCAACCCTGCCAGTTCGGGAGAACGGCGATGACCGCGCCTCATGAACGAATTCTGACCCGCATTTCCGACGCCGAGCTCGAACGTCGCTGGAGCGCAGTCAGGCGCGCCATGCGGGACCGCGGCATCGACGCGCTGGTCATGCAATCGACGAACGATTGGCTCGGCGGTTACGTCAAGTGGTTCACCGACCTGCCGGCCAATAACGGATATCCGCGCACGGTCATATTCCACGCCGACGAGCAAATGACCGTCGTCGAAATGGGGCAGACCGGGGGTACCAGCAGGCTCGATGGCGACCGCCTGCATCGGGGTGTCGGCGAAATGCTATTCACGCCGTCGTTTCTGTCGATCAATTTCACGCATGAGGATGATGCCCGGCTTGTGCTCAGCGCGCTGAAGCCTCGCGGTTACGGGACCGTCGGCTGGGTCGGCAAAGGAGCGTTGCCGCACGCCTTCGTTACTTACTTGGAAAACGGGCTCGCGGGGATCGCATTCGTCGACGCCACCGACCTGGTGGACGCTATCAAGGCGATCAAGAGCGAGGAAGAAATCGCACTGATCCGCCGTGCCACGGCGGTGCAGGACGAAATCTTCGCGCGGGTGCTCGGCTACATCAAGCCCGGGCTGCGCGACATCGACGTTACGGCTTTCGCCCAGCAAGAGGGGCAGCGCCTCGGTAGCGAACAGGGGATTTTCCTCGGCGGTTCCTCGCCCGTCGGCACCCGATCGTCGTTCCTGCCGCGCTACATGCAAGGGCGGACGCTGGAAAAGGGTGACCATCTCTCCCTTTTGATCGAGGTCAACGGACCAGGCGGCTTTTACGCCGAGATCGCGCGCACCATGGTGCTCGGCACCGCATCGAACGAGTTGAAGGACGGCTTCGAAGCCGTGCGTGAAGCGCAGCAATATACGCTTGGATTGATGAAGCCTGGCACCCTCTGCCGGGACATTCACGCCGCACACAATGCTTACATGACCCAACGCGGGATGCCGCCGGAGCTGCGGCTTTATGCTCACGGTCAGGGCTACGACATGGTCGAGCGGCCCCTGATCCGCTCGGACGAAAGCATGGCTCTGCAGGCCGGAATGTGCTTCGCGGTGCATCCAGGCTATGAGACGCCCTCCATTTTCGCCGTTATCTGCGACAATTACATCGTCGGGACCGATGGGCCTGGCGATTGTTTGCACGCGACGCCGAAAAAGATTTTCGAAGTGAGATAACCCAGGGCTCCATTTCGCCTGGTATGGAAAATGGTCTGAGTACATGGTTGGCCGCACGACTGTCGCCGGATTGCAGATTGCAACGACACTGCATGATTTCATAGCACGCGAGGCGTTGCCGGGCATCGAGCTGTCGCCGGATGCGTTTTGGTCCGGTTTCGTGACGCTGCTCAAGGGGCTGGCGCCGCGCAACCAGGCGCTTCTGAAGCGACGCGATGAGTTGCAGGCGAAAATAGATACCTGGCACCGTGACCACCGGGGCCGTTCTCTCGATCAGGCCGAATATACCCGTTTCCTTCGCGAGATCGGCTATCTCGTCCCCGAGGTCGACGACTTCGTCATCAGGACGATCAAGGTCGATGAGGAGATTGCCGCGACTGCGGGCCCTCAACTCGTCGTGCCGCTGTCCAATGCCCGCTATGCATTGAATGCCGCCAATGCGCGGTGGGGCAGCCTGTACGATGCCCTTTATGGAACCGATGCCATTCCCGAAAACGAGGGGGCCGAGCGCGGCGCACGCCATAATCCGGTGCGCGGCGCGCGCGTCATTGCGCACGCGCGCGGCATTCTCGACATCGTTGCGCCCCTGAAGCAGGGAAGCCACGTCGATTCGGTTTCCTACATGGTGGACCAGGGCGCACTTTTCGTTGGATTGCAGAATGGTACGGGCGTGCCCTTGGCGCAGGCCGACAAGTTCGTCGGCTATCGCGGGAGTCCGGCCGCGCCGTCCGCCGTGCTGTTGCGCAATAATGGCTTGCACGTCGAGATCGCCATCGACCGCAGCAGTCGGATCGCTGCCGGCGATCCGGCCGGTATTGCCGATATCGTTCTCGAAGCAGCCGTGACCACGATCATGGACCTGGAAGACAGCGTGGCCGCGGTCGATGCCGACGATAAGGTGACGGTCTACCGCAACTGGCTTGGCCTGATGAAGGGCTCGCTGGTGACGTCATTTGAGAAGAATGGCCGCATTGTAGAGCGCAGACTCGAGCCGGACCGTCTCTATAAAGACAAGGCTGGCAACGATCTCCATCTGCAGGGCCGCAGCCTGATGTTCGTGCGCAATGTCGGCCACCATATGTACACCGACGCCGTGCTCGATGAGGATGGGCGGGAAGTACCGGAAACGATCCTCGACGCCGCGGTGACCGCGCTGATCGGGATGCACGATCTCAAGCCGGATGCTGAGTTCCGCAACAGCCGGACCGGATCGATCTACATCGTCAAGCCGAAGATGCACGGGCCCGAAGAGGTCGCCTTCGCGAACGAACTGTTCGCGCGTGTCGAGGACCTGCTGGGGCTGCCGCGCTTCACGTTGAAGATCGGCATTATGGACGAGGAGCGGCGCACGACCGTCAACCTCAAGAACTGCATTGCGGCGGCGCAGGATCGGGTTGTCTTCATCAATACGGGCTTCCTTGACCGCACCGGCGACGAGATTCACACGTCGATGGAAGCCGGTCCCATGGTGCGCAAGGGCGACATGAAGAGCTTGCCGTGGATCAAGGCCTATGAGGACTGGAACGTCGATATTGGGCTTGCCTGTGGCCTGCCGGGCAAGGCCCAGATCGGCAAGGGCATGTGGGCCATGCCCGATAAGATGGCCGACATGCTGCGGGACAAGATCGGCCATCCGAAGGCCGGCGCCAACACGGCCTGGGTGCCGTCGCCGACTGCGGCGACGCTGCATGCCTTGCACTACCACCAGGTCGATGTGGGGGCGCGGCAGCGCGAGCTCGGCGTCAAAAGGCGCGCTGCGCTAGCGGATATTCTGACGATCCCGGTGTCGCAGTCCAATTGGGCGCCCGACGCCGTGCAGCAAGAACTGGACAACAACTGCCAGAGCATTCTCGGCTATGTCGTGCGGTGGATCGATCAAGGCATCGGTTGCTCGAAAGTGCCGGACATTCACGACGTCGGTCTCATGGAAGATCGCGCGACGCTTCGTATATCCAGCCAGCACATCGCAAACTGGCTCCATCACGGCGTCGCCAGCGAGGCGCAAGTGATGGAGACGTTGCGCCGCATGGCGGCCGTGGTCGACCGCCAGAACGCGGGCGATCCCGACTACCGTCCGATGGCGCCGGCCTTCGATGGGCCGGCCTTCAAGGCGGCGTGCGAACTGATCTTCAAGGGTCGCCAGCAGCCCAACGGATATACCGAATGGGTTTTGACGGCCCTGCGACGGGAGGCAAAGCGACTTCATTCGCCGCGCGCCTGACGGGGAAAGCTTTAGGGGAAAACTGATGCCGATACTGGTGATGGATCACGGCCTTCATATCGATGCCGCCGCGGTGAGGAAGGCCTTCCCCAACGAGGTTGTGCGCGACGCGAAGGATGCCGCCGGCGCCGTCGGCAAGTGCGAGGATTGCGACATCCTGGTCACGATGGCGCACGATCTGACTGACGATCTGATCGTGCGGATGCCGAAGCTCCGATACATCTGCGCCATGTCGGCGGGTACGGACAAGGTGGAGACCCTGAAGGGGTTGAAGCCGGAAGTGTTGGTCACGTCCGCCCGCGGCATTCACGGGCCGCAGATGTCCGAGCTGGCATTTCTCTCGATGATTTCCCTGTCGCGGGAGTTTCCGCGAATGCAGCAGAATCAGCGGCGGCACGTCTGGGAGCGCTGGCCGCAGAAGCTGCTATGGGGCAAGACGGCCGTGCTGGTCGGCATCGGGCCGATCGCGGAGGAGCTGGCGCTGCGCTGCGCGGCGTTCGGCATGCGCGTCATCGGCATCAGCGACGCGCGCAAAGAGGCGCCCCATTTCGACAAAATCCTGCCCCGCGCCCGTCTTGAAGAGGCGGCGGCGGAAGCGGATTTCATGGTGGTGCTCGTCCCATTGTCTAAGCAGACGCATCACATGATCAACGCGGGCGTTCTCCGCGCGATGAAGAACACCGGCATCCTCATCAACCTCGCCCGGGGACCGGTGGTCGACGAGAAGGAGTTGGTCAGGGCTCTGCAGGAAGGCCGCATCGGCGGCGCCGCGCTCGACGTGTTCGAAGCGGAACCCCTGCCTTCCGACAGTCCGCTCTGGCACATGCCGAACGTGATCGTGACGCCGCGCATTGGCGGCATGAGCGACGTTTATCCGCAGCAAGTGCTGCCGCTCGTGGTCCACAATCTCCGTTGTTTTCTCGACGGACGACGCTCAGAGATGAAGAACATCGTCCGTGGTTGACGAGAAGTTCGTTCAGATATGTGAGCCACATCGTGCCGGCCCGGCCGGTACCTTGCTGACTGGATCGCCTGCCAGACGCGCGGCGGCGTCAAGGGCGTGTCGATCGCCTCAATGCCGAGGGGCGCAACGCATCCAGGACGGCGTTGACGATCGTAGGCGGCGCACCGATCGTCCGCGGCCTGCGACTTATTCATCTCCAAGGGGTGCGAAGATGCGACCACGCGTGAGATCGCGTTGCGAGCCGACGTTGGCATGGGAACGGTTTTACGTACGCAACAACAAACGTGAACTCCTTTTCTTGATCGTGAACGAGGATCTTGAGGTCGCGACCGAGAGGGCTGAGCGCAACATGTCGGGGGGCGTCGTTGATGGGCAACCTTATGGCGATCTTTAAGAGCCATTACTATTTTTTTGCCCAGCAGCCGGAATTGTCGCGGCTGTTGTTGGCGAGATGTTGTTTTACGAATCAGGCCAGCAAGTGAACCGTTTCAGAGCTGCATGGGAGAGGGCGATATCGCTTGCCTGCAAGGCTGTACATCTTGCGAGACAAGATCGAAGCATAAAGTCCGATGACGACGAGCGTACGGTTTGTCGCACCGCCGGCAGGAACAGAAGCGTCAGCACGGTGCCGACGATGATGCCGCCGATCATGGCCTAGGCTATCGGTCCCCCGAACGCCTCGCGCGCGATCGGAATCCATACCAGGCTCAGAGGCCGTAGTGAGCATGATCGGATGCATTCGGTGCTCCGTCGCCTCGATCATGGAGGTCCACCCATCGTTGTCCTCCTGTCGGAGCTGCTCGGTTCGGCTGACGAGGATGACGGAGTTGCGGATCCGGATGCCGATCGGCGCCAGGACGCCGAGATGGGCGACGAAGCCCTTCGGCTCCGCATCCATTCAGGACAAACTATCCGACCGAAAGTAGTCACCTCAGCAATAGTATGTACGTCGCGTAGCCGCAAAGAAACGAGCATGTGAGGCACGCGACGGATTGCGTGACGCCGCCGTCGCCGATGAATCGACATATTACAGCGCGCCTGGCTGTTAAATTGATCTAATTGATTTGGATGCCGGCCGCTTTGACTAGCTTTCCCCATTTCTCGGTTTCTTTGGCGACGAAAGCTGCGATGGCGCCGGGAGGCATAGGCTCTGGCACTTCCGCACCAAGCTCCAGCAGGCGCTTCTTCATGTCTGCACTCTGCACCACGGCGGTGAGGTCGGCGGCGAGCTGATGGACAATTGCCGGCGGCGTCCCACGCGGCGCAAGCACGATGTTCCAGGTGTATGCTTCGTATCCGGTTAGTCCCTGTTCAGACAACGTCGGAACGTTGGGGAGCAGGGCAGATCGCTTTGCGGTTGTGACGGCAAGCCCTTTGAGTTGCTTTGCCTCAATAAGTTGAGCCGCCGTTGAAACTTGATCGAAGATCATAGCGACCTGTCCGCTCAGCACGTCGTTCATCGCCGGCGCGGCGCCGCGATAGGGGACGTTGAGCACGTCGACGTCCGCCATCGAGCAGAACAGAAGCGAGGCCATGTGCAGGATCGATCCATTGCCGGAGGTCGCATACCCATACTTTTTTGGATTAGCCTTTAGCAGTGCGATCAGCTCTTTTGCATTGTTCACCGGAATCGATGGGTGAACCGCTAGGACCAGAGGAGCGTCGGCCACGATTGCGACCGGCTCGAGATCGTCCTGCTTGAATGGCAGATGCTGATAGAGCGTCGGATTGATGGCGTAAGCCGGCGATGTGTAAAGCAGCGTGTAGCCGTTGGGCGCTGCTTTGGCGACCACGTCTGTTCCGGTCGAGGAGCCCGCGCCTGGTCGGTTGTCGACATAGACATGCACGCCCCATCGCTCCGATAATCCGTGTGCAATCGTGCGCGCAAGCACGTCGGTGCCACCGCCGGCGGCAAAGGGGACGACGATGCGTACGGGCTGGCTGGGATATTTCTGCGCCACGGCGGGTGATGGCGATATCAAGGTCAGCACAGGCAGGATAGTGAATGCCAGCGATCGAATCGCAAGCTGGACGAAGCGGTCCATCGGTCTTCCTCCCATTTTTTGCGCGTTTATTTGCCCTTAAACTGCGGGGGACGCTTGTTACGGAAGGCGTCGATGCCTTCGCTATGATCCTCGGTGACAAGATTGATGCCTTGCGCCCACGCCTCGGCGTCGAGGAAGGCTTCAAGACTTGGCGAATGCAGCAGTTTGAACATCTTCTTGGTCGTGCTGAATGCGAAGTGCGGTCCGTCGATCAACTCCGCAACGAGCTTGTCGGTCTCGCTCTCCAGGTCGGCATCCTTTACGAGCCGTGTGATCAGGCCGAGGCTCAAGGCTTCCTCAGCGCCAAGCTTGCGGGCGCGGTAGACGAGTTCCTTCGCGCGCAGTTCGCCGATGACATTGGCCAGGAAGTAGATCGCGCCTCCGTCGGGGGACAGTCCGACATTGCGGAAGACTTGCGAGAACACGGCCGTTTCGGAGGCGACAATCATGTCGCAGGCGAGCGCCATGCTCCAGCCTATGCCGGCGACAGCGCCACGGACGCTGGCAATGACCGGCTTTTCGATATTGGCGAGTGCGACGATCATGCGATGCGCCCGCTTCAGCCGCTCGCGTCCGGAGACTGGCGTGAAGCTGCCCATGGTCGAGACGTCGCCACTGGCGCAGAACCCTTTGCCGGTTCCGGTGAGCACCACGACCTTGATCGACGGGTCGCGGTCGAGTTCGGCGAACATCCCGGCCATGCGCTCTTTCATATCTTCTGAAAGCGCATTGAGGCGATCGGGCCGATTGAGGCGAACGATGCCGACACCGTTCTGCTTGGTCAGCTCGACGGTCACGAGTGTCCTCCCAAAGATCGAGGTATCAGCGCCCCTTGAATTGAGGCGTTCTCTTTTCGGCGAAAGCAGCGGCGCCTTCCTTCACGTCTTCCGACGTCTGCAGCAGACGCAGCATCGCCTGTTCGAGTCGCAGGCCGGAGGCGAGATCGAGATCACGGCTGCGCACGGCGAGCTCCTTGGCCGCCTGCACGCCAAGCGGGCCGTAGCTTGCAATCTTGCGCGCCATCGCGAGTGCGGTGCCCAGCAATTCGTCCTGCGGTACGACTCGATTGATGAGGCCGATGCGCGCGGCGGTCTCCGCATCGATCGAATCGCCGCCAAGCAACAGCTCCATGGCGATCGGGTAGGGCAGCTGCTGCACCACGCGTTGCGTGCCGCCGTTCGCCGGAAAGACCCCGCGTTTCACCTCGGTCAATCCGAAGGTCGCGTGTGGCGCGGCGTAGCGGATATCCGTCGCGAGCAGGAGTGTCATGCCGCCACCGAGGCAGTAGCCGTTCACAGCGGCAATGACCGGTTTCCACACCTCGAGCCCGCGGTTGAGCAATTGGTCCTTTTGCGTGAGCATGAACTCGGACAGCTCTGCCGGATTGGCCACGAAGGATTTCAGGTCCGCACCGACGGAGAATGATTTCTCGCCTTGGCCGGTGACCACGGCGACGCGAATGGCCGCATCATCGCGCACGCGCGCCCAGCATTCGCTCAAGGCGCGATAGTGCGCCGTGTCCATCGCGTTCAGTCGCTCCGGACGGTTGATCGTCAGGACGGCGACGCCGTCGTCGAGCGCGAAATCAATGCTCATTCGATTGTCACTGTTTTGGGGGCGACCATCTCGATGCGGACGCGGTACGCGCGAATGTGCCGCGTCATGCGGCGATGCGCGGCTTCTGCATCCTGGTCGGCGATTGCCTGGTAGATGCGCTCGTGCGCATGGATCACTGCATCGCGGATCTCGGGCGATGCGAAGTCCTCGACATGTGGATTGTGAATGAACGGGTCGAGTGCCTGCGCCACCGCAACGAGGAGCAGATTGTGGCTCGCTCGTGCGACCGCGAGATGCCATTGCGCGTTCGCGTCGTGCACGTCGGCGGCAACGGTCGAGCTTTGTAGCCGATCGCCGATCTCACGTAGGGTCTTGAGATCGGACTCGGTTCGATGTTGCGCCGCGAGTGCAGCCAGCACGGGTTCGATTGCTTCTTCGGTTTCGAGCAACGTCGCAAATGGGATCTGCTGACCGCGCACGAACGACTGGATGGAGCCCTGCAGGAATTCCGGCGATGGCTGCAGGGCGGTTCGGCCGCCGTTGCGGCCTGCCTTAGTCGATACGAGGCCTTGCGCCTCAAGTATGCGCAATGCCTCACGGATCGAGCCGCGGCTCAGTCCGGTGCGGTCTCCCAGTTCGCGTTCGTTGGGGAGCGGCTCGCCGGCGGGAATGGCGCCGCTCAAGATCTGCTCGCGCAGCTTCCCGGCGAGGATCTCAAAGCCCTTCTCGGCCTTGACGGGTCCGATCTCAGTCAAAGGCGTCTCCTAAGTTCTTGCCAATTACACATTGTTTGGTCTAAATGTCAAACAATAAGGCATTTGGACCAAAAAACGATGCAGCCACTAAAGGGAGTGCAAGTCCTTGATTGCACGAAGGTCCTCGCGGGACCTCTGTGCACTCAATATCTGTCGGATCTTGGCGCCGAGATCATCAAAATCGAGCCAACCGTCATTGGGGACGAAACGCGGCGCTGGCCGCCCATTCGCGGTGACTTCGGCTCGGTCTTCCTGAGCGTGAACCGCAACAAGAAGAGTTTCGCGCTCGATCTAAAGAGCCCGGAAGGGCGCGAAGTTATCGGCAGACTCATCCGCAGATCCGATGTTCTGATCGAGAGTTATGCCACTGGCGTCTCGCAGCGCTTGGGAATTGATTACGCGAGCGCTGCTGCCGAAAAGCCCGACATCATCCATTGCAGTATTTCCGGCTTCGGCCGGACGGGTCCGCTCAGCCATGGGCTTGGTTACGACGTCGTCCTGCAGGCCTTCAGCGGCATCATGAGCATGACGGGGGAGCCCGGCGGCGGGCCTATCCGCAGTCCGATTTCACCGATCGACCAGGCCACCGGTCTGCACGCAATGGCCGGCATTCTTGCCGCGCTTATCGAGCGCGGAAAGACCGGCAAGGGGTGCAGCCTCGAAGTCTCGCTCTTCGAAACCGCGGTCGCGTATCTCGGCTATAACCTGCAGACGTATTGGGAGAAGGGCGTCGAGCCGACTAAATGCGGCTCGGGACACGAGTCGCTCTGTCCATATCAAGCCTTCTACGCAAGCGACGCCCCTCTTCTCATTGGCATTGCCAACGACAATCTGTGGGGGCGCTTTTGCCGTGCCATTGGCCGCGAGGAGCTGATTGTCGACCCGCGGTTCCGGAGTAACCCGGACCGCGTCGCCAATTTCAAAGAGACCGTAGCCTTGGTGCAGTCGATCGTGGCGACGCGGCCGCGCGACGAATGGGTCTCGCTCATGAACGAGATCGGCGTGCCGTGCGCGCCGATTAATTCGCTGAGTGAAATGCTCGCTCATCCGCACACAAAAGCGCGTGGCATCATTCTAGATTACGAGCATCCCGATCTCGGCGCGTTGAAAGCGGTCTCCTATCCGGTCGTTTTCGACGGTCAGCTGCGCACGATCAAATCGCCGCCGCCGCGACACGGACAGCATACGCGCGAGATTCTCGAAGGGCTCGGATACGAAGGCGATGAAATTGAGAAGCTGCGGGACGCGGGCGTCGTCTCCGTCGCCGGTTCGTAAGGTCCTACTCTCAACAAAAACGACGAATCGAAAAAAATCGATTGCGACAACAACAGCGGAGGAACGTCATGGGAATAACTGTTTCAAGGCGCGGCATCCTGAGAGGAGTTGTCGGTATCGCGCTGACGGTTCTGCCTTGCATCGCGGGTGCCGCTACCTATCCATCGCGCATTGTCACGTTGGTTGTGCCATTTCCGGCAGGTAGTGCGACGGACGGTGTCACGCGCAAGATTGCCGAAGGTCTGAGCATGGCTTTCCATCAGACCTTTATCGTCGAGAACAAGCCCGGAGGGGACGGGATCATCGCGGCGCGATCGGTCGCTCGCGCGGAGCCCGACGGGCACACCATCTTCATAACGACGAACACCACGCACTCGGCCAATCCGAATATCTACACGTCGCTGCCCTACGATCCCGAGAAGGACTTTGCGCCGATCGGCGGGATCATGAAAATCCCGATGGTGCTCGCGGTTCGTGCAAACTTTCCCGCCGATGATCTCGCGTCGTTCGTCAAGATCGCGAAGAAAAAGCAGATGTCGTTCGGTAGCGGCAACACGTCGAGCCGCGGCGCTGCTGAGTTGCTGAAGGCACGCATCGGCGCCGATATGCTGCATGTGCCTTACCGCGGAACTCCGCAGGCGATTACGGACCTCATGGGGGGAAATATCGATTTCATGTTTCCCGATCCGTCGAGTGCGCTTGGACCGATCAGGGGAGGGCAGGTCAAGCTCCTGGCCGTCGCAAGCTCGACGCGCCTTAATCAATTTCCGAACGTGCCGACGATTGCCGAGTCCGGCTATCCAGGATTCGAGATGGTCGCTTGGGTCGGCGCTTTTGCTCCGGCGAAGACGCCGCCGGAAATCATCACGAGTCTCAATGAGGAGATGAATAAGATTCTGAAGAGCCAGGACATGATCGACTACTTCGACATGATTGGCGCTCAGGTCTACGCGACAACGCCACAGGAGCTCCATGATTATGAAGTGGAGGATACCAAGCGCTGGGCGGAAATCGTCGACCTCGCGAAAATTGAGAAGAAGCAAAGTCAGTAAGCCATATTGAGCGTGACAAAATCCAGAAAGGAAATGGTGCCGATGACAGGACGGTACTTTGACGAACTCAGCATCGGACAGGTGTTCAAGCACGAGATCCGGCGCACCGTCACGGAGGCTGATAACGTCTGGTTCAGTGCGATTACGCACAATCCCGCCTATCTGCACCTGGACGAAGAATACTGTCGTGCCGAGACCGAGTTCGGGCAGCG
>Ga0164243_10005380_pt1 | contig 19565 bp, 21 predicted proteins | sample OricompcompostOP_FD_108781 | JGI IMG/M metagenome (GOLD analysis project Ga0164243, IMG submission 108781) | Organic Plus compost microbial communities from Emeryville, California, USA - Original compost - Organic plus compost (OP) | ecosystem: Engineered > Solid waste > Mixed feedstock >... | reverse complement strand
GTATTTACTTTATAGATGTGCGTTTGGGGGTCGAATAAATACTTATTGAATGCATCGTAAGCCACCCATACCTCTTTACTAGATATCTTTGCAAACATATGGGATTCGCTCATATATACTTTATTATTAGCAGGTCCGTCGTCGCCCACTGCATAACGGTGCGCACTTGCATGTAATCCAACAACTAAGCATATAACGGTTATAAAATTTTTCATTAGAATAAATTGACTATTCATTAATAATTTGTTTTTATAGGCATTTGTACAGTCTTTTTGGCGGTTTTAATGGCAATGAAGTAACGTTCAAGAAATCGCTGCGCTTAGTTCATAGCATCAAATGAACTCACCCACATTCCATCTTTTCCAAACGTTTGCGGGGTTTCAGATGCCTCAATAATCAACGTTCCACCTTTTGCTATTTCATCGTGCTTTAACCAGAGCCTATCCAGCGGCTTACCATTCAATTGTATATTTTTAATATATGGGTGCTTATCATCAAAATTTTCAACCTGTATTGCAAATGGCTTTCCGTTATTTTTCAGCACCACTTCAGGGAACAACGGTACGTTTAAATAATATATAGGCTCTCCTACACAGGCGGGTTGCAACCCGATGGCGGTAAGCACAAACCAACCCGACATGGCTCCAGCATCGTCATCCATGGTACGGATGTAGGCCTTAGGCTCGTTTTTATAAATACGGTCGATAAATGCACCCGTTCCCCTGCTATTATCGTTAAAGTAATATTGAATGACCGTATCCAATGCCAAATGATGGGTTAACCACTGGTATTTCCAAGGTTTATCACTTGCATAGTATAATAGCTGCGATTGCATATCGGGCTCGTTGGCCCGATTGAAGTAATGATGATCAAAGAAATCATCCAATTGTTCGGTAAAAGCGGCTTTGCCCCCTGCCAGTTCAACCAGCCCTTTCATATCAAAAGGTACTGCCCAACGATATTGCCGAATGGTACCTTGGTACATGCCACGGGCCGACATCCGGTCCACATCGCTTTTTGTGAGGTCTTTAAACTCACGATTCCAAACGGTTTGATACTCGGCAGCACGTTGCATCAGCGAATCGCTCCGTTGCTTATCTTTCAATACCTCGAAAATATAAGATAGGGCCCAAAGGTCGTAGGCTGATTCAAGCGCTCGGTCGGGCTTTTTGAAGTTAAACCGCGTGGCTTCGAGCAATAACGAATCTTTAATAGATTTGAAATCGACAGCATACCCCTTTCGGTACGCATCGAGCAATACAATTTCGGCATGTTCTGTACGCACGGTATTGCTCGGTTCAGTAGGGCCAGCGAAATCGCGTTTGCCATGGGCATATAGACCCGCAATGGACTGGACCACGTCGCCGTAAATAGCGGGGTAAGCCAGGCTGAGCAAAGGCAGTTGTGTTTTGTAGTTATCCCACACAGCCCAGCCATGGTAGCGTTTCCCGTTGGCCTGATAAGTTTTACCATCTACACCACGAAAAGCCCCATCCGGTTCGCTAATGATATAGGGCGACTGCAATGTACGATACAATAATGAATAGAAAAGTTGTTTTCTTTCTTTTTCTCCTTTTAGGGTTATTTGCCCTAACAATTGTTCCCAATCGGTGGCGCTCGATTGCTTGGCAGATGCTATTCCTTTTCGCTTCGGCGTGGCTTTTACGGCATAGGTAGCCCCTACAGTAGAAGTGCCAACATACACTTCAAAATCCTGTGTATCATTTCCGGGGATAACGAGCACTTCATGTTTGTTTAAAGGGATTATATCAACCGGACAGGAAAAAGCCAAATGATAGAACCATTGATAAACGCCAGCGTGGCAAACGGTCTTTCCTTTGATCCAGCCGCTCAACGTTTGGTCTTCCAGCTGATGATTTTCGGCTACGAAAGTATTATTGATGCAGTAGCCCAGATCTATCCGGATACCCTTCTTCCCCTTGGGGAAACGATAATGATGCACGCCCCCTTGTTGGTTCACAGAAAAACTTGCTTGTATACCATTAGCAAAAGAAACGGCATAATAGCCTGGCTCTGCGCGATCAGACACTTTTATCAGCGGTTTTCGATCATCTGCATCACCTAGAAAGGGCTTCACCAGTAGCAGTCCGCCGCTTCCCTGGCAACCTACACCTTCAAAGCGATTATGCGTGAAACCCAAAAATTCTTTTGCGAAGTACTCGTAGCCCATGTGGGTAGTGGGGTTCGTTTGCGGGCCGATGCTCAACATACTGAAAGGATACGATGCAGCAGGCGATAGCTGTCCGTGATCGCCGGATGAGCCGAGAAAAACATTGACCAAAGCCTGAATTTCATACTTATCCTCTTGAGCACTTACTAATTTGCCCAGTAATAGGGTTGAACAAACAACAAAGCTATAGAGAAGTCTATACCAGTTAATTTTCATTTATACAACATTAAATCGTTTTAGCCAACCTCATCTTTTACGTTCAGCACTGCACCACGGGCACCTTCTTAGATAATACTATGGAATCGTAAAAATTGGTCGGACTGGCCTTTTCCACAAATGTACAAATGTAAATTGATATTGGAGCGGGGTGTGCTGTTTTTTATTGCAAATTTCATAATGCTTCAATCCGCATGCATTACGAAATTTGCAATAGTGATTCGGTAAGCATTATAAAATTACTAAAAGTACAAAAATACAGCCATTTTTTTACCATTTTTCTTGCAAAAAAAGCAAATAGCTGGTATTTTTGGTATTGTAAAATGGAAAATATGGATATACCTTTACATCGATTATCTGTTTTTACTGCCGATCTGTCTTGCATCACCGGCAAAAGCATGCGATCATGCCAGCGCTACATGCAGCAGATTCGGGACATGTTCAATTTAGGGAAGCAGCAGCCCGTAACAGTATACCACTTTGCTGAATACCTGGATATACCGGTATCCAAAATCGCTGCTTTTTTGAATATATCCCGACAACGGTAGCACGGATAGCTGAGCAATGGGATTGCTCCGTGTAAAACACATTTTCTTGCTTATAAGCCGCGGCCGGACAGGTACCGCGGCTTTTTTATACTTAAACTGAACTAAGCACCTCCTACTTAGCCATGTATTCATATTCAGCTGGGACAGATACACGTAATAATGGATCAATCACACTTCACATTTACCTTAATTCATAGGAGCACGCGTCAAGGACACATGCGTTTACTTTTGTTTTAGATGAATGCCTAATAGTTGAACATGTATGCTATCTGATATCATGTAAAATGATGGTTCATGTATATGATATTATCTTAAAGTTTAGTGAAACGATTTATTTCTATAGGTATTATAGGTACTATTTATCCACCGTTGTGTTCATGGATCATCATATGAAGTCTATATTACCTAACATCGGGATTTAGTTATATCATATAAAACTCCATTAACCTTAACTCGGTTGAGTTATCCATAACAAAACCGTAAAGACACCTAACATATAGTTAACCGTAGCTGACTTTAGCCTAACTTGATGTGTGTTTGTGGTTGTTTGATGTAACATTGGCTGCAATATCGGAGCAAAAGTGTGTACCAAGCTGACACTTAATCGGACAAAAGCGCCAAATTCGGACAAAAGCGCCAAAAGCGCCAAATTCGGACACGACATTTTGCGAGTATACCAACCTTTGTACTGTACATCAACGGATGATGTACCAAGTAAATAAAAAGGTTCTTATGTACACGAAAAGAAAGTACCCACAGAAGCCGACTTAGTTCGGAGATCAGCAGTCGGCTATCAGCCAATGACAGTAGCCCTTAGGCTAAAATTTATGCTTTATGCTTTATGCTTTATGCTTTATGCTTTATGCTTTATGCTTTATTAATTTTTAATTTTTCAATCATGCAAAATAGATACATTATTTTAGGATTTAATAAAACTTCAGACGATGCGTTAGCCACTTTAGGGTTAACCGTCATTTCGGCCATGACCGAAAACCCAAATTTTGAAACACCCGTACCGGCTTTAGCCGACATACAGGTAAACGTTGATGATTTCCGTGACAAATTGGCCCTTACGCGGAAAGGAAGCCCGCTCAATACTAGCGAAAAAAATCACAGCAGACAAATATTGGAAGGAGAACTCAAAAAGCTAGCCTTTTATGTAGAGACCATCGCAGATGGAGCACTGCATATTATTCTAAGTTCTGGCTTTCAAGTAAAAGCCCCCGCTACAAAGGCGGTGATTCCGGCCGTTCCAGAACGTATCCGACTAAGCGACACCATGCAAAGCGGGCAACTTCGATTGGATTTCGATCCGGTAAAAAAGGTATGGGGATATGAGTACAGTTACTCTACCGAGATGGATGAAAGTGGAGCGCTTGTTTGGAGCGAAGAATATACCACCACGTCGTCGCGAAACAACGTCATCGCTCCTTTGCAGCCAGGCAGTTTATGCCATGTGCGTGTACGCTCACGCAATGGCAAAGGAGTAAGCGATTGGAGCGAACCGGTGAGCCTGATAGCTCGGTAATGCTTACTTAAAACAAAGGTTGCCCGTATTCTGGGCAACCTTATTTTATATTTGTCCGCATGCTTACAGTTCTTATGGCTCTACTGCAGAACCGTTAAACGCGTATTCAGATCATACTGATTGTCAAAGAGAAAATGAAAAACAGGATACGCTATATCATGAGCACCTCGCTTATCCGTTTCACCGTAAGGTACACCATACTTAACCTTATGGGCAAATAAATAGCTATGAGACACAAATGTATACTCAGGAAATAAAGTTGTCATGATGGTTTTTATCTTTTGAAGATAACCATCTTGTTCCGTCAACACATTTTCTTCAAAGGACAACACACGCGAACCAAAAAGTTTATGAGAAAGAGGCGGATTTTTATCATTCAACATCAGCAAGTGCTCGTCAAAGAAGACGGTATAATGCTTTGTTAGTAGGGAAATAATGAACATCAACCGCACGTTATGCTTTAGTCCGCCCCATTTTTCCGCTGCTATTTCTAAGGCGAATTGATAGTTTGGAAATTGACTATATAGCTCATTCCGCACGATTGCTCCGGGTATAACGCCAGCAAGCTCCTTCTCTAGTTGCTGAACGTGTGTAGGAAGATTGTTTGATTGCAATTGGGTAATTTTCTGTTTGATGATATCGATCAATTCTTGGTATCCGGGATATGCTTCATTAGATAAAGGCATTTGGAAACCAATTGGATAATAATGGTGTGTAGCTTTTATTAAAGCGATTAATAAATCTGGTGGAGGTATTATGACTTCGATTTGGGGCACATTCATAAAATAGGTTTTAAATAGTATCCATACTGCCTGATCTTGATGGGCATCTTGCTTATATCAAAAGTAAACAAATATGGTTTTATTTACAATTTGTCCGTTTCTATCAAAATCCAATGGTTACGATTTGGATATATACGTATTAATATTGTATATTTACACGTACAATTTATAGGATATGGATACCAAACTCACATTAAAGTTAAACAATGAGGTTATTGAGCGGGCCAAGCAATATGCATCAAACAAAAAAACAAGCTTGTCCAGATTAATTGAAAACTACCTGGATTCTATAACGCGTAACCCAGCGGATGATTTTGAAATTTCGCCTTTTGTAAAAAGTATTTCGAGCGGGAGGAGCATTCCTATTGATATAGACGAAAGAGCTGAATATAACCGTATCTTAGAAAGAAAACATCGGTAAGATGCAGCATGTATTCTTAGACACAAACATTGTACTCGACTTTCTTGGTGAGCGGATGCCCTTTTATCACGCTGCTGCAAAAGTATTAACCTTAGCCGATAACAAGAAAATTAAACTGTTTACTTCGCCAACATCCATTTCAACCACCTATTATATTATTGCAAAGTTTGAAGGCCATAAAACTGCACTTGAAAAGATTAGAAAATTCAAATTACTTTGCCACATATCCACGATGGATGATGATGTCATTGAAAAAGCCATCCATTCTAATTTCAAAGATTTTGAAGATAGCATGCAATATTTTAGCGCAATTGCATCAACATGCACGGTTATTATTACACGAAATGAAAAAGATTTCAAAAACACAGCTATTCCGATCATGAATACCGAAAGTTATTTACAAATCTTCAAAGGCTAGTGTTATAACACGATCGAAAACAGAGCCATTAAAACATTTGATCTTTCATTACACGAAATAGCAAAAATAATCCATTTACAATCGCTTTATTATGCCTGGATATTTATTGCATTACACCTTATTATTCTGGTAATGGCAGAATTGGGCACACAGCCGGGCATTATTTCGAAAATGATTCACGGTAAGCGCTGAATAACGAACTAGAGGGCTCTCGTTTTTACTCAGGAAGCAATCCAGGTTCCCCTTCCAAGTGTTCTTTTTTCTTAGCATTAAAATACTTCATGTACCACATCCTTTTTGGTTTTCAGCTTACGCTGTATGACGAGGTAAAAAACGGTTGGTGTACCCTATGTACACCGTTTTCTGTCTAACTATGCACGTCCACTGCATTGGAAAACGTATCTTCGTGTATCAGATAAAACCATATGGCCACCAATAAACACGCAATTATCCGTTATGAAGCATTAGATCGGTGCTTTTCCAATAAGGGCCGGAAATTTTTCATCGATGATCTAATCGCTTATGTATCGGCAGCGATCGAAGAATATAGTGGATCGAAGGCCTCCATATCACGCAGGCAAATCTTCAAAGACATGGATTTCATGCGCAGCGAAGCTGGATTTCGCGCACCCATCGAATCCTACAAGGAAGGGAAAAAAGTATATTACCGTTATAGCGATTTCTCCTATTCCATGGCTATGCAGCAGATCAATCCCATAGAAGCGGAGCTATTAAAAACCGCATTAGATGTGTTAATCAGATTCAAAGGCATTCCGCAATTTGAGTTTGTCCAGGAGCTTGCCTTAAAACTAAAAAAGAGTTTTCAGCTGGAGGATTTAGGGGATTGTATTTTTTTTGACCAGAACGAGTATCTTAAAAACCTGCATCTCCTTGGCGATCTGTTAAAAATTATTCAGCATAAACAGATACTACAGGTACGGTATCAGTCATTCAATCAAGACCAGGAAGAAAGTTTTCTGCTTCATCCTTATTTCTTGAAGCAATACAACAAACGTTGGTTTTTATTTGGCCAACGGGAAGATTTTGAAAACTGGAGTAGCCTGGCCTTAGACCGCATCATTGATTTCTCCGTTCAGCATGACGAAGTCTATAAACCAGCATATATTCATCCGGATGAATATTTTGAAGATCTGATTGGCGTCAGTAAACCCATCGAATTAACCGCTCAACTTGTTCGGATCAAAATCAATAAGAGCCTTTGGCCTTATATCGACTCTAAACCGCTACACCCCTCTCAAAAGATCTTAGAAAAAAAGGAAGACCACACGATAATACAGCTGGACGTGATTCCAAACTACGAATTTTATGCGCAGATACTAAGTTTTGGGCCAGCTGTAGAGGTAATTGATCCAGAGAGTGTCCGATTCACGATGAAGGAAAAGTTGGTTGCTATGTTGGGGAATTATTCTTAGTTATTTGCACCCTCAAAAATCGTATCTCGCGCTATTGCGGAAACAATCGGATTTTATCCAATAGAAAAAACTTGAAGAATTTCCTGAAGTATAGTTGGAGTAAGTAATACGCCGTCATCTGCTTTGATATACTCTTCCAATAATTCAGCTTGAGGGGTATCGTTTTTATTCAGGAAATCAATCCATACAGAGGTATCGAAAAGTAAAGGTGTGCTCATAGGCTACGCATCTCGTCTAGGTCTCCCTCCCAAGTACCCTGTTTTCTTAATGATAAGATGTGCTTGCGCTGCATTGATATAATATATTGCTTTAAAGCTTCATGTACCACATCTTTTTTTGTTCTTAACTTGCTTATTTGAAGCGCCTGTTTAATAAGATTTTCGTCTAATTCAATGTTAGTTCTCATATGTTAAAGTTTATGTGTAAAGATACTAAAATTTATACACATAATATATTGTTCCTTTTTCTTAGGCCTAGCTCGCTCTGGCTCGACAAATTAGGATAACGTTATTCAATCAAGACCCGCCTTGTTTCCCAGTTAGTACATTTGTTTCAGTCCTTTTATATTGCTAGTTTTGTATATCAAAGAAATTTCAAACCATATTGTACAATGCGCGGTACAACTATTCGAGAAAAGTTATATGATTACATTCGTTTTGCGGACGAAAAGAAGGTAAAAGCGATTTATGCCATAGTTGCCGATGAAATAGCCGTAAAGTCCAATCCATGGGACGATCCTGCATTCATGGCTGAGCTTGACCGACGGGTCACCGAGTATGAGCAGGGCGAAAAAATGTCAACCTGGGAGGAAGTGAAGGCTAAAGCCAAAGCTTTAAAAAAATAATGGCTTATTCCGTCATCCTACACCCTGAAGCCGAAAAGGAATATCTTGCTTCATTTCTTTGGTATGAAGAGCGATCTGAAGGTTTGGGAGATCGTTTCGCTCAAGTAATCGATAAGAAAATACAATCTATTCTTCAAAATCCGTTACACTATCCTGAAAAGAGAAAAAAGTACCGTGAAGCGCTAACGGACGTATTCCCTTTCCTTATCGTTTATAAAATATATCAAAAAGATGAGGTGATTTTTATCGCCTCTATATTCCATACAAGCCGAAGACCTGGTAAAAAATACCGAAAGTAAATTGTTTTATCCTCCGTCTTTTTCTCAATGAGCTTTTCAACAAAGGACTTTGAGCCACCGTTAAACAATCTATTACCATTAGTACATAAATAAAATGACCCGAATGCAGTTCTTATGGTATGCATCCGGGTTCTGTTAGCACAAAGATACACAAAATTTAAATTGCAAAAATATTTTTAAACTGATTTTCTAAAAAACGTATCCCACACGCAATTCTTGCTAACGATGAGCCTTTCAAAATAACGGCAGCCATTACGGAAAACCGTAAAACCTGCCCATTTACCTCCACTATCTTAGCGGGCAACAAACAAAGATGTTGCTATGCACATCTACTGCATAGATTCCCTTCATCTTTGTACAAGTAAATATTAAATCAATCATCCAAAAAAAGAAAAAACATGAAAGCAAAATTTACCACTATGATGGTCATTTTCACCCTGATTACCTTATCAGTAACTGCACAACAACAAAAGCGTCGAGGCTACATCGGCATCAGCATTGGCCCTTCATTCCCCATGGGCGAATTCAAGAACGAAGGTTTGGCCAATGCCGGCCTGAATCTTTCGCTGATTAATTTCGGCTATTTCTTCAGTGAGCATGTGGGAATCGCCGCCAATTGGTATGGCGCTGCACATAACATAGACGTTAGCTACCTGGGTTTGTCAGACGGCATGTGGTACTACGGCGGATTGTTGGCAGGGCCATTGTTCAGCACGCCAATCAGTGAAAAAGTAGATTTTGACTCCCGATTGCAGATCGGTTATTCCGTAGCCAACATGAAATTGGAAGGATATAAAGTTGACGGTACCGGATTCGCCTACAATGTCGGCATCGGTATACGTACCCACCTTTCAGAAAAGTGGTCCTTCTCATTCAATGTGGATATGCTTACCGCCAATAATAAGGGAGATTATATGGACAGAAAGATACAAACTATTCAGCCTACCATTGGCTTGAGTTATCGGTTGAGGTAGTTAAGCTTGGGTAAATTTGCTCATAATGGCAAATTTACCTATTTTGGTTGCAATGAATGTATGAAACCATTATAACGCATGGCCGAAACCAATTTCCAATTTTTAGAAGAAGAATTCCCGTTGCTATTTAACCTGGCAAAAGCAGCGGAATATAACCTATACCAAGATCCAACGACGTCATTATTCAAATTGCGTCAGTATGGTGAATACATGGCCAAGCAGATATTTGACACCTATGGTATGGACTTGCCCGAAGACAGCAAATTCCAGAACCTGGTGTACCTGCTCCGAAACCAAGGTATATTACCCGGTAATGTCTACGATTATTTTACCATTCTTCGAAAACAAGGAAATGATGCCGTCCATGAATATAAAGGTACCACCGAAGAGGCGACTTCATCGCTTTTTTCAGCATTCAAACTAGGCAAATGGTTTTACGAATCCTATTCCGTTAAGAACAGGAATATTACTGATATCAAATTCCATAAACCCGAAAACCTCGACGCGCGCCATGCTTTACATCTATTGGAACAGGAAAACAAAGCGCTAAAGGCACAATACGACCAATTGCTTCTACAGCAGAAAACAGTTAGCCAGGAACAAAGGCAGGCCTTTACCGAGCGTGCAAAACGCTCCGCCTCTAAATTAGATATGGACGAGGCCCAGACGCGTGAGCTCATCGATGTCAACTTGCGGAAGATGGGCTGGGAAGCCGATACAAAATTGCTGAATGCCAAGATCCATAAAACACAACCGGAAAAAGGCCGGAATATGGCGATTGCGGAATGGCCGGTAAAAGGTGGATATGCGGATTATGCCTTGTTTATCGGTACCAGCCTATATGGCGTGGTTGAGGCAAAAAAATACGGACAAGACATTTCTACCAATCTGGATCAAAGCAAGCGCTACGCGCTGAACATTATTCCACAGGAAGGGATTGAACTATTGGGCGAATGGCAAGGTTATAAAGTGCCGTTCCTTTACTCCACCAATGGAAGGGAATACCTCCAACAGATCGCCACAAAAAGTGGTATATGGTACCTCGATGTGCGGGAGACATACAATAACTCCAAATCTATCAAAGGATTTCATAGCCCGGATGATCTACGAAAGAAATTCGAACAGGATATAGCTCTGGCTAATAAAAAATTGCAAGCAAATTCACTGGACTTTTTACAATCAAAAACAGGCCTTAGCCTACGCGATTATCAGATCAAGGCCATTGAGGCTGTAGAAAATGTCGTCATTCATCATCCCGAAGTGGACCGGGCATTATTGGCCATGGCGACCGGAACAGGCAAGACGCGTACCATTATTGGGCTCGCTTACCGGCTCATACAAACCAACCGTTTCAAACGTATCTTGTTTTTGGTAGATCGCACCTTATTGGCTAAGCAAGCTTTAGACGGTTTTAAAGATTATAAAGTGGATGATCTGAAAAGCTTTAGCGATATCTACCATATTGACGGACTGAAAACAACCTGGCCCGATATCGATAGCCGCATTCATTTCGCCACCGTGCAAAGCATGGTCAAAAGGCTTTATTACAATGATGTAGAAGATAGAGCCTTGAGCATAGACGCATATGACTGTATTATTGTCGACGAAGCTCACCGCGGATATCTATTAGATAAAGAAATGGATGATGAGGAGATGGAGTTCAAGAATCAGGATGATTATGTCAGCAAGTACCGTCAGGTGCTGGATTACTTCGATGCTTTCGCCGTTGGGTTAACGGCCACACCTGCATTGCATACCACGGAAATTTTCAACAAACCGGTATTCAACTATGGTTTACGGGAGGCGGTGTTAGACGGTTACTTGGTCGATCAGGATCCTCCGATCAAGATTACGACCAAGCTGTCCGAGGAAGGTATTGTCTGGGAGAAGGGTGAAAAACCGACGGTATACGACAAAGAAGGTAACCAGATTGTAGAATTGGAAGAATTGGAGGATGAGCTGAAGTTCGATGTTTCTGGTTTCAACAAGCGTATCATTACCGAGAATTTTAACCGCACGGTACTCCGGGAACTGGTGAACCATATAGACCCCGATGGTGAAGCGAAGACCTTGATCTTTGCGGCCACAGATGAGCATGCGGATATGATCGTCAAAATTCTTAAAGAAGAGTTTAACGGAGCGGGTATACCGGTGCCGGATGATGCCGTAGCAAAGATTACGGGTAAAACGGATCAACCGGAAGATAAGGTCAAACGCTACAAGAATGAAAAGTACCCCAATATCGCCGTCACAGTAGATTTATTGACCACAGGTATCGATGTACCAAAGATATGCAACTTGGTGTTTATGCGTCGCGTCAGATCGCGTATTCTTTATGATCAGATGATCGGTCGTGCTACGCGTCTATGTCCTGAAATCAATAAGGAAAGCTTTCGGGTATTCGATGCCGTCAACCTCTACGAAAGCATCAAAGACTATACAGAGATGAAGCCCCTTGTCGTCAATCCTTCGGCTGATTTCAGCACCTTATGTAGTGAATTCCAATATATACAATCGGAGGATAGAGCTGCCCAACAAGTCGATCAGATCATCGCTAAATTACAGCGGAAGAAGCGCGCGGCTGGCTTAGATGGGGAGATGATAAAGTATTTTACCGGATCCGATTCTTTGGATGGTTTTATAGCCAGCATCCGGGAAAAGCCAATTAAGAAGCAAATTGAATTGCTATCGGAAACGAACGAACTTTGGAAATACTTAGATGAATTCAAGCCGACTCCCGGACATCAATTCTACTCCAATCACGCAGATGTATTGAGAGATGTTACGGTTGGTTATGGAGATTCAGAAAAACCAGAAGACTATATCGAAGGATTCAAACAGTTCTTGGAAGAAAATCAAAATAAGATTGCTGCATTAAGACTCATTGCAACAGCCCCCACGCAGTTAAAACGTGCTGATTTGAAAGAACTGATCATATTACTAGACACCAAAGGTTACACACTTCGAACCCTACGTGAAGCATGGAAAAATGTCAATAGGCAGGATGTAGCAGCGGATATTATTGCTTACATACGTACATTGATGCTAGGATCAGCATTGATAAGTAGAGAAGATCGTGTCAAACAGGCGTTTGAAAAATTGTACCAAGAGCAAAACTGGACGGTGCCTCAAAAGAATCTTCTTCAACGCATAGAGAAACAAATGATAGCTGAGGCTATCGTTACCCTCGAAGACTTGGATAAAGAACCTTTTGACGAGATGGGTGGTTTTGAGCGGATCAATAAAAGGTTTGAAAATCAATTACCGGATATCCTGCAGAAGATCAATACCTATATGTATAACGGAAATCAAACAGCATAATCATAATTGAAATGGCAAAAATTAATGTTCATGATACCGTAATTACGGTTATATCGATAGCGGAAAGAGATTATATTTCGCTTACCGATATGGCCAATGCCCGTGAAGGCGATAGTCGTGCAGCCGACATTATAAAAAATTGGCTCAGAACAAGATATGCCCTTGAATTTTTGAGTACTTGGGAACAAATTAATAATGCCCATTTTAAAGTGGTGGAATCTGACCACTTTAAAATGCAGTCCGGTTTGCCATGATAAGGTGGGTTTCGAAGTGATCAAACAAAGCACAGCCTGATGTTTCGACAGGCTCAACATGACAGAGGTTGTCATCCTGAGCGTAGTCGAAGGATAGACAATTCAAATAAAAAAATGAAAGAGTACTATGTTTATATCCTACAATGTAAAGACGGTTCGTATTATACAGGTGTTACTAATGATATTGATCGAAGATTGTGGGAACACCAAGAAGGTATAAACAACGAATGCTACACGTACAGAAGACGACCTGTCAAATTGGTGTATGTTGAGAATTTTAACGATGTTAACCAAGCGATTGCTTTTGAAAAGCAGATTAAAGGTTGGAGTAGAAAAAAGAAAGAAGCTATTATTAACAATGAATGGGGGAAATTACCGGAATTGTCAAAGAACAGGCAGGGGTTTCGACAAGCTCCGCCTAACAAAAAGAACGACCTATAATGCTGAAAAATGTCACCCTGAGCACTTTAGGCGTGTAAGCTCAGTACAAGCTCTGTCGAAGGGTAGACACGCCATGTTTCGACAGGCTCAACATGACAAAGAGGTTGTCACCCTGAGCTTGTCGAAGGGTAGACACTAAAATAACAGAAATAGAAAAATAGAACAAAACATAAACATGAGCGCAGAAGAAATTGCACAAAAACTCTGGAACCTCTGTAATGTCCTACGTGACGATGGAGTGACCTATCACCAATATTTAAATGAACTGACGTATATTCTGTTTCTAAAATTATCAGAGGTGCGGAAGTTTGACCAGGAAATACCCGAAGAATACCGTTGGGAAAGATTTAAATCTATAAAAGATAACAAAGAGCTATACGATACCTATCGTGAATTGCTGGCTACCATCTCTGCGAAGACTGAGAATGCCACGATTAAGGAAATCTACACCAATGCATCAAGCATGCTACGTAAGCCGGTCAATCTACGTACGCTAGTGACAGCCATTGACGGGATCGATTGGTTTGAGGATACGGAAAAAGACCAGATCGCGACCATCTACGAGGAACTGTTAGAGAAAAATGCCAACGAAAAGAAATCCGGAGCGGGACAATACTTTACCCCTCGCCCGTTGATCAATGTGATGGTTGATCTCCTGGTTCCCGAGATCGGCGAACGATGGAACGACCCCGCAGCAGGAACTTTTGGTTTTATGATCGCGGCCGATCATTATCTGAAAGAAAAAACGGACAGCTATTTTACCCTCACAGATAAAGAGAGACGGTTTCAAAAGCACGAGGCCTTTACCGGTTGCGAACTTGTACAGGATGCGCATCGTTTAGCTTTGATGAACGCTAAACTGCATGGCATTGAATCGCCCATTGCCTTAGCCGACACCCTGAGCCAAGAAGGCGAAGCCTTTAAAAACTACGATGGTGTATTGGCGAATCCACCCTTCGGAACAAAAAAAGGAGGCGAACGGCCAACACGTACGGATCTAACATTCCTCAGCTCCAACAAACAGCTCAATTTCCTGCAACATATCTATCGCTCCCTTAAAAAAGATGGCAAAGCTCGAGCAGCCGTAGTATTACCAGACAATGTGCTGTTTGAAGATGGGGATGGTTTGAAGATCCGTCGCGACCTAATGGACAAATGTAATTTGCATACCATCTTACGCTTACCTACTGGCATTTTCTATGCAGCGGGTGTCAAGACGAATGTCCTATTCTTTACCCGTGGAAAAACAGAAACCGGGAACACCAAAAATGTATGGGTATACGACATGCGGACGAACGCGCCGAACTTTGGCAAGCGTACACCCTTCACCCGTGCAGCCTTTGCGGATTTTGTGAAAGCATATACTGGCGGTGTTTCCATTGATGATGTAAAAGGCAATTGGCGGGGTGATATCGATGAAACTAACCGCGCCGAAATCGCTAAGGAAGAAAAGCGCTGGCAAGTGTTTTCTAGGGAAGCCATTGCAACCAAGGGTGATTCATTGGATATTGGTTTAATTGCGGATAGTTCATTGAGCAATGGAGATGATTTGGGCGAGCCGATTGATATTGCTCGTGAAGCTATGCTTGAACTGCAAGCAATCAACAAAGAGTTAGAGGATTTGATAAAGGAGTTGAGCTGATGGAGAATACATTACCGAAGGGGTGGGTGGAGACCGAATTGGGAAATTATATTTACCTTAAAAATGGTTACGCATACAAAACAAATCAGTTTAGAAGCGAAGGCATTCCTATTCTAAAAATATCAGGTATTACTAAAGAGGGCTCTGTTGATCTCTCAAATACTCAATTTGTGGACAATAAAGATTTAAACCCCTCTTTTATCGTTAAAAAAGGCGATATAGTTATTGCAATGTCTGGTGCAACCACAGGTAAATACGGAATTTATGAATCTGATGAATTATTATTGCAAAATCAACGAGTAGGTAATATTAAATTGCATTCAGATCAGTTGGGCAATAAACGTTTTGTATATTATTTAATTGGTAATTTAAAAACCGAGATAGAAGATAGAGCCTACGGAGGAGCTCAACCGAATATTTCTCCAGCATTAATTGAATCTATAAAGATTTGTCTCCCCCCACTCCCCGAACAAGAACGCATTGTCGCTAAGCTCGACAAGCTCTTTCACAAGATTGACGGCGTTAGAAAAAGAATGGATACATTAATAAAATTGAAAAGTAAATTTTTCGAATCTATTTTTTACGAAAACGCTGGACTAACGAATTTATCTAATTTCGTAGCGGAACGTAATAAGAGAGTGGGAGAAAACTGGTTTGAATACAATAAAATTGGAGTTTCTGCAAAAGATGGTATAATTGATTTAGACGTCGGCACAAAAAAGACATTTGAGAAATATAAAATTGTTGAGCCAGGCGATATTATATACAATACAATGAGGATAAATATCGGGTCTATTGCTATTTACGAGGGTAATTCTCCAGCTATTACGAGTCCCGATTATGTCGTTTTTAGGGTTAAGAATGCCTCTAAATATTTAATATTGAATTACCTAAAAAGTGAAGGGGGTAAAATGAATATTTCCTCGGTTACAACGGGCAGTGTTAGGTCTAGACTGTATTTCAAAAATTTAGTGAATATACCATTTCCAGAAATTACAAGCGAACGCCATAAATCTGCTGAATCCATTCTAAAATGGTTTGAATCAAGTCTGGCAAGGATACGTGTCATTGACACCGATTTACTTAGTAAACTTGGCAAGGCAATCCTACGCAAAGCCTTCAAAGGAGAGTTGGTTTCGCAACTTCCTACAGATGGCGATGCCGGAGATTTGCTGAAAGAGATTATGGCGTTGAAGAAAGAAGCTAAGACTAAAACACACAAATAGGTTATGCAAACAATAAATCCAACCGAACTATTAAAGGATTATTTCTACAAATCACTCCTTATCCAACTCTCCACAAAGGCTATTGATAATAATTGGGGAGAAGAGTTATCAGCAAGCATTACTAATCACGCTTTTACAGATCCATTTAATGTTGAAGAACAAACAGACAGGGATGAAGTACAACGTTTTAACAAATTGATGGATACAAATTGGTCGACCATAAAATGGCGCATGGTTAAAAGCTCAAAAAGTCAACTATATATCAATGAAGAAAACAAGGATGAATTCGTTTTAGATGCTATATCTCAACTTTATCTGCAGTTGAGTGTCCCTCTGTTTGAAAATCTTATCGAATTGCTTAATCTATTTATAAATGATGACAACGGGAAACGATATCGTAGCTTTCTCGCTATTAATAAGTTTTACGAGATATTTGGAAAAGAAATCAAAGAGCTAGACGAAAAAAACATTACATATCAGTATCCTACCATTCTTTTGCTTCATAATTTATGTCATTTTCGGAACTGTGTTACACATGGAAATAGCCAAGTGTCATGGTTGGAAAACGAGTTCAACACATTTAATGAAAAAATGAACAAAGGAGAGGGAGATTATAGAAGCATAAAGGCCCTAGGGCCCCTCGCAAAAGTTATATTCTGCTACAAATTTTCGAAGAATGGTTTAAAAATGTTTTTAGACAAAACAGCATTCAAAGATTTAACCGATCTTTATTCTCAAATTGCGTACGTTGCTTACAGATGTTTCTGTAAAAAGAACAATCATCCTATTTATATTTAAAGGCACAAAAGGTAAAAAGAGAAAAACCAAAAATTTTTGTTTAAATCTAATCCTCATGGAAAAAGAGCTATTCCAGTCTTACGATAATTCAAAAGAAAAAAAAGAACTATATGTTTCTCTTTTAGAAACTATTTGTGGTGCAATTCCAATAAATTTTACGCTTAAATTAATCGAAGAACACCAAAAAACAACTTTATTTAATAAGCTTTATTCTTTTTATTTGAACACAAGAGACATGGAAGCGGAACAACACCAAAAAATCATTGCTAAATTACAATCAAATAAAGATTTTAGAAGAAACACAGCGGAACTGTTACTTGAATTGATCGATAAAACCATTACAGACGCTAACATCGATCTATTATGTAACCTGTATAAAAATACTGCAGAAGATAGAATTTCAGAGGCGGATTTCATAAGACTTTCAATTACTTTGCAAAAATGCACCTATACAGACCTTTTAAGTTTGACTAATTATTACAGAAAGGACGTGAATTTTAACGGCATCTATGAAGGTAGCTCTACAGATGCTTTAAACGCAGCCGGCCTTTTATACAAACATATAATTGGAAGCCCCATTTTATATAAAATAAATAACCTCGGGTTCGACTTGTTAAAATTTGGAATAAATGCCGATGTCTAATTTCATAGTTTTACAAGCCAACTTTGAAATATTTTCATATTTCACCAATACAGCCATAGGCGGCGTTGGTTTGTTGGTTTCTGCCTTAAGCCTTTTGTTTACCGTTTACACTTTTGCAATTGCAAAGAAAGCAATGTCCGATTGGCAAACACAAAGGGATTACGATGTTATAATCGAAGCACTCATTGAAGCAGAAAAATCATTTGATGAAGTGAAAGGTTTGAGGAAACCACCAGAGAGGAGCTGGAATGATTTTGACACTAGTCCAGATTATCCTTTTACTCCGAAAAATGGGCTAATGGATAATTTATTATTTTATAAATTTGGAGTGAGAAGTGACTATTCTTCTTTTGAAAAGATTGTTAAAAAGCTTGAATTACAGATTGGTGAAAATCCGCTTTTGGCTTTCATTCGGGATAACTTAAAAACAATGAGCGAGCTTAAAGATTTAATGGAATATTATGCTAATAAAGAAGTCCAAAATTCGCCTAATTGTTACGATACAAATATGAAATCATTATGGGATTATATATTTGAAACCTCTGATGAATGTCAATTAGCGAAACGGATTGAAAAAGAATATCTTGAGGCTAAAAATTGGGGAGAATCAAAGATAAAAAAACTACGATCTAACTTTACAATATGAACGATAGGTTTCAGATGTAAATTATTAAAAACTTTCAGACTGATTTTGTTATTCGTTAGACGCAAAGCGAATCTTTAATTACTTTGCTTAATTAATTCAAACCACGAACGAACTCCAAATATCTTCTACCAGCATCCGTAATCTTGTAACGTTGATTTGGGTGAGTGATATTATTAGGATGCTCTAGCTGGATCCATCCGATACCAAGCAATGGGTCTAAATATGCTTTCCGATTCTTGGAATGATTTGTTAGGCCCATTTCGGCAAAAAGGTCAGCTCTCTTAATCCAATTTTTTGCAGCAGTAAGAACAACAGCTTCATAAGGAAAGTTATAAAAGCGTATGGCCTCGGCCTGATAAGATACTTTGATTACATTTTCATGGATGACTGTCGCTTTCAGGAAAGCAAGGCAATCACGCAGTTGTATACGTAATGGCTCTTTAAAATAATGCTCGCTAAATGACCGTCCGCTATCGTCCCGATGGACAACCAGTTCAATCCAGGCACGGGAAAAGAATTTTTCGGGTGTACGATTGAAAAATAATAAGCCGACGTTAACGGGATAAAGATCTTCATCAGCTCCTTTGGCGATATGCATGCTCCTGGACAATTCGGTTAGGGACATTTTTCGCTTTTCTCATAAAGGTTGCTTTTTATTTCCTGCAAAAACGCCTGTATCCAATCCTATATCCACCGCCCCAATTATTGATAGTGTACGTTTTACCGCCGTATTGGATACCAATGTGATCTATCCGGTAACTGCTCGGAGTCTTTTCTCTCTCTCTATATATGTAAATTGTCATCGCCTTAAACCAAACTGTCGGCTTCCCGAAATTAAGACTGTGTAATTTTACAAAATTCTCTTCAAATTAACCTAAACCTAAATACGCTAACACGCCTGTTTATCGCTTTCAAAATTGGATAGAGCAGCATATTCTGT
>Ga0164243_10005379_pt1 | contig 19566 bp, 19 predicted proteins | sample OricompcompostOP_FD_108781 | JGI IMG/M metagenome (GOLD analysis project Ga0164243, IMG submission 108781) | Organic Plus compost microbial communities from Emeryville, California, USA - Original compost - Organic plus compost (OP) | ecosystem: Engineered > Solid waste > Mixed feedstock >... | reverse complement strand
CGTTCAGACTGAGCGCCGCGTTAGCGTGCAACTTCATCCGGAACTCCTTGGAGCTGGGCCTAGAGAACCACCAGCCTCCAAGGAGGACCGGATGAACAACCTGCCTAGGAACTACACCTAGGCCGCGCGCGTCAGGCGTTGCCGATCAGCAGCCCGACGATCACGACGAGCACGCCGCCGAGCGTCACCTGCAGCAGCGACTGCCGCAGCGAGACGGCGAGGAAGCGCTTGCGCACCCAGGCGATCGCGAACAGCTCGACGAGCACGACGACGAAGGCGAGCGCGAGCGCGTGGCCGGTGTCGGAGATCAGGAACGGGAGCGTGTGGAAGGTGCCGCCGATGGTCGTCGCCGCCCCGGTCACCACGCCGCGCTGCAGCCCCGTCCCGCGGCCGGTGACGGTGCCGTCGTCCGACAGGCCCTCCGAGAGGCCCATGCTGATGCCGGCGCCGAGCGCGGTCGCGAGGCCGACGAGCAGCGCCGCGTGCGAGCCGGCCAGCAGCGCCGCGGCGAAGATCGGCGCGAGCGTCGAGACCGTGCCGTCGATCAGCCCGACGAGCCCCGGCTGGACGACCTTGAGGACGAACGCGCGCTCGTCGGCGCGCAGATGGCGGACGGCGGCAATCACGGTCAGGGCACTATAACAAGTCATTTAAAAGAAGGGCCGCCTAAAAGCTTTTGGCTATGATGCGCGTGGTATGAGCGCGACAGAAGCGATCGACGCCGAGCTGACCGAGCTGCTGCGCGCCCGCGGGCAGCGCGTCACCTCGCAGCGTCTGGTAATCAACCGCATGCTCCGCTCCCGCGACCAGCACGTGACGGCGGAGGAGGTCCTCGGCGCCGTCACGCAGACGCTGCCCGGCACCTCGCTGCCGACCGTCTACGCGACGCTGGAGCTGTTCGAGCAGCTCGGGATCGTCCGCCGCGTCAACTCCGGCGGCGGCGCCGTCCTGTTCGACTCGCGCACCGCCGACCACCACCACGCGATCTGCCGCGAGTGCGGCGCCGTGCAGGACCTCGACGAGCCGGTCGAGCTGAACGGCGCGATCCGCGCGGCGGCCGACGCCGGCTTCGCGCCCGACCGCGCCGCGGTCGTCGTCGACGGCCTCTGCGCCGCCTGCGCCGCGCGCCGCCAGGGCGACTGAGCCGCGCGCTGAGCGCTCCGTTGCAGCGCGCCGGCGGCGAGTCGGTACGCTACCGCGCAGCTTCCGGCGCGCTCCGGTGTTCCAACGTCCCGTGAACCGCACCCGCACACTGCTCTCCGCCGTCGCGGCGCTCGCGCTCGTCGCCGCCGCGCCGGCCTCCGCGAAGCCGATCAAGAGAGCCGGCTGGCTCAGAGGCGTCGACGTGACCGAGTACTACCCGGCGCCGGAGTGGTGGTTCGTCGGCAAGAAGGTGCCGACGCCGGGCCTGTCGCGGCTTTCGCGGATCGACTGGCTCTACTCCGCGACCGGCCTCTCGATGGAGGGCGACGGCGTCGGGCTCGACGGCGAGCGGTACCACATCTCCGGTCTCGGCGACGGCGGCTGGGTGACCGAGCGCGGCAAGCCGAGCGTCCCCGGCCACAACGGCTGGAAGGGCGGCCGGCCGTACTGGCGCGCCGGCGGCTACTGGCTGTCGAGATCGAAGTACGTCACCTTCCCGCTCGACGGCGGCGGCTGGTCGAACGGGCGCGGCGTCAGATACCGCCCGCTGCCCGGCGTCTCCTTCTCGACCGGCCCCTCGCGGCCGCTCAAGTACTACCGCTCGGTCGCCGTCGACCCCGACCTGATCCCGCTCGGCAGCAAGGTCTACATCGCCGCGTACCGCACCAGCGCGGGCGGCGGCTGGTTCACCGCGCAGGACACCGGCGGCGCGATCATCGGCAAGCACATCGACGTCTACCGGACGCCGCCGGCGCGCGCCGACATCGGCGGCAACTACCTGCAGGACCAGCGCGTCTACGTCCAGCCGCCGGGCTCGCGCGCGGCCAGCACGGCGCCGCCGAAGTCGCCGGTCAAGGCGACCCCGGAGCCGTCGGTGCCGGTGCCGCAGGCGCCGGCCGTCACGCGCGACCCCTCCGGCGGCGCGGGCGTCCCATAACGCCTAGACTCTTCGCCCTATGGCGAAGCAGCAGAAGCAGCGCCCGATGCGCATGGAGCAGCGCGGCTCGTTGGCCGCGATGCAGGCGCTCGAGTCGCGCACCGACGAGCAGCTGGAAGCGGAGACCAGATTCAAGGCCGCCGCGCTGGCGATCCTCGGCGCGCGTGCCGCCGAGCGCTATGACGCGAGAGCGACGCGCAGCTACTACTCCAGAGCGATAGCGGCCGCGCGGCCGCAGGAGCGCCAGCAGCTGCGGCGCATGGCCGAGGCGTCGATCGCGCTCGCCGAGCGGCGCGCCGGCGACCTCAAGACCGCCGTCGAGAAGCTCGGCCAGAGACCGCCGAGCAACCGCCAGCTGCTGCTGCTCCAGTTCATGGGCCTGCTGGCGCCGCCGCCGGGCTCCTCGCTGCTGGTGCGCCTGCGCGGCTTCGCGATCGTGCTCGGGATCGTGATCGTGCTGCTGGCGGTCGGCTTCGGCCTCGCCAAGCTCGTCTCGCTGCCGTTCGGCGGCGTCGGCACGATCGGCGGCCTGCTGCTCGGCATCGTCCTGATCGTCGCCATCTTCGCGATCCTCGCGCTGCTCGGCAGACGCCGGCAGGCACGGGCACGAGCGTCAGCAAGCTGACGCATTGCGAGTTCCACGGCGGCGCGCGGCAGCGCCGGCCGCCGTGGGAGCTCGCGGGTAGGCTTGTTGGCATGTGCGGACGGTTCACGCTCGCGACGACGACCGCTGACGAGCTGCGCCAGCGCTTCCCGCTCGGCGAGTCGGTCGAGATCAGACAGCGCTTCAACGTCGCCCCCGGCGACGAGGTGGTGACGGTCGGCCTGCGCGACGGCGCGCCGACCGGCCGGCTGCTGAGATGGGGGCTCGTGCCGCCGTGGGCGAGAGATCCCTCGATCGGCTACCGGCTGATCAACGCCAGAGCGGAGACGGTCGCCGAGAAGCCGGCCTTCCGCACCTCGTTCGCCAGACGCCGCTGCCTGATCGTCGCCGACGGCTTCTACGAGTGGCAGAGACAGGGGGCAATGCCCGGAGCGCGCGGAGGCAGACGCGGCGGCAGACGGGCATTGCCGTTGAAGCAGCCCTTCCACATCACGCGCGCCGACGGCCGCCCGTTCGCCTTCGCCGGCCTCTGGACCGGCTGGCGCGACCCGGCGATCGAGGACGAGGAGAGAGCGTGGCTGCGCACCTGCACGATCGTCACGACCGAGGCCAACGAGAAGATCCACGGCATCCACCCGCGCATGCCGGTGATGCTCGAGCCCGACGAGGAGCAGATCTGGCTCGATCCCGAGCGGCCGCAGGACGAGCTGCTGCGGCTGCTGCATCCGCTGCCCGAGGACGAGACGCGCTTCCGCGCCGTCTCCAGAGCGGTCAACAACGCCAGATACGACGGCCCTGAGTGTCTCGCCGACGCCGACCCGGTCGACCTGAAGGCGTTCGCCGAGGCGGTCAACGCCGCGCACGCCGAGCAGGGCGGCCTGTTCTAGGCGCCCGCCGCCCTGCGCGCTTCGAGATGTGCCCCCGCACCGCACATCTCGTCACGCCCCAGCAGCCCTGCGCGCTTCGACATGTGCGGCCGCACCGCACATCTCGTCACGCCCCAGCAGCCCTACGCGCTTCGACATGTGCGGCCGCACCGCACATCTCGTCACGCCCCAGCAGCCCTGCGCGCTTCGACATGTGCGGCCGCACCGCACATCTCGTCACGCCCCAGCAGCCCTACGCGCTTCGACATGTGCGGCGTTCTCGAGCGCGTCGTCGAGCGGCTCCAGCGGCTCCTCGCGGCCGAGCGCTCTGGCGATCAGCCAGTCGGCCAGCCAGGCGTTCTTCGGCAGCAGCGGGCCGTGCAGGTAGGTGCCGATCACGTTTCCGCGGCGGACGCCCTCGAAGCCGCTGGCGCCGTCGTTGCCGTGGCCCTTCAGCACCCGCCCGAGCGGCGTCGCGTCCGGGCCGAGGCGGGTGCGGCCGCCGTGGTTCTCGAAGCCGGCCAGCACGCGCGGGCCGTCGCCGAGGTCGACCTCGATCGCGACGTTGCCGATCAGCCGCGGGCCGTCGGAGCGGACGGTCGTGAGATCGACGAGGCCGACTCCCGGCAGCGTCTCCTCCCCCAGCTCGTACGACGCGCCCAGCAGCTGGTAGCCGCCGCAGACGGCGAGCATCGCGGCGCCGCGCTCGGCCGCCGCGTGGATGCCGTCGCGCTTGATCTCCGCGAGGTCGCGCGCGCACAGCGCCTGGTCGCGGTCCTGCCCGCCGCCGATGTAGAAGAGGTCGGCCGCGTTGGGATCGAGCGGCTCGCCGAGGTCGCTGGAGAGCAGCTCGAAGCCGATCCCGCGCCACTCGCAGCGCCGCTGCAGCAGCAGCAGGTTGCCGCGGTCGGCGTAGATGTTCATCAGCTCGGGGTAGAGCGCGCAGACGCGCAGGGTCTCAGCCACGCAGCAGCACCACCTCTGAGCCGACGTGCTCCTCGGTCGCCTCGATCCGCAGCCGGCCGTCGTCGCGCAGGCCGGCGGCGACCCCCTCGGCGGCGAGCTGGTCGCCGGTCAGCGCGTCGAGGTGGATCGCGTCGCCCTCGGCCGACCGTCTGCCGTCGGGCGAGACGCTCTGGCGGATCCGCTCGATCGTGATCCCCGCCGGCCCCGGCCGCACCGCGACCGGCTGGCTGACGTGGACCCAGCCGTCGACCTCGACGATGTCGGGCAGCGGCGGCTCGGTGTGCTCGGCGTCGAAGCCCTCCAGCGCGTCGGCGAGCGCGGCCGCCATCAGGCCGCCCGGCGCGAGGTGGGCGGCGACGCTGCGCAGGAAGCCGGCGCGGCCGGCGGCGCCGAGCAGCTGGACGGTCTGCATCGGCGCGAGGATCAGCGGGAAGCGGCGGCCCGGCAGCGCGAAGTCGCGCGCGTCGCCGACGACGGTCGTGACGCGCGCGCCGAGCCCCGCCGGATCGCCGTCGGCGCGGTCGCGCAGCGCGGTCAGGAACTCCTGCTCGAGGTCGAGCGCGACGACGTCGAAGCCGGCGCGCGCGAGGTCGAGCGTGACGCGGCCGGTGCCGGCGCCGAGGTCGAGCACCGGGCCGCCCTGCTCGGCGGCGAGTCTGCGCCACAGCGGCAGGTCGGCGTCGTAGCGGCCGCATTCGAGGTCGTGCCAGAGGGTGGCGGTGGCGGGGGCGTCGGTCATCACTGGGCCCAGTAGTCCGGGGCGAGTCCGCGCTGCGCGAGCAGCTCCTTCAACGACAGCAGGGCGGTGTAGGTCGGCAGCGCGAAGAGGGTCCCCTCCCCCTCCAGCCGCGCCTCGTCGAGCGCCGCCGCCAGCTCCGGCACGACGACGAGCCGCTCCGGCTCGACGCCGGCGTACTTGAGCCGCAGCGCCAGCTCGGCCGCGCGCGTGCCCGAGCAGGTGACGCGCCGCACTCTGCCGGCGAGCAGCTCGAAGTCGGCGTCCCACACCCACGAGATGTCGCGGCCGTCGGCGATGTTGTCGTTCAGCACCGCCAGCAGGTCGACCGCCTGCGGCTCCAGCGCCAGCGTCCGCAGCACCTCGTTGGCGCCGGCCGGGTTCTTGATCAGCAGGATCGACAGGTCGCGGCCGTCGAGCGAGACGGTCTCGGCGCGGCCGAAGGCGGCGGCGACCGACTCCAGGCCCGCGACGATCGTCGCGAACGGGACGCCGAGGCCGTGGCAGAGGGCGGCGGCGCCGACGGCGTTGTAGACGTTGTAGAGGCCCGGCAGCGGCAGCCGCACCTCGCCGGCGCCGGCCGGCGTGCTCAGCAGGAAGCGGGCGCCGCGCGTGCCGTCGAGCCGCACCTCGCGCGCGGTCACCTGCGGCTCGGGGCGGCGCTGGCCGCAGTTGGGGCAGTGGTAGCGGCCGAGGTGGCCGAGGTAGACGGCGTCGTACTCGTACGCGTGCCCGCATCTGCGGCAGTGTTTGGAGTCGGAGGCGTGCTGCATCTGCGGCAGCGCCATCGCGTCGTCCTCGACGCCGAAGTAGAGCACCCGCGGCTGCTGGCGCCCGAGGTCGGCGACGAGCGGGTCGTCGGCGTTCAGCACCAGCTGCGTCGATCTGCCGTTGGCGGCGACGATCTCGGCCCAGCGGTCGGCGATCGTCTCCAGCTCGCCGTAGCGGTCGAGCTGGTCGCGGAAGAGGTTGCCGAGCAGCAGCTTGCGCGGCTTGAGCTCCTCGACCAGCTGGCCGAGCCAGAACTCGTCGATCTCGAAGAGGCCGAGCTGGCCGTCGATCGCGCCGCCGCGGGCGGCGCCGAGCAGCGTCGAGGCGATCCCGCCGGCCATGTTCGCGCCGGCCTTGTTGTGGACGAGCCGCGTGCCCCGGCGCTCGAGGATCGCGGCGACCATCGCCGCGGTCGTCGTCTTGCCGTTCGTCGCCGAGATCGCGACCGAGCCCTGCGGCAGCCGGCCGGCGAGCGCGCCGATCGCGTGCGGCTCCAGCCGCATCAGCAGCTTGCCGGGCAGCGAGGTGCCGCCGCCGCGCCCGGCGCGACGGGCGAGCGCGCCCGCGCTGCGGGCGATCGCAAGCTTCGCTCCCAGCATCCGGCCCGCCATCACGGGACGAGCATGCGAACGGCGCCCGGCAGCACGCGAACGGTCGCGGGCAGCTCGGCGATCGGGTCGCCGTCGGCGTACAGCGTGAACGGGCGGTCGGCGGCGATCGCGACCTCGGCGCCGCGGCGCACGTCGACCTCGGGGTTGCGCACGTGGCCGCCTCTGAAGACGCTCGGCAGCTGCGTGACGAAGCGCAGCTTCGAGACGCCGCTGACGGTGACGACGTCGAAGAGGCCGTCGTCGAGCTGGGCGTCGGGCGCGACGTACATCCCGCCGCCGTAGACGGAGCTGTTGGCGACCGCGGTCGTGTAGCCGCGGAAGGAGCGCTCGGCGCCGTCGATCGTGAGCTGGAAGGTCGCCGGCTTCCACGCCGCCAGCGCCCGCAGCGCGCCCCACGCGTAGGAGGCGGCGCCGGGGATGCGGGTCGCGTTCGCGATCCGGTTGGCGTCGGAGTCGAAGCCGCAGGAGGCGATCCCGACGAAGCGGCGGCCGTCGACCTCGCCGATGTCGATCGCCCGCTCGCGGCCGTTCTCGAACGCCTGGCAGGCGGCGACCGGCGAGCGCGGGATCCCGGCGGCGCGGGCGAAGTCGTTGCCGCGCCCGCCCGGCAGCACCGCCAGCAGGCCGTCGCTGCCGGCGAGCGCGCCGGCGACCGCGCCGACCATCCCGTCGCCGCCGAAGGCCGCCGCGACGGCGCCGGCGGCGCCGGCCTCGCGCGCCAGCTCGCGGGCGTGCTCGATGTTGCGCGTGCGCTCGAGGCGGTAGGCGACGCCGTGGACGCGCAGCCATCTCTCGACGCCCGGCAGCAGGTTCTGCACGCGGCCGCCGCCGGCCGACGGGTTGACGATCAGGACGACGTCTCGATCCATGCGCAGGGAAATCTAGCCGGCCGCCCGGCCCCACCGGACCGGCGGCAGGTCGTCCGGCGGCTGCGGGGCGGGCGGCGGCGGGTCGACCGGCGTCAGCGGCGGCGCCTCGCCCAGCACCAGCTCGGCGAGGTCGGCGGCGATCGCGACCGGGCGCGGCCCGCCGTCGCCGCCGGCCGCCTCCGCCTCGGCGCGGGTCGTCGCGCCGCTCAGCACGACGGCGCCGTCGAGCCCGGCGGCGTGGGCGCCGGCGAGGTCGACGTCGAGCCGGTCGCCGACGACGAGCGCTCTCCCCTCCCCGAGGCGGTCGAGCGCGGTCGCGAATATCTCCGGCTCGGGCTTGCCGACGCTCGTCGCGCGCCTACCGGTCGCGTACTCGAGCGCGGCGACGAGCGCGCCGGTGCCGGGCCACATCCCGTCCGGCATCGGGAAGGTGCGGTCGCGGCCGGCCGCGACGAAGTCGGCGCCGGCCAGCAGCGCCTGGGTCGCGATCCGCAGCTCCTCGAAGACGAGGTCGTCGTGGCCGGCGGCGACGACGACCTCGGCGTGCGGCGCCTCCGCCATCCCGTTGACGACGCGCAGCCCGGCGTCGGCGACGTGGCGCACGATCGCCGGCGTGCCGACGACGTAGGCGCTGGCGCGGCGGGCGCCGTGGCGCTCGGCGAGGTGATGCTGGAGCGCGCCGCCGACGGTCACGACCTCCTCCAGCGAGGCGCGGAAGCCGAGCGACCACAGCTTGCGCACGTACTCCTCGGCGCTGGAGCGGGTGTCGTTGGTGACGAAGGCGACGCGCTTGCCGGCCTCGCGCAGCGCCTGCAGCGCGCGCGGGGCGTCGCGCGTCGGCGCGCCGCCGACCCACAGGCAGCCGTCGAGGTCGAGCAGCAGGTGGTCGTAGGCCCGCACCAGCGGGGTGATCGTCGAAGCGGTCCGGGACACGCGACCCCCATTATCCTTCCCCGGCGTGCGTTCGCTCTTCCCGGCCCCCGCGACCCTGCTCGCCGTCGCCTCCGCGGCGGCCCTGGCGGCCGTCGCCGCCGGCTGCGGATCGGGCGGCGCCGAGACGCAGGAGACGACGCCGATCGTCTGCCGCAGAGTGCCCGAGCCCGAGCCGCGCTCGGTTCCGGCCCACCGCAAGTCGACGGCGATGCTCTCCGGCCAGCTGAGATGGACGGCGACGGTCGTGACGAACTGCGGCACGTTCGAGATCACGCTCGACGCCGCCCGCCAGCCGCGCACGACCGGCTCCTTCGCGACGCTCGCGCGCTCGGGCTTCTACGACGGGCTCGCCTTCTACCGGATCGCGAGAGGGTTCGTGATCCAGGGCGGCGACCCGACCGGGCAGGGCGCCGGCGGGCCCGGCTACACGATCACCGAGACGCCGCCGAGAGACGCCAGATACACCCACGGCGTCGTCGCGATGGCGAAGACGGCGACCGAGCAGGACGGCACCTCCGGCAGCCAGTTCTTCATCGTGACCGGCGAGGACGCGCAGCTGCCGCCGCAGTACGCGCTGCTGGGCAGGGTCACCGCCGGGCTCGACGTCGTCGACGCGATCAACGACCAGCCGCTGGAGAGCAGCGACCCGCAGGGCTCGCGGCCGGTCTCGCCGGTCGTGATAGAGCACGTCTCGATCGCGCACGACTAGGCGCGCCGCGGCGAGCGGCGCGGGCGGCGGCCGCCCGCCCGCTCGCGGCCGCTCAGCGCTTCGCGGTCGCTCTCAGCAGTCTGGTGGCGATTCTGCCGGTCTTCGCGTCGGTCGCGAGCAGCGCGACGCCGAAGGTCAGCTTCCGCACCCGCGCGTGCTCGATCCAGGCGGCGGTGTTGCGCGGCAGCCTGACGTGGAGCACCGTCGCCCGGTTGGCCGCGACGGTCGCGTCGGAGAGGCGCGCGATCGCGACCGTCCCCTTGCGCTGGCGGGTCAGCTTGAGCTTGCGCGCGGTCGCGGCCGGCAGCGTCACCGTCGCCGTCACCTTCACGCGTCTGCTGGCGCGCACCTTCAGCGCGACGCCCTTGCGGCTCAGCACCGCGGCGAGGCTGCGCTTGCGCGGCAGGACGATCTGCGCGCTGGTCAGCCGCAGCGCCTCCGCGTTCGGGTCGGTCGTCTGTCTCGCGGGTCTTCTCGGCGTCGGGTTGGCGACCGGCGGACCGGGCTGCTGCACCGGCGGCTGGGGGTTCTGCACCGGCGGCTGGGGGTCGGGGCCCGGGCCGGGCGGGTCCGGCGGGCCGGGCGGATCGACGACCGTCCCCGCCGGCGCGCCGTAGAGCGCCAGCTCGGCCATGTCCATGAAGTAGGCCGCCGAGCTGCCGTCGCCCTGCGGGCTCAGCATGGTCAGCCGCACGAAGCGGACGCCGGCCTTCGCGCCGGCGTCGCTGAACGGAACGGCGTTGCGTCTGTGGTTGAAGGCGCGGGTGAAGGTGCCGCTGGCAGCGGTCCGCCAGCTGCTGCCGTCGGTCGACGTCTCCAGTCTGAAGCCGCCGAGCGAGGCGCTGTCGTCGTCGCCGCAGATCGCGCCCGGGTCGATCGCGATGCCGCTGAGGTCGACCGCGGCCGGGAGTCTGAGGACGACGCTGCGGGGGCCTCTGCCTACGACCGGCATGCCGTAGCCGGCGTGAGCGGAGCCGTCGTAGTTGGGCTGGTAGGAGCCCCAGCCGTAGGTGTGAGAGCCGTCGATCGCGCGCTCGGGGCCGCAGCCGAGCGCGGTCAGGTCCGGTCCCGCGAGCCGATCGAAGTCGACCGTCGTGCCGCCCGAGTAGAGCGCCCAGTTGCGACGCACCTGGAGGTCGACGCCGCTTCTGGCGCCGGTCGTGAGGTCGACGGCGGGGCCGGTCGCGTCGTCGTAGCCCTCCCGCAGCGTCGTGATGCGCGGATATCTGACGCCCGCGAGCGCATTGACGATCGTGTAGCTGCCGTCAGCGCCGGTCGTCGCTCTGCGGTCCGTCGGACCGGGCAGCGAGACGACCACGCCGGCGACCGGTCTGCCGGTGTCGGCGTCGGTGACGGTGCCGCTGACGGTTGTCGTGGCGCCTTCCTCGTCGGCGGGCGGCAGGCTGTCGTCGGCGACGGGGGCCGGGTCGTACGGGCCCTCGGTCGTCGCGTAGTAGCCCATGCCGCGCGCGGCGAAGACCTGCCAGATGTCGTCATGTCTGGTTCTGCCGGCGTTCTCGTCCGCGAGCAGGATCCGATCGCGCATGTCGAGGAACGACGGCTCCTCGCCCGGCAGCCGCATCGCCTCGGTGATCAGCTCGCGGGCGTAGTCGGCGCCGACCGCGCCGCGCAGGTCCCACAGCGTCTGCGCCCAGATCTCGCCGTCGGCGTGGACCTCGGGGCCGTAGGTGCCGAGCACCTTGCCGTAGTCGGCGTAGGTGAAGCCGCCGTCGCCGCAGGCGTCCGGGTCGGTGGGAGCGTCGACCGGGCAGTCGAGCGCCTGCTCGCGCAGGTCGCCGGCGCTGCCGGCGCTGATGTAGCTCGACAGCAGCACCTCGCCGTCGACCGCCGGGTCGTCCTTCTGCTGGCCGGTCGCGGTCAGGTAGTCCATCGCGTACCAGTCGCTCCACGCCTCGCCCATCGCGCCCGACTGCGGCGCGTTGAGCGCCTGGTAGCCGTCGGAGTCGGTGACGAGGCGGCTGGAGAGGCCGTGCGTGTACTCGTGGAAGACGATCGAGGCGTCGTCGCCGCCGTTGGCGTCGGGGAAGTCGCCGCCGCCGCTGAAGAGGTACATCTGCATCGTCGGCGACTGGCCGTTGGGCGGCGTGTACATGTTCGCGTTGCTGAGGTGGCTGCCGTCGGGGTGATGGTCGATCGTCTCGAACGTTCTGCCTCTGTCGTAGGTGACGCGGATCGACTGGTCGGCGCCGTCGTCGGTCTGGCCGATCACCGGGTCGTCGCCGGAGAAGTCCTCGTCGTCTCTGGCGCCGAAGCCGATCGGCGGCGCCGCCAGCCACTCCTTGAAGCTGTTGAGGAACCAGAAGACCTGGGTCGCGTTCTGCTCGCGGTTGCGTCTCCAGATCACGTCGGGCGTCTGCGGCCAGAAGCTCCGCCAGGTGCAGGGGAAGGTCGGGAGACAGCTCGGCCATTCCTCGTTGCCGACCGGGCTGATCGGTGTCAGCGGGTAGTCCCAGACCGGCGCGCCGGTGTCGGGGTCGACGCTGTTGGCGGCGACCTCCTCGAGCGTGTCGGCGCGGTCGTCGTCGTCGACGTCGGAGTAGACGTGGGCGTTCTCGCCCTCCAGTCTGGAGCCGTCGATCGAGGTGATCCAGCCCTCGCCGAAGGTGCGTCTCTGCGGTCTCCACGGCGCTCTGTCGAGGTCGGCCGGGACGACGTAGCGCGGGTTCGGCGCCGCGTCGTCGCTGGGCGCGTAGCTCCAGACGCTCGTCGCGCCGCCCGAGTCGGCGAAGCGGACGAGGTTGTCGCGCTTGAGCACGGCGCCGTCGGTCGCGTCGACGACGTAGCGGTAGCGGTGGGTGCTGTCGGCGTCGACGCGCACGCTCCAGGCCAGCCGCGCGCCGTCGTCGGCGGCGAAGATCACCAGTCTCGCGCTGCCGCCGTCGGCGGCACCGGCGTTGCGGCGGGCGCGCGCGATCGCGGCCGGCGCGGCGACCGCGGGCGTCGTCGTCGGCACGGAGGCGTCGGCGAGCGGCGCGCCGCCGACCGTCAGCAGCCGCCCGTCGGCCGCGACGGCGGCGCTGAGGCCGGCGCCGAGCACCGGCAGGCCGCGGTAGCGCTGCGTCCAGCGCAGCACGCGGATGCCGGCCGGGGTCGTCGTCGCGCGCGGCGCCGGGAGCGCGGCCAGCTCGTCGGCGCCGAGGCCGAACAGCCGCTGATGCGCTCTCACGTAGTCGAGCGCGATCCGCGCCGGCGCGGCGCCGCTGCGGCCGGTCAGCGCGCCGTCGGTGCGCAGCACCCGGCGCGGCGTGCCGGTCGCCGGGTCGAGCGCGACGACCGCCTGCGGGCCGAGCTGACGCGCGAGCGCGCTCGCCGGGGCGCCGGATGCGGCGGGGTCGTTCTGCGGCAGCGCCGCGCGCACGTCGTACGGCGCCGGGCCGGTCTGTCTCTGCGCGTCGCCGGCGGCCCGCGCGGCCGGCGCGAGCAGCGCCCCCGGCGCCAGCGCCGCGGCGGCCGCCGTCAGCAGCGGCACGACCGGCAGGGGTCGGCGTGGACGGCGACGGCGGGATGGCTTCACGGTGGCGGTACCTCGGACGGCGGGGACGGACGCGCTCTACGCGTGATCGGCACGACGACGCGGCGCTTGAGCGTTTTCGCACCGATCTCGTCAGCAGACCGACCGCTGGCGCGCCGGCGCTCGTTTGCGGCGACCCGTCCGGGCGAAGGCTAGACTGAGTCGTTCCCTCCACAGGGAGCCTGCTCTGTGAACAGCGAGAACACCGCCCAGACCGAGGGGCCGAAGGCCTACCCGAGTGCCGCCCCACTGGAGTTCCGTCACGTCGGCAAGCGCTACCCCGGCGCCGACAGAGCGGCGATCGAGGACCTCTCGTTCGAGGTCCCCGCAGGCGAGATCTGCGTCCTCGTCGGCCCCTCCGGCTGCGGCAAGACGACCGCGATGCGGCTCGTCAACCGCATGATCGACCTCACCTCCGGCGAGATCCTGCTCGACGGCCGCAGCGTCACCGACCGCAAGCCGGCCGAGCTGCGGCGCGAGATCGGCTACGTGATCCAGCAGATCGGCCTCTTCCCCCACCAGACGATCGCGCAGAACATCGCGACGGTGCCGAAGCTGCTCGGCTGGGAGAAGCGCCGCACGGAGGCGCGCGTGAGCGAGCTGCTGGAGCTCGTCGGGCTCGACGGCGGCCTCGGCCGCCGCTACCCGTCGCAGCTGTCGGGCGGCCAGCGCCAGCGCGTCGGCGTCGCCCGCGCGCTCGCCGCCGACCCGCCGCTGATGCTGATGGACGAGCCGTTCGGCGCGATCGACCCGATCAACCGCGAGCGGCTCCAGGACGAGTTCCTGCGGCTGCAGTCGGAGATCCGCAAGACGATCGTCTTCGTCACCCACGACATCGACGAGGCGATCAAGATGGGCGACCGGATCGCGATCATGCGCGAGGGCGGCAGGCTCGCCCAGTACGCGACGCCCGACGAGCTGCTCGCCGCCCCGGCCGACGAGTTCGTCGCCAAGTTCGTCGGCGCCGACCGCGGCCTCAAGCGGCTGACGCTCAGCCACCTCGGCGACATCGAGCTGGCCGACGGCGTCGTCGTGCGCGTCGGCGACGCGGCCGCCGAGGCGCGCCGGCGCGCCGCCGACATGAGCGTCGAGGAGGTCGTCGTGATCGACGGCGGCGAGAAGCCGGTCGGCCGGCTGCCGGTCGCGCGCCTCAACGGCCAGCCGGTCTCGGCCGACGACGCCGACCCGCTCGCCGCGATCGGCGGCCGCTCGACGTCGCTGCGCGACGCGCTCTCGCTCGTCGTCGCCGACCGCAACCGCCCGCTCGTGGTGGTCGAGGACGACGGCAGGCTGGCCGGGCTCGTCTCGCTCGAGCTGATCAGCGACGCGCTGCGCCCGCCGGGGCAGTGATGTCGCTCGCCCTCCCCCTCGCCCAGGCCGAGCCGGTGATCCCGGACTTCGGCAGAGGCTCGTCGTGCGAGCGCAACGACGACGCGCTCTTCTGCTGGAGCTGGGTGAAGGACAACTGGTCCGACACGCTCCAGCCGGCGCTGCTGCAGCACATCGCGCTGACGCTGATCGCGATCTCGATCGGCACCGCGATCGCCTTCGCGCTCGCGCTCGCGGCCCACCGCCGCGGCTGGCTGACGACGCCGGTCGTGATCGTGACCGGCTTCCTCTACACGATCCCGTCGCTGGCGCTCTTCCAGCTGCTGGTGCCGTTCACCGGGCTGACGCGCACGACCGCCGAGATCGCGCTCGTCTCCTACACGCTGCTGATCCTCTTCCGCAACATGCTCGCCGGCCTGGCTGGCGTGCCGGCCGAGGTCAGGGACGCGGCGCGCGGGATGGGCATGACCGAGAGCCAGTTGCTGTGGAAGGTCGAGCTGCCGCTGGCGCTGCCGGCGATCTTCGCCGGCCTGCGGATCGCGACCGTGACCGTCATCAGCCTCGCGACGATCGCCGTCTTCGTCGTCGACGAGGGGCTCGGCGACCCGATCTACAACGGCCTGCAGCAGACCTTCAGCACCGAGCTGATCGCCGCCGGCGGCCTCTGCGTGCTGCTGGCGCTCTGCTCCGACGCGCTGCTGGTGCTGATCCAGCGCGCGATCAGCCCCTGGGCGCGGGCGGTGCGGCGATGAACGACTTCCTCGACGCGCTCGACTTCATCCGCGACAACGCCTCGCTGCTGTGGCAGCTGACGCTCGACCACCTCGCGCTGACCGGCGCCGCGATGGGGATCGCGCTGCTGATCGCGCTGCCGCTCGGCGTCTGGCTCGGCCACGTCCACCGCGGCTCGTTCGTCGCGATCAACATCTCCAACATCGGCCGCGCGCTGCCCAGCCTGGCGCTGATCGCCTTCGGCGTCGCGCTGCTGGGGATCGGCTTCGTCAACGTGATGGTGGCGCTGGTCGTGCTCGCCGTCCCGCCGATGCTGACGAACGCCTACGTGGCGATCGACGGCGTCGACCCCGACGCGGTCGAGGCCGCGCAGGGCATGGGGATGACGCCGGCCGAGGTGCTGCTGCGGGTCGAGCTGCCGCTCGCCCTGCCCCTGATCTTCGCGGGCGTCCGCACCGCCGTCGTGTACGTGATCGCGACGGCGACGCTCGCACCGCTCGCCGGGGCCTCGAGCCTCGGCGACGTGATCGTCGACCAGGCGACGTATCGGCTCCCGGGCGTGCTCGGGGCCGCGATCTGCGTCGCTGTGCTGGCACTGGTCGCCGAGCTGCTGTTCGCGCTGCTGCAGCGCGCGGTGACGCCGCGCGGCCTGCGCGCGGGCAGCCGCGAGGCCGCCGAGACCGTCGGCCCGCAGCCGGCGGCGACGGAGGTCGTGTGAGGAAGGAGGCCGGATGGAGAGGAGGCCGTCCGGCCGCCGGGGGAACCGAGAGCTGTGTGCTGGTGAGGTACGCCAACTCCAGAAAGGACACACCGACGTGAAGCAGGGAACGTTGCGCACGCTGTTGATGGCCCTCGTCGCCCTCGTGCTCGCCTTCGGGCTGGCCGCCTGCGGCGACGACGACGACAGCTCGTCGAGCAGCACGGGTGCGAGCACGAGTGCCAGCACGACCGGTGGGACCGAGACGAGCGCCGACGGCGCGCTGCCCGGCGAGGGCAAGCCGGCGGTCACGCTCGGCACGAAGAACTTCACCGAGCAGTTCGTGCTCGGCGAGCTGTACAAGCAGGCGCTCGAGGCGAGAGGCTTCAGCGTGAACCTGAAGGAGAACATCGGCTCGACCGAGATCGCCGACAGAGCGCTCAGAAGCGGCCAGATCGACCTCTACCCCGAGTACATCGGGATCTTCAACAACGTCGTCGCCGGCGACACGAGAACCTACCCGGACGTGCAGGCGGCCTTCCAGGCCGGCAAGGCGTACGCGGAGAGAAACGGCTTCACGCTGCTGCCGCTGACGCCGTTCACCGACGTCGACGCGCTCGCCGTCACGCCCGAGTACAGCGAGAGAAACGGCATCAGAAGCGTCGCCGACCTGACGAAGGTGCCGGGCTTCCGCCTCGGCGCCGCGCCCGAGTTCCGCAGACGCGCGACCGGCCTGCCGGGGCTCGCGAGAGCGTACGGCGTCAGAGACCTCAAGTTCTCGCCGCTGACGATCGGCCTGCAGTACGACGCGATCGACAACGGCAAGATCGACGTCGCGCAGGTCTTCACGACCGACGGCAAGCTGGAGGGCGGCAGATACGTCGTCCTGGACGACCCGAAGAACATATTCGGCTTCCAGAACGTCACCCCCGTCGTCTCCTCCAGAGTGCTCGAGGCCGAGGGCCCCGCCTTCGCCGAGACGATCGACGCCGTCAGCCAGAAGCTGACGACGGAGGCGATGCAGAGAATGAACGCCGCCGTCGACATCGACAAGCAGCAGCCGGCGGAGGTCGCCAAGACCTACCTGCAGGCCAACGGCCTGCTGTAGCGGACCGCATGGAGCGCGTCGTCCCGGGTACTCCCCGGGACGATGCGCCCCGTTCACATCGGCTGCTCCGGCTGGGTCTACAGAGACTGGCGGGGCGACTTCTACCTCGCGAGATGCCCGCAGGCGCGCTGGCTGGCGTCGTACGCGGAGCGGTTCGAGACGGTCGAGCTGAACACGACCTTCTACCGCCTCGCGAGACCGGCCGCCGTGGCCAGATGGGTCGAGCAGACGCCGGAGGGCTTCCTCTTCGCCGCGAAGGCGAGCCGCTACCTGACGCACATGAAGCGGCTGACCGACCTCGACCGCGGCGTCGAGCGCTACTACGACTCGATCGCCCCGCTCGTCGGGTCGGGCAAGCTCGGGCCGGTGATCTGGCAGCTGCCGGAGAGCTTCCACCGCGACGACGAGCGGCTGGAGACGGCGCTGGAGGCGGTCGCGAGACGGCCGCCGGGCCGGCATGCCTTCGAGTTCCGCCACGAGAGCTGGTTCGTGCCCGAGGTCGAGGCGCTGCTGCGCGACCACGGCGTCGCGCTCGTGATCGGCGACCATCCCAGACGGCCGTTCCAGACGCACGCCCGCACCGCCGACTTCACGCTCGTGCGCTTCCACTACGGCGCGAGAGGGCGGCGCGGCAACTACTCGGAGGCCGAGCTGGAGCGGTGGGCGCGGCGGATCGCGCAGTGGCGGCGCGAGACCGAGGTCTTCGCCTACTTCAACAACGACTGGGAGGGCTTCGCGCCGCGCAACGCGGCGCGGCTGCGCGAGCTGCTGCGCTGAGCGCGGCGGCTCAGTCGACGTAGTAGTAGACCGATGCGACGCGCTGCCGGTCCGCGGTCAGGATCACCGACAGGTAGGTGCCGAAGCTGAAGCCGGCCGGCCCGCCGACCGTCCAGCTCCAGGAGCCGTCGGAGGCGCTCTGCGGTCTGCCGAGCAGCGCCAGCGCCCGCGCGCGGGTCGTGCCGGGAGCGACGACGCCGCAGCGCTCGATCGCCTCCGCCATGTGCAGGAGGTCGTCGCCGCCGTCGGCGAGCGCCGCCTGCCAGCGGCTCGGCTGGAAGTCGAAGCGGGAGCAGCCGGCGTCGGCGGCGCTGTCGAACGCGGCGACGCTGCCGCCGCCGGCGGCGAGCCCCAGCAGCGCAGTCGCGGCGGCGGTGGCCGCCACCCATCTGCGCGCGCCGCCGCGGCCGAGCGGCAGCACGACCGCCATCAGCGTCAGCGCGAGCAGCGCGATCGCCGCTCCCGCCAACGGCCAGCCGAGGTGCGACGGCGCGGTGCCGATCGTCGGCAGCTGCTGCCAGCGCGTCAGCGCGACGGCGGCGCCGTAGACGGCGACGGCCAGGCAGGACAGCGCCAGCAGCGCGGCCGCGACCCGCTCGACCGCGCCGCGCACGCCGCTGTCCCAGCCGCCGGCGATCACGGCCGCCGTCAGCAGGAGGCAGCCGCCGACGGCCACCCCGGCGGCGACCCACAGCGGCCCCCCGGCGAACAGCGCCCCGAGCACGATCACGCCGGCGACGAGCAAGCCGCCGACGGCGGTCGCGAACGCGGTGAGGCCGCGCAGCGGCGGCGCGGCGATCAACGGCTCGGCGTCGGGACCGGCGAGTCGGAGCGCCATCGGCAGATGATGGCACTCCCACGTGGCCGGCTCGCCGGCCTCATCGGCGGACGCGCCGTCACGCGCGCGGGGTCGGGCCAGCCGGGCCGCGGTCGCCCGTCGGACCGGCGTCGCCCTTTGGGCCCGGCGTCCCGCTGTCGCCCTTCGGTTCCTGCGGGCCGGCGTCGCCGAGTTGGTGAAGATCGCGTGGCCGTCGTGTGAACGCCGTGCCGCTAGATGTCGTTCGCCGACCACTCGTAGGTGATCGTGCATCCGCTCACGACCGCGCCGTACAGTCTCGCCAGGTCCGGGCGCGCGAGCGGGCCGCAGTTGCGGAAGCGGAATCTGACCCGCGTCCCGACCTGGCCCTCGGCGGTCCCCTGCTGCACGACGTTGTACGCGCCGCCGCGCGTGACCGGGATGCGCTGCCAGCTGCCGCCGAGCCTGGCGTGGCCGTCGATCACGCCGGTGCCCCAGATGCCGAAGACGAGGCCGCGCATGTTCTGCTGGTCGCAGGCCGGCGGCACGCCCGGGAAGTCCGGCGGGTCGGGGTACGGGTAGCAGGGCGCGTCCGGCTCGATCGCCTGCGCGTAGCCGGCGCCCCACAGCGGTCCGCGGTCCTGGCCGGGCGCGCTGCCGCCGCAGCCGTAGGCGCCGGCGCCGAGCGCGAAGGGATGGAAGACGCCGTGGGCGTCGACGCGGCCGACGCTGCCCGCGTGCCACCCGCCGACGACGACGCAGAGGCCGCTCGGGGTGGTGCCGTCGGCGGTCGTGCGGAAGGAGCCGATCGCCCACGGCGGGCCGCCCTGCGGGTCGGGCCGCAGCAGCGGCTCGCGCTTGAACGAGCCGGCCAGCGGTCTGATCCACTCCGGCGCGGGGACCGGGTCCCCGATTCTCAGCGGTGCGGCGGACGCGGCCGCCGGCAGGCCGGCCGCGAGCGGCAGCAGCGCTCCCAGCAGCGCGGCGCAGCGTCGGAACGATCGCATCGTCTCTCCCCCTCGTCGAACGTCGGTGCGCCAACCCTAGGCGACCGCGGCGGCCGCGGCGACCGCGGAACAGAGATCAGCTGCCGCTGGAGCCGAAGCCGCCGTCGCCGCGCTCGCTGTCGTCGAGCTCGGCGACCTCGACCGTCGGCGCCAGCTCGACGCGGATCAGCACCAGCTGCGCGATGCGGTCGCCGACGGCGATCTCGAACGGCTCCTCGCGGTCGGTGTTGAGCAGCAGCACGCGCAGCTCGCCGCGGTAGCCGGCGTCGATCAGGCCGGGGGCGTTGACGAGCGCGATCCCTCTCTTGGCGGCGAGGCCTGAGCGCGGCAGGACGAGGCCGGCCTGGCCGTGCGGGATCGCGACGGCGATGCCGGTCGGCACCATCGCGCGGGCGCCCGGCGCGAGCGTCAGCGCCTGCACCGCGTGGAGGTCGAGCCCGGCG
>Ga0164243_10005378_pt1 | contig 19567 bp, 17 predicted proteins | sample OricompcompostOP_FD_108781 | JGI IMG/M metagenome (GOLD analysis project Ga0164243, IMG submission 108781) | Organic Plus compost microbial communities from Emeryville, California, USA - Original compost - Organic plus compost (OP) | ecosystem: Engineered > Solid waste > Mixed feedstock >... | reverse complement strand
TATCAGCAAAGAGGAATATGCCGTCGGCCTCGTCGAACGAACGGTTGAGCAATACGGCCGAATCGACATCCTCGTCAACAATGCGGGGGTGCTGGGCGACGGCACCGCGCACGAGACCGATACCGATCGACTCATGAGAACGATGTCGGTGAACCTTTTCGGCCCATTCTGGACTCAACGCACGGCCTTGCGTCACATGCGCCAGCACAACTACGGCCGAATCATCAACACCTCTTCTGGTGCCGGGGCACTCGGGCAGACCAGCACACTGTCTTACAATCTCACCAAGATGGCGGTTCTCGCACTGAGCAAGACCGCCGCCCTGGACAATGAGCACCTCAATATCAAGGTCAACTCGATCTGCCCTCTCGCCAGAAGTGTGATGTCGCGTGAGTTCTGGGACTCTCGAACACACGTGGACCCCGACAGCGTCAACCCGAAGATCGTGGCTGCGGTGGTCTCCTATCTGGCGAGCGAGCAATGCGCCGTCTCCGGTGAGGTCATCAGTGCCGGGGCAGGCCGCTGGGCCCGCATCGTCGTTGGCAAGACGGTGGGGACCGCCGGTAGTTTCGATCCTTCGGAGGTATCGACGAGCCTCGAGAAGATCATGGATGTGTCTGGCCTCAAGATTCTCCACGCGAGCCGCGATCAGTATGATCAGGACGATGCCTCTCGGAGCGGCGCGTGGATCCCGGGCCAGACCAATCCGCACTCCGGTGATGCCTGAGTGCGGCTCGTGTCTCGTCCTGCCCCGCAGTCGCCCCCGAGATAGGTTGTCGCGAACGCAAACAGAATCGCGGCAATCAACCGGAGACCTCGAGCGTCTCGAGTTCTGAGGCCGCGATCAGGCCACGGGTGTAGGGGTGTTGCGGGTGTGCCATCACCGTTTGAGCGTCGCCTTGCTCGACACATTCGCCCTTGAGCAGGACCACGACCCGATGGCTCAGGTGTCGTATCTGGTGCATGTCATGACCGATGAAGAGATAGCTCACTCCGAGTTGCTGCTGAAGGTCCAACAGGAGATTGGAGATCTGACCGCTGACCGACACGTCGAGGGCGGACATCGGCTCGTCGAGGATGATGACCGCTGGGTCTTGCGCGAGAGCCCGTGCGATCGCGACTCTTTGCCGCTGGCCACCGGAGAGCTGATGGGGAAAGGACTCGGCGAACTCCGCCCGCAGCCCGACCAGGTCGAGAAGCGCCGCGGCACGAGCCCGGCGGTCGCGCTTGCCGGTATGGCCCTCGATGGCCTGGCGCTCGGTGACGATGTCCCAAAGACGACGTCGTGGATTCAGTGAACTGTAGGGGTTCTGGAATACAGCTGATACGGCGTTGACATACTCACGGCGGTCAGCATGTCCGAACTGCTGACGATCCTTGCCCCGGAAGAGGACTTCGCCGCTCGTCGGCTTCTCGATGCCCAGCAGAAGGCGGCTCAGCGTCGTCTTGCCGCTGCCGGACTCTCCGACGACTCCCAGGGTCTCGCCGGGGGCGAGCGTGAGATTCAGTCCACTGAGCGCTCGGACCTCGTGGCCATGTGTTGTCTGATAGACCTTCGTGAGATCTCGAGCCTCGAGCACGGACGTCATCGATCCTCCGGATTCCAGCATGCAAATACGCTGTGCTCTGCACCGGTCGGTGGCGGCATCGCCGTGGCGCAGATGTCCAGCGCCCGCTCACAACGAGGGGCGAAGGGACAGCCGGCGGGCATCTCCCGCAGGGTCGCCGGCTGCCCTGGTATCGCCCGCAAGGGCCGCCGTGGCGCTCTTCCTTGAGCGCTCGACTCCATCAATGCGCGGGTATAGGGATGCCGCGGTGCTTCGAGCACGTCTCGCACTGGCCCCCGTTCGACGACAACACCGCCGTACATCACCACTACGTTCTGGCACAGCAGTCGGGCAACCCGCACGTCATGAGTGATGAGAAGTGTCGCCAACTGTCGCTCTCGGCGCATTCGATCGACAAGACGCAGGATTCCCACTTGCGTCGTGACGTCCAGCGCCGTTGTTGGTTCATCAGCGATCAGGACCTTGGGATCGCCCGCCAAAGCGATGGCGATAGCCACACGCTGGCACATCCCTCCGCTGAACTGGTGGGGGTAAGAGCGCATCCGCGACATGGCGTCTCCGATGCCGAGCGAGGCGAGCAGGTCGGCGATCCGCTCATTCAGCTCCCCTCGGGCAACGCCTGGCATCGACTCGGCTATCTGCGTGCGCACGCGATAGAGCGGATCCAGCGCGGTCGTCGGATCCTGTGGCACGAACCCGATGTGGCGCTGCAGCACCTCCCGCATGCGACGGTCCGGGAGGTCGACGAGTTCCAGACCATCGACTTCGATGCTTCCGCCGACGATGTCGCCTACCGGTGGGCGGATCATCCGCATGATCGCCATGGCAACCGTGCTCTTTCCGCTGCCGGACTCGCCGACCAGAGCCGTCGCAGTCCCCGCTCGGACCTCGAAGGTCACTCCTCGCGCTGCTGGCAGCGTGTCAGCTCCCGCGAAGTAGTCGACCTCCAGATTCTTGATCTCCAGCAACGCAGTCACCTTCTTCTCGTCGCGGGATCGAGATGCTGACGCAACCAGTCGCCCGTGAGGTTCGCTGCGACGACTGTCAGGCTGAGCGCCGCACCGGGAATGACCGAAAGCCACCAGGCATTCCGCATATAGGACCGTCCGTCGGCCAGCATGTTGCCCCATGAAGCGTCAGGCAGCGGCACGCCAATGCCGAGAAAGCTCATACTCCCCTCGGCTACGATCGAGAGGCCGACCTGCAGTGTGGCGAGCACCAGAAATGTCGGGATGATGTTGGGCAGCACATGTCTCGTCATGGACCACCATGGACCGCCTCCGAGGACCGTCGACATCCTGACGAAGGCTTGCCCTCGCACACGGATGACCTCGCTGCGCAACACGCGTGCGTACTGCGGCCACGCACCCAGGACGATAACCATGATGACGACGACGATGCTGGCCCCGTAGAGCGCTACGATCACGATGCCCAGCAGCAGGACGGGGAAGGCCATCGACGCGTCCGCGGCTCTGGTCAGCACCATGTCGAGTCGTCCTCCCACATAGCCGGCGAGCAATGCGACCGTGGTGCCGATGAGACCGGCCAGCAGGACAGCGCCCACGGCCACGAGAAGCGAGACGCGAGCCCCGGAGAGCACCCGGCTCAGCACGTCCCGACCCAGGTGGTCGGTGCCAAGGAGATGGCCCATTCCGCCCCCCGCGAAAACCGGCGGCTCTGTGGCATGAGCCAGATCGATCGCATTGGGCGGATGAGGTGCAAGCCACGGCCCCAGCACGCCCGTCAGGACGAAGAGGGCGAGGATTCCCAGGCTGACCCACGGTCGACGCGCATTCCGGCCTCGCCGCCTGGCCATCGATCTCCCGGCCGCGGCGAGCTCTGAGGAGACCTCGGTCGATCTGGTAGACATGTCAACCGCCTGCCATCGCGGGCTGGTCCCGCACACGGGGATCAAGCACGCCGTACAGCAGGTCGACGAAGAACAACAGTGCGACGAACAGGAGCGTGTTGATCACGACGACTCCTTGCACCAGAGCGAAGTCTTTGGACCCGATCGCGCCGATGGCAAGCCGTCCTACACCGGGCCAGGCGAACAAGTTCTCGACGACGATCGTTTGCGAGAACATCGCCCCGAGCTGAATGCCCGCGAGCGTCACCACAGGCAACGACGCGTTGCGCATCACATGCGCGAGGAGGACAGGCGGCGACACTCCCTTGGCCCTCTCGTAGAGCGTGAAGTCTTTGTGATGGACCTCTATGACCGTCGATCGGGTGAGGCGGGCGATGGCCGCGGTCGGCAAGGCGGCGAGCGCCACCGCCGGAAGGATCAGGCTCCCCGGCCCGTCCGCCCCGAAGGCAGGCAACCAGTTGAGCGTGACGGCGAACAGAAGGATCAGGAGCATCCCGAGCCAGAACGAGGGTATCGACTGCCCCACCACCGCAAGGAACCGGACGGAAGTGTCGGTTCGGGTGTTGGCCCGCGTGCCGGCGAGGGTTCCGAGAAGCACCCCGGCTACGAGGGCCAGCAGGAAGGCCACCATGGCCAGTTGGGCCGTCTGGCCCATGGCGGGCACGACCAGCTCGCTGACCGGCGTGTGATAGCTGGTCGACGTGCCGAGGTCACCACGTGCCAAGTCGCCCAGGAAGGCGAGATACTGAATCAAGACCGGTCGGTCGAACCCGAGCTCGGCGCGAAGTGACTCGATCTCATCGGGCCCTGCGTCTGGTGGTGCGAGCAAGGTTGCGGGATCACCATTGAGCCGAGCCAAGAAGAACACCGCAGACACGATGACGAGCGCCGCGATCAGACCCTGCGCCAAACGCCCTAGCGCGAACCTCAGCACGGGTCAGGACGTCTCGACGTCGCGGACCCGACAGCCTGCGCCGTCCAACAAGTCCGCCAAGGGGTGCACTCGGTGCCCGCGTGCATCACTTGGCCTTCAGGTACCAGAACGGCTCGGCGATGGGGGTTGCGACCTTCGGTCTGAACTCAGCGACCCGCGGCCCGATGGCCATGATGTTGTCGAACCGCACCATCGGTAGCACATAGAGCGTTTCGAGCATCAGCTTGTTCAGTTGACGCCCGTACTCCTCGCGCTCGTTCTCGTCCATCGTCGCAAGGGCTTTGTCCAAAAGGTTGTCGAACCGATCGTCGTTATGCGAGGTCAAGATGCCGTCAGTGGTGAAATAGGGCACGTATCCGGTCAACTCGGAGGCGAAGCTGCCGTTGATGGAGAAGACCGACGCGCCGTCGTAGGCCTTGTCATAGCTCTTCTGCACGTAGGTCGCGTTGTCGTCGAGGGTGAGGTCCACCGTGACGCCGATCTTCTCCCAGTAGCCGGCGATCGCCTCCACGAACTTCATCACGTTCGGGATGGACGGTGACGAGCTGTAGGAGTTGAGGTCCAGCTTGAGATCGGGAACACCCTCCTCAGCGAGGATCTGCTTGGCTCGGTCAGGATCGTACGGTTGGGGCTCGATCGAGTCGTCGTACCCGGCAGTCGTCGTCAGGAAAGGCGTCGCCGGGACCTGGGCGTAGCCCTTGTACAGAGTGTCGGCGATCGCCTGTCGGTCGACCGCCATCAGGAGCGCTTCGCGCACCCGGAGGTCCTTGAGGGGGGACGGATCGTCATCACGATTGTCGAGCATCTGGATGAAGCCGAGCGACGCCGACTCTGACGTGACGATCCGGATGTCGCCCGAGCCTTCGAGCTGCTCTGCGCCGTTGGCGCTCAGTCCTTGGACCACGTCCAGCTGACCCGACTGCAAACCGCTGATCCGCGTGGTCTCGTCCGGAACCGCCTTCATGACCAGTGTCTTGAAGTTGGGCTTGCGCTCCTCGTCCCAGAAGTCATCGAAGCGCTCGACCACGATGGACTGATTCACTTCCTGTGACACGAACTTGAACGGTCCGGCGGCCACGGGCTCCTGCATGAACCCTTTCTCGCCGACCTTGTTGTAGTAGTCAGTGGCGATCGGCACGGGCGAGTCCTGAAGGAGGTTCGGATACGGCTGCTTCGTGGTCACCTCGACAGTCAGATCATCAACCACGACGACCTTGTCGATGGCCTTCGCATAGCCGGAGTGACTGAGGTAGTCGATCCAGTTCTCCGGGCTCTTGGCCGCCTCGCGGACCACTCGGTCGATCGCGGTTTTCACATCCTGAGCGGTGAAGATCGACCCGTCGTGCATTTTCACATCGCGGCGGAGACTGAAGGTCCACGTCAATCTGTCGTCCGAGAGTTTCCACGAGGTCGCGAGTCCAGGTACCCAGGACCCGTCGACCTCCTGACGCGCCAGCCCCTCACCGACGGCGTCGCGCATCCAAGCGGTGGACAACGCATTGCGGGCCTGCATGGGATCGATCCAGTTACCGTCAAGCGCGGGCGTCCCTACCGTTATCGTCAGATCTGCGGTGTCTCCCCCGGAATCGCTGTTTGACAATCCGCAGGCGGAGAGCACGACCATCGCAACCGCGATCATCGACACGCGGAGTCGCGAGAAGGATCGTCGATCGCCGCTTTCCTGTCCTATTGCAATCACGTTCGCTCTCCTCGAATGCTCGCTCCCGTCGCCGTCCGAGCGGGCAAGGTGGAGCTTGACTGTGTGGTTGATCGCCGCCACTACGCGTGGTGAGAAACACTCGCTGCACACTGGCAAGAGTGAACCTGAATGTTATTCAGTGTACGGACGATTAATTGATACGGTAACCGTGGCTGTCACGTCGGTCAAGGGGTTGACTCGACAATCGCCGGACCGAGAAACGCCCGCCGGCGCTTTACTGCCGCGCGGCCACTGACCGCAGGAGCCCCCCGTAATACGAGGCGGACGAGACGTGCTCGACTTGGGTCGTTCGTTCGGCGATCAACCATCGACCGTCGGCTTTGACGAACTTGTCCTCATAGGTGCCGCTGTGGTCATAGCCGGCGTCGGTGATCACCAGGTAGTACGTAACGCCCTCAGCATGGGAGGCGTCCAAGAAGGTGAGTCTTGTGGATGTGAGGTGATGCCGAGATACCGACATCAGAGCCTGTTCCTCGGACTCGACCGATTCCGACCGCAGCCTCCGAGCGTCACCGTTACGAAAGCGGGACGTGATCGCCTCGCGGCCCTCGTAGCGCCCCAGCCCCACGCCAGGAACCTTCATGACGGCGTCCTCGGCCCAGATGCGTTCCATACGGTCCCATTCGCCGCGGTCGTTGGACACCGTGTACTCGCTGATGAGATCCATGATCTCCAGACGTGCGCCGTGCTCTTCGACGTCCATGTTCTTCCTATCTTGCGTCGGCTACGTTCCGATGCGGGATTGAGCCTGTCGCCGAGAGGGGCCGGCACAGTCCCTACCGGACCGTCGATCCGGCATCCACCGCGATCTCGGTCCCCGTGATGAACCTCGACTCGTCACTCGCCAGGAAGGCAACAGCGTTCGCGACATCCTCGGGTGTCATCCACTTGTCCGGAAGCGCGTTCATGAAGATGGGCCCGAGCGTCGCCGCGACCTCGGGCTTCTCGAGTTCGCCGGCAAACGGGTTGGCTTCCCCCTTCTGCCCGTTCCACTCGTGCCCGGCCATCGGCGTCATCACAGCCCCCGGCAGGATGGTGTTGACGCGGACTCGGTGCTGCCCCAGCTCGTTGGCCAAGGTCTTGGTGAGGCCGACGAGCGCGTGCTTGGAGCACACATAGGGCGCCAAGAAGGGTTGGCCACGTACACCCGCAACCGAGCTCGTCACGATGATGGAGCCTCCGTCGCCCTGCTTGATCAGCACGGGAGAGACCGCCTTGAGCACCTTCCAGACACTCGTGAGATTGACCGAGATGACCTCGTCCCATTCCTCTTCGGTCACTTCCCACGTATACCCGTAGTGACAGATCCCGTGATTCGCGACCACCACGTCGAGGCGACCCAGCTCGCGCACGCCATCGTCCACGAGTTCCTTGACCGCCTGGTAGTCACGGGCGTCCAGCCTGCGCCACACGACTGCGCGCCCCTGCTCCTCGACGAGCCGAGCCGTCTCCTCGAGATCGGCGAGCGTCGGCGGATCGTAGTTCGCGCTCGCGAAGCCCTCGCAGACGTCGAAAGCGATGATGTCCGCGCCTTCGCTTGCCAGACGCACGGCGTGCGCCCGTCCCTGACCCCGAGCCGCACCGGTGACAAGTGCGACCTTTCCCGAAAGTCGTCCCATTTCCTTCTCCCAAGGTAGAAAGCTCAACTGCGTTCAAGTGGTGATTCATCCGGAGCCCGAGCGACCTCTCCCTGTTGGCCGTCGAGTCCCGTGTGATGCCTATCCGCCGCGACGATGACCGGCTGCGGCCGATCGGAACTCGGCCACCATCTCCGCCGCCATCTGAGCGGTCTCGTTCTTGTCGAATGTCGTGCGCAAGCGATACAAGATCACATCGGTCACACCCGCCTCGGCGAGTTCGGGCAGGGCTGCGAAGGTCTTGCCGAAGTCATTCCGACCGTCCTCGTGATGTTGCGCGAAGATTCCGACCTGCACCGGGAACGCCCCGTCGTGGCCGACACCCGCCTCGGCCACGAGAGCGCGCATCTTCGCGATGCTCTCCGCCATGTCCTCGTGACCGATGTCCCACGTGATCCACCCCGACCCGAACCGAGCGATCCGTCGCGCGACGTTCGGGTTCACTCTGCCGCCGACCCAGATCGGAACCCCGCCTTCTTGCACAGGCTTCGGCATGGCATGAATGTTCGAGAAGGTCAGATCCTTGCTCTCGTAGCTCGCACGCTTCTCACGCCACAGCAACTGGCATACCTCCAGCGTGTGATCGAGCAGCCGGCCGCGAGCCTTGAAGTTGAGACCGGCGGCGACGTACTCCTCCTGCTGCCAACCGATACCCACACCGAGGTCGAGCCGGCCTCCGGAGAGCACGTCGATGGTGACGGCCGACTTGGCCAACACCACCGGGCGTCGGAGAGCGGCGAGGAGGATCCCCGTACCCAGCCGGATCTCGCTCGTCACACCACTCAAGGCTGCGAGGAGAGTCATCGGCTCGAAGTAGTTTCCGTCCGGCCCGGTGGGCTGGGATCCCCCGACGATGCCGCCCAGAGCGGGATTGCCGTACGCGTCCAACTGCTCACCGAACACGATGTGATCCGGAGCCATGATGCGGTCGACGCCAGCTTCATCGCACACGCGGGCAAAGTCCAGGACATAGCGCCAGTTCGCTACGTCCTGAGTCAGGTTGGAGGGTATGGAGACCGACAAACGCATCATTCGCTCCTTGTCAGGCAAGTACGGGACCACCGCGAAGCATCATTGATTCCGGGGCCGCACGACGTTTCGATGGGCATTGAGAGGTGAACTGCCGGCGGACCGACAGCCTTCTCGACGAGCGGCCTCACGGACCGGGCGCGCGTGTGATCTCTCATCGCGAGGCCGGTGGAGACGCCGTCATCGGAGAGCGCGGTCGACCGGGGATCGGGACGCCCCTACCAGCTACATTCGAGCACGTTGAACTCGCGACTCGTCGTCCATGAGACCTTGACGCCGTCTCGGTCGGCCAGCTGGATTCCGGGCATACGCCGCAGGATCTCTTCGAGTGCGATCTGCATCTGCAGGCGGGCGAAGGGCGCGCCCACACAACGGTGGATCCCAGCGCCGAACCCCACCTGCTTGTGAACGTTGCTTCTGTCGAGGCGGAACTCGTCGGGGTCCTCGAACATGTCCGGGTCGCGGTTCGCCGCACCGAACATGAGCATCACCCGCTCTCCAGCACCGATCGACACGTCGTCCACCGTGCTGGCGGCAGTGGTGGTACGAGCCAGTCCAGGGAACGGCGACTCGATTCGCAACGACTCCTCCACCGCGATCTCGATCAGTGCCGGATCGGCGAGGAGCTGATCACGAAGCTTCGGGTCTCCGGCGACGCGATAGAGCAGGCCGCCGATACCGCTGGCGGTCGTCTCCACACCGGCGCCCAACAGCAAGAACGCCAACGACACGGCGTCATCGTGGTCGATCGGTTCGTCGTCGATCAGGAGACCCGCAATGTCAGAGAGCATGTCCTCACGGGGCTGGGCACGACGCTCCTCGATGCCGTCGCTGAGCCGGGCCAGGATGTCGGCGTGAGCCGCAGCTGCGCCGACCAGGTCTCCCTCCTGAGTGAGCCTCGTTCTAGCCATCGCCTTCTCGCGGAACCAGGTCCACTCCTCCTCGGGCAGCCCGAGAATGACAGCGATCGCCATGGTGGGGAACGGGTTGGCGAAGACCTCGGCCATATCCGCCTGGCCGTCTTCGACGATCTCATCGAGGAGTGAGCCGACCACCGAACGGAGGCTCGGCTCCAGCGCCATCATGCGCTTGACGGAGAACCACCCCTGGAGCGGCCTGCGGTACTTGCGGTGCTCGGGGTCGTCCTGCTCGATACAGATGACGCGCGGAGGCGGCAGGGCCGGGATGGTGACCGGGCCGGCGCTACTGAAGACCTCTGCGTTCAGCGAGGCGTTGTAGACCTCTTTGTAGCTGGAGATCACCCAGAAGCCGTCATCGAAAGTGTCAGAGTGCGCCACGGGGCACCTCGACAGCAGATCTTTGTAATACTCTCCGGGCTCTCTCGCCACCTCGGGCTCATTGAGCCGGAACGGTACGGATGCTGCCTGCCGAGCAGGCTTGACGCTGGGTTCGGTCACCGGGAACTCCTGGATGCTTTGGCGTGGGGACCACGACTCGGTCAGTTAATCAGTACACTGATCAATGACATTCCTGCACTATCTCTGAATCTGACTTACCCTGTCAAGGGGTGTCTTGCGAAGGCATCTGGCCCTGCGGTATGAGTGCCCGAGCACGACCGCGATTGCTGGATCGAATCACTTGGCTCAGTTCACCGGCGCTCTGTCCGGGCAATGATGCCGGGCTCGTGTTGCCGCGCGCGGGGCAACACGAGACCGCGGTCAAATCGATTCGCTGTGGGGAGGATGTTCCTAGGAACGCCCGCTCCACACCTCGTCCTTGAACCGCCGCTTCAACTCATCCGTGTCGCCGAACAGTGCTTCAGCGTCGCCATCCTCGCCCCAGTTGCTCGAGTCCACCAGGCGAATCGGCAACTCGACGTTGACCGGCTTGTCGAGAGCAGCACGCAGGACGGCGTCAGCGGAGAAGTAGCCCATGATCTCTGCGGGGGGCCACAGCGCGCTCGCAGCGACGCTGTTGCCCTTGACGGCATCGGCCAGCGCCGAGCCCTCACCGCTGACGATCGGGACCTCGCGGCCCAATGCGTTGGTCGCCTGGATCGCTTGCGGTACGAAGGTGTCCCCGGCCGCCGAAGCGATGTAGTTGATGCCGGGATCACGCTGCAGCACCGACTGCAGCTGGGGCGCCAGGGTGGTTGCGTAGCTAGCCGTGTTGGCCTCCTCGATCTCGGCTTTGCATTCAGAGCACAGGCTCTTCACCTCCGAGACGAACGCTTCGGCGCTGTCGATGACGAGCTGGGATCCGCTGGTCGAGATCGTGATCGCGTCGAGTTTGCAGTTCGTCGCGGCCAACGCATAGTCGGCCTGGACGGCGCCCATGAGCTTCACCGACGGCGCGACACTGGCAGCAATTCCGTCGGGGAGAGGAGAACTCGGGTCACTCGCATTCGCGTTGACGACGGGAATGCCGGCCGAGTTCGCGTCGGACACGGCCGAGGGCACGAGTGCCGCGGCGTCGTAACCGTCGGTCACGATGGCTGAGACCTTCTGAGCGACTGCGGACCCGAACGACTGGGTGATGACATCCGGCCGCCCCTTGCCGTCGAAGAGAACCGCCTCTGCGTCGACCGACTCGACGGCCTCTTTGAATGCGTCGAACTTCGCCTGGACGACAGCGTTGGTAATGATGCCGACATACGCGAACTTCTTGCCGGCCAGCGACGATCCGTCGATGGCGGAAGGCAGCTCGAACTCGGGAACCACCATCGCCTTCTCATATCGGGCCTTGGCTTCGACCGCGCAGTCCGTCCTTGGCCCGTTATCAACGCTGGTCCCTTGCGTGCTGCCTTCTGAACATGCACTGCCGACCATAGCCACGATGAGGCCCAAAGCCACGGTCATAGCATGCCGGCGCCTGCAGCGCATTCGCATGTCTCTCTTAGCTGATCTCACCCGATGGAGCATCCGATTCACCCTTCTTGCGGTTCGAACGTTCTTGATCCCGAGTTGTCCTGCCTCTTTCCGAGATGCTGTCCGCTGCTCCGGCAACGCCGGGTTTGCGCGCCAACCTCTGCCGCGACCCGGTGAGCACATTCCGTCCGCGAATCGACTAAATCGACACAGAGGGCCGGTCCTTAGTGCTCAGTACACTGAGGATCTGGAGACTGTAGTGCCGGTCACATTGCTTGTCAATGGCAACGGAGGGGTGCGCCCGAAACGGGTGTTTCAGCCCAGCAACGTCGGTACTGACCACGATTCCCGTAGGCAGGAACAGCGGGCACAGCACGCGGCGCCCGGCATCCCCAAACGGCCTGTTCGACGGTGGCACCCAGGGCGAAAGTCCAACACACGTCGACATCGACGGCTTTCGAGAGCGGTTCTGCGCGGGCGTCAGCAGCACCGATCACAAGGGGCGCTCTGCGTTCACCAGTCGACGAGCAGCTTGGTCAATCCGTAGTTCAGTCCGGTCCGCTTGAACTCAAGATCCTCCTCGGCCATGGCGAGCCGTAGACCAGGGAGCCGCTGGAACAGACGACACCAGGCCACCTGCATCTCGACGCGAGCGAGATTCTGCCCCACGCATTGGTGGGGTCCGTAGCCGAAAGCCACATGGTGGGTGATGCCGGTCCTGGTCACATCGAGCTGGTCGAGCGAACGCTCCCCCGTCTCGAAGGCCCTCGGATCGCGGTTGGCAGCCATCAAGGACATGACCACGCCGTCACCTGCCCGGACGACCTGGCCACCGATCTCGACGTCCTCGATCGCGATGCGACTCGGCTCGACCTGGACAATACTCAAGTACCGAAGCATCTCTTCGACCGTGGTCGGCGCGAAGGTCTCCGGGTCGGACATCAGAATGTCGAGTTGGTCCGGATTCTTGAGAAACGCCAACGTGCCGAGCCCCAGCATATTGGCCGTCGTCTCGTGCCCGGCGCCGATCACGAACCGGCCGATGGTCACGATCTCTTCGAACTCGAGATCGCCATTGGCGACGGTGACGTTGACGAGACGGCTCAGCAGACTCTCATCGGGATGCTCCTTCTTGGCATGAGCCGTGTCGCGCATGACATCGAGCACGAACTCGTTCGCCTTCACCCTCTCTTCGGGCGTCGCGGCAAGATCGAAGATGTTCTCCATCGCGTCGACCACACGCTTCGCGGTCTCGTGCCCCACGCCCAAGATCTCGCAGATCACCGCCGTGGTGATGCGGAGCGCGAAGTGCTCGATGAGATCCACCGGGCCACCGCGAGCGACCATCTCGTCGAGCGTCTCGTCGACGATCTCGATGACTCGCGGTCGGTGCCGTTCGGCCTGTTTCGGGGTCAGGGAGGAGATGATGGTCCGTCGCCGCAGTGCATGCTCGGCGCCGTCCATGTGGATGAAGAGCGCGCCCTCGGTCTCCCGTTGCGTCGGTGAGTTGTGCGGGTACCCCTCCGCCTGGATGTCCGCGCTGAAACGGCCGTCTTGCAACGCCTGACGCACGTCGGCGTGCTTGCACAAGAGCCAGGGCTCCCGGCCGTTCCACGTCTGCACCCGCGTCAGGCCCTCGCTCTCCCGAGCCTCCTCCAGGGTCGGTGACAGTTCGAAAGGCGTGTCCCGCACGATGGGGTACGCCTTCCGGCCGCTGACGGCGGTCCCGGTTTCCTCACTCATGAGTAGTCCCTCAACTCAGTTCGATGTACGACCTTGACAGGTCGCTACCAACAAACACCTATGGCTCGTCAGAGCGATGCGTTCTTGCGCATAGCCTCAAGCTCCAGCGACGCGGATGGCTGCGGCGGGGCAGCGGATCGCCGCCTCCTCGACGTGGACGCGCTCAGACTCCGGGGGATCCTCGTCGAGGAGCACCACGATCCCGTCGTCCTCGCGCTGGTCGAAGACCAGCGGGGCCGCCAAGACGCATTGGCCAGCTCCCACGCAGCCGTCCTCGTCAATCTCGATAATCACAGCAACCTCCTCGACGCAACTGCACGCGTCGCAAGAACGCGATCGGCACGAATCAAGCCGCCCAACGCAGAGAAGTGACGCGCGGTGATGTCCGCCTTTGATATTTATTCAGTACGCTGACGATCTTAAGATGCAGGAGCCCTGGGGTCAAGAGCGATGGGCGTCAGAATAGTCAGCTCCGCAGTGAGGAGCTGGCTATTCTGCCGGCGGTTTCCCTAAGAACGCAGTCCTCGGCTCGACCGTGTCGAACTGCGCGCAGAACGTGAGCTGCATGACCAGCCCTGCGACCCGCCATCCCCCCGGCTCACGCCTGAGATCCAGAGCGTGAGTCCCCCCCACGGCCAGCAGTCGCCCCGGACCACGCCCGGTCATCTCGAAGAAGCGGCCCAGCAGCCGCGCCGAGTCGCGCTCGATCACGATCTCGCACAAGGTGCCCTGATGACCGGAGTAGACCCGACCGTCGTTCTCGGGTCGCGGCGGCGAGACGACCCTGAGGAAGTCGCGGTCGATCGACGCCCGGCCGCGGAGGACGCGGTCGGGACCGTCAGCACCGTGAGTCTCGAAGACGGCGTCCTCGGTGAACATCTCGGCGATCTCCCCATGAGCGCCGCCACGGTCGAAGAGAAGAAGATAGCGGTGCCACAGACTCCGGATCTCCTCGTTGTCCTCCAGGCGCCGAAGGCGCTCCTCAAGACCTGCGGGAGCCTCGTTCACATCAATACCTCTTCATGTGGATGAAACTGGTTCGAGCAGATCCTGCTCGATGGTCCATCGGCGCGTCGAGGGAGGCCCCCTCCCGACGCCGAGTCCTCATGACGCCGAGGAACTGCGTCGCAGAACCAACGTCAACCCGACGGCGAAGATCAGGAAGGTCCCGTTGAACAGGTCGGAGATCCAGCTCGCGAATCCCAACATCTGCAGGCCGGCCACACCCACGGCCACGAGATAGATCGCGATCAGCGTGCCTGCGACATTGAATCTTCCGAGCTTGATGGCCGAAGCACCGAGGAAGGCCGCCGTGATGGGTGGCAGCAGGTAGGCACCACTCGAGTTCGGGTCGACCGACCCGAGCATGCCGGCCAGTAGGACGCCCGCGACGGCGCTCAACGTTCCCGAGAGCACGTACATCAGCTGGCGGTACTGATTGACCCGCAGGCCGGCCAGGCGAGCTGCGGACAGGTTGCTACCGATGAAGAGCATGTGCCGACCGGCCGGGGTGCACTCGAAGACGTACCAAACGAGCAGCGCGACGATCCATCCGATCCAGACCGGCACAGGGAAGTCGAGCAGGCTTCGTCGCGTGAACTCGACCACCTCGTCGGGCACCGTCATGACCAACGCATCGTCGCTGATGAACCGGGCCAGTCCCGCGACGATCGTCAGCGTTCCCAACGTGGCGATGAAGCTGTCGATCCCGACACGAACGACCAGGAGTCCGTTCACGATGCCGACTACCGGCCCCACCAGGAGCGCCAGCACGCACGCCGTCACCGGCCCGTGACCATCGGCGGTCGCGGCACCGAGAGTGCAACCCGCCAGGATCATGACAGAGCCGACCGAGAGGTCGAAGTCACCGGCACGCAAGGGGATCAGCAGCGCCAGCGACAGCATCAAGATGATTGCCTGGCCGACGATCATGACCCTCACGTTGGTCATCGTCGCGAAGGTCTCAGGGGCCGCCAGACAGAACGTGACGAACAAGATCACGAACAGCAGGGGCACTGCCCAGGGGCCGAGCCTTGCCAGAATGGACGGTCTCGGATAGCGCGAATCCTCTACCGGGGTCGGGAGCTGCGGGTCGGCGGTCGGCGTCGGCAGAGTCGTCTCCGGCTGTGTCTCGGGTGTCATGATGAGTCCCTACTTCTTCAGTGCTGGCTGTTGCGAGAGCGCAAGGATCCGGTCCTCAGAGATCTCTCCTTCGGCGAGGGTCGCCGTCACCGTCCCGTAGCGCATGATGTGAACGCGGTTGCACAGCTGCGCCACCTCTTCACAGTCGGAGGAGAAGACAACGACGGCCGCGCCCCCGTCCGCGGCCTGCCGGACCAGGCTGAGAATCTCCTTCTTCGCGCCGACGTCGACTCCCTGTGTGGGCTCATGGAGAAGGAGCACACCAGGGTCCTGTCGCAGCGCTCGGGCCATCACGATCTTCTGCTGGTTGCCGCCGCTGAACTTCCCGATCTCCAGCGCCGGCCGCAACGGGCGCACGGAGTAGCCGCGCAATGTCTCTTCAGCGAATCGCCGTTCCCGCGAGCGGTCCAAGCGGATCGAGCGCCAGAAGCGCCGGAGGAACGGGAGAGTGAGGTTCTCCGAAGCCGTCGCGTACAGCCACAGCGCATCCCGTTGTCGGTTGCCCGGCACCATCTGCATGCCCCGTCGCTTCGCTGATCGAGGGGTGCCGTCGACAGTCGTACCGTCGACGATGACCTGGTCAGCCAGATGCGCACGGCCGCCCGCCAGCAGATACGGGATGTCGTCCTGTCCCATGCCCGCGAGCCCGGTGACGCCGACGATCTCGCCCTTGTGTGCCCGGAACGAGAGTCCGGAGATCACGCCGTGGTTCAGATCGCGGACCTCGAGTCGCACGACCTCGTTGGGACTCGGGTGGACTTCTGGATAGAAGTCATCGAGCTTGTATCCGAGCATCAGCTCGACGATCTCCGACTCCGAGGAGTTGGCGGCGTCCCTGGTGGTGACCAGTCGCCCGCTGCGCAAGACGCTGATCCGGTCACAGACGCTCAGTACCTCGTCCATGTGGTGGCTGATGTAGAGCACCGCGGTGCCGTTGCTGGCCATGATGCGCAGCAGCTCGAGCAGACGGACGGATTCACCTCGGGACAGGGACGCCGTCGGCTCGTCGAGGACGATGAGCTTGCCTTGACTGCCATCGCCGAGCTGACGCAGCGCCCGGAGGATCGCGACGACTGAGCGTTCGGCAGGCGACAGCTCGCCGACCAGACGGTTCGGGTCGATCGAGATGCCGAAGTGGTCGGCGAGCCGCCGAACCACGCGTGCTTCGCGCCCCGAGCTGATCGGGGCCGCCAACCGACGCTCGTAGTTGGTCGAGATGCCGGTGTTGTCGGCCACTGACATGGTCTCCACCAGAGCCAGGTCCTGGTGAACGATGGACAGACCCAGGCGCTGCGGGTCACGCACCGGGAGAGCGACGTCCCGACCGTGAAAGCTGACCTGCGATCCCTTGTCAGGTGTGTAGAGCCCGCCGAGGATCTTCACCAGGGTGGACTTGCCCGACCCGTTCTCACCGACCAGACCGTGGATCTCACCCGGCGCGATACTCAGCTCCACATCGTGGAGAACCTGGACACCGTCGAAGGTCATCGAGACGTTCGTCATTTGAACCGCACCGCTGCTCACAGGTCACCTCCAGGCGTGTCGGATTCAGCAATCGGAGCGCCCTGCCCGCTCCGTTCCGAGGACGATCCCGCTGCCGAGGTGCAACAGATCGTCAGGGATCCACACAGGAAAGCAGATCTTCCGTGTACTGAGTTATTGCCCGGAAAAGTAGTCTCGGGACGCGCGACTGTCAACCATCGATCTTTTCGCCGCCCAAAGATGAAAAGCGTGCCTGCTGGAGCACTGAGGCAGAGCAGGCGTGGACCTTCGCCCACTCCGGCAAAGCGGCGTCAGCATCCTTCTGCGACCACAGCGTCCCGCACTCGCTGCACCGCGCCCGAAGTGGAGTCATCCGGGCCGGATCCGCGTCCAGCACCGCTATCTGCGGCGAGAACTCCGACGGATGTGCGTCGGCGACCGGCGGCGTTCGTGCGGTACGGAAGCTTTCGGGCAGCATCACCACCAGCCGCACCGGATCCGGTCCGATCACTCGAACAGAATGTCCGGTCCCGGGATAGGTGACGGCAACGTCGCCCGGCCCCAGCTCTGTCTCATCACCGTTGGTGAAGGACATTCGACAACGCCCGGAGATGACGATGTAGAACTCCTCGACCTCCCGTCCGGTCGGGACGTCACGGTGCACATGAAGCCCGACCGCATCAGCGGAGGAGTCCGCGGGAAGCTCCAGAACGCTCATCTGCAATTGGCCGGGACCACGGTTGATGACCCCTCCCGCGCTGATGACGATGTCTGCCCCGTGAGCATTGACGGCCGTCATGGGCGTCTCGCCAAAGGAATAGCGACGCCAGCCGCGCTCGTAGCCCTGATCCATCTCGACCCCCGACATATCTACTCACCCGACGACTCTTGACGCGGGGCAACACGAACCCTACAGTTAGTCAGTGTACGGAGCAATTGCTTCCAGCGCCCGGCTCCCCGGTACGGAGACCGGGCCCGCCTGCACGTCAGTGGTCCCGAAACCGGCGCACAGCCAGCAGTAGCCCGGCGGCCTTGAAGCCACCGGGCCCGACACGGCATCGACCTCCGGAGCCGGGCCTCTGCGCCCGATGAGATGGACGGATGATGCAAGCCAACCGGCACCTTGAGAAGATCACCATCGTTGGTGCGTCGACAGCCGGGCTCTCGGCGGCCGAGACTCTTCGGAGGGAAGGGTTCACTGGTCCTCTGACCCTCATCGGCTCGGAGACTCTCCCGCCCTATAAGCGGCCCCCTCTGTCGAAACAGGTCCTGGCGGGTGACTGGAACGAGGAGCGGGCCCACCTTCGCAAGGAGGAGGAGCTCAAGGCGCTCGGAGCCAGCTGGCTTCTCGGCGCGTCGGCTTCCTCGCTGGACCGCAGCAACCGGCGGGTCCTCCTCAGCGATGGGTCGACGGTGGACTACGACGGACTGATTGTCGCGACAGGTGTCACGCCCCGGCGCCTGAGCAGATCAGACGACCTCAGCGGCGTGCACCTCCTCCGTACCGTCGATGACGCACGGCGGATGCGCGGAGAGTTTGGCGCCGGACGTCGCCTCGTGATCGTCGGCGCGGGTTTCCTCGGCTGCGAAGTGGCAGCCGTGGCCCGCCGACTGGGCATGGAGGTCAGCCTCGTCGATCCGCTGAGCGCGCCGATGATCCTCCAGCTCGGGCCGACCGTTGCCAGTGAGGTCGAGTCCCTCCACGTCCAGCACGGCACTCGGATCTATGCCGGCGTGGGTGTCGCCTCGCTCCACGGCGATGGCGGACGGTTGAGCGAGGTCCGACTCACCGACGGAACGACCCTGCCGGCGGACCTGGCCTTGGTCGCCATCGGCTCCACACCGAACGTCGACTGGCTCCACGACACGGGACTGTCGCTCGAGAACGGCCTCGACTGCGATGCATACTGCCGTGCGGCACCAGACATCGTTGCCGCCGGAGATGTCGCCAGCTGGGAGCACACGCTCTTCAGGCGGCGGGTTCGGCTGGAGCACCAGACCAATGCGCTCGAGCAAGGCACGGCGGCAGCACAGGCACTGCTTGGTCTCGCAACGGAGCCGTTCGCGCCCATCCCGTACTTTTGGAGCGATCAGTACGACACCAAGATCCAGGTATACGGAATCCCCCACGAGCGGGCCGTCACCTCGGTGGTGCGCGGTGAGCCGGGCGCGGGGCGCTTCGCTGCGACGTATCACCTGGATGGGCGCTTGGTCGCCGTCCTCACCTGGAACATGCCTCGTGAGGTGCTGGGCCTGCGCGAGGAGCTGCTCGACTCGCTGACGGAGCAACAGAATGCCTCGACCGCAGGATGAGCACGGCGGTACGGCAGGAAGCGCTCTCCACGAGCTCGACTGCCAAGGAACCCTCGTGCACGGTGTTGTGAGCCAGTCCAAGCAGGTCAAGCAGTTGGATCGGGTGATTATCCGGTTTGCTGGTGATTCGGGTGATGGCATGCAGCTGACGGGTGATCGGTTCACCCAGGAGTCGGCGGTGTTCGGGAACGATCTGGTGACGTTGCCGAACTTCCCGGCCGAGATCCGTGCCCCGCAAGGCACGATCCCGGGGGTCTCCTCGTTCCAGATCCACTTTGCCGACCACGACATCTTGACCGCG
>Ga0164243_10005377_pt1 | contig 19570 bp, 11 predicted proteins | sample OricompcompostOP_FD_108781 | JGI IMG/M metagenome (GOLD analysis project Ga0164243, IMG submission 108781) | Organic Plus compost microbial communities from Emeryville, California, USA - Original compost - Organic plus compost (OP) | ecosystem: Engineered > Solid waste > Mixed feedstock >... | reverse complement strand
GAGACGCTGGCGAAGCTGCGCCCGGCCTTCACCCCCGACGGCACGATCACCGCCGGCACCTCGTCGCCGATCTCCGACGGTGCCGCCGCGGTCGTGGTGATGAGCAAGGCCAAGGCGGAGGAGCTGGGCCTGACCTGGCTGGCCGAGATCGGCGCGCACGGCAACGTCGCCGGGCCGGACAACTCGCTGCACAGCCAGCCGGCCAACGCCATCAAGCAGGCGCTGGCCAAGCAGGGACTCTCCACGTCGGACCTGACCCTCGTCGAGATCAACGAGGCGTTCGCCTCGGTCGGCATCGTCTCCACGAAGGAGCTGGGCATCGACCCGGAGATCGTCAACGTCAACGGCGGCGCGATCGCGCTCGGCCACCCGGTCGGCATGTCCGGCGCCCGGCTGGCGCTGACCCTGGCCCTGGAGCTGCGCCGGCGCGGTGGTGGCATCGGCGCGGCGGCGCTGTGCGGCGGCGGCGGCCAGGGCGACGCGCTGATCCTCACGGTGCCCGCCCGGTGAGCCGCGCCCTCGCTGGGCGCTCCCGCGACGTGCCGGCGCTCGTCGCGGCCGCGCGTGACGGCGACGCGCGGGCGGTGGCGCGCCTGCTCTCACTCGTCGAGGACGCCGACGACTGCCGCCCGGCGATCGCCGCGGCGCTGACGCCGTTCGCCGGCACCGCGGCCGTCATCGGCCTGACCGGCTCGCCGGGCGTGGGCAAGTCGACGCTGACCAGTGCCCTCGTCGGCGCCTATCGCCGGCGCGGGGAGCGGGTGGGCGTGCTGGCCGTGGATCCGTCCAGCCCCTACAGCGGCGGGGCGATCCTCGGCGACCGGGTGCGGATGCAGGACCACGCCACCGATTCCGGCGTCTTCATCCGGTCGATGTCCAGCCGCGGTCACCTCGGTGGACTCTCCGCCGCCGCGCCGCAGGCGGTGCGGGTGCTGGAGGGCGCGGGCTGCACGGTGGTGCTCGTCGAGACGGTCGGGGTCGGCCAGGCCGAGGTGGAGGTGGCCTCGCTCGCCGACACCACGCTCGTGCTGGTCGCTCCGGGCATGGGCGACTCCATCCAGGCGGTGAAGGCCGGGATCCTGGAAGTGGCCGACGTTTTCGTGGTCAACAAGGCCGACCGGGACGGCGCCGATGCCACGGTGCGCGACCTGCGCGGCATGCTCGCCCTCGGCGACTCCACTGTGGACAGATGGAAGCCGCCGGTGGTGCGCACGGTCGCGGCCGCCGGCACCGGTGTCGACGAGGTGGTCGACGCCATCGCCGAGCACCGCGCCTGGCTGGCCGAGCACGACACGCTGCGGCTGCGCCGGGAACGGCGCGCGGCGGCCGAGGTCGAGTCGCTCGCACTCGGCCTGCTCCGGGCCCGCGTGCACGCGATCCCCGACCCGCACTCACTGACCACGCTCGCCGGGGCCGTCGCGGCGGGGCAGCTCGATCCCTTCACGGCCGCCGAGACGCTGGTCGCCGCCCTGCCGCGGTGACCGTACGGGTGGGCCAGCGTGACCTGGCCCACTCCGGGTGCCCGCCGCGATTGACCTGCCGGCGTGCCGAATGGAAATCTTGGCGACCATGACGACGGGGGTGGCGGGGGGCGGGGAGACGATCGTGTCTGCGCGCGAGCCGCGGGAACTGATGGTGGACGCGGTCAGCGTCGCCTATGACGGGCGGATCGTGCTCCGTGATGTCGGCGTGGTCGCCCGCCCCGGGCAGATGCTCGCCGTGACCGGCCCGTCGGGAGCGGGCAAGACCACGCTGCTGCGCACGATGGCGGCCCTGGTCCGGCCGGCCAGCGGCGAGGTCCGGCTCGGCCGCACGCCTCTGCACTCCCGGGACCAGGCCGTCGGACTGGGCGTCGTCATCGTGCCGCAGGACAACGGACTCGCGCCGATCCTCACCGCGGCCGAGAACGTCCAGGTCGCGCTGGTGGCGCGCGGGACCACACCGGCGCAGGCCCGCCGGCGCACGGCGGAGGTGCTGGAGCTGGTGGGCCTGGCCGACCAGGCCGGGCAGCTGGTCGAGGAACTCTCCGGCGGCCAGCAGCAGCGCACGGCACTCGCCCGTGGCCTGGCCCTGGGCGGCGACGTGCTGCTCGCCGACGAGGTGATCAGCGAGCTGGACGCGCAGAACCGGGCTCGGGTGATGGACCTGCTCCGCGCGCAGGCGCAGCGGGGCACGGTCGTCGTCCTGGCCACCCACGATCCGGAGGCGGCGGCGGCCTGCGACGGCGAGCTGCACCTGGTCGACGGCACCGCGACGCTGCTGCGCTGACCGGGGGAGCGACCGTGTTCGGTTTGGTGATGCGGGCGTTGCGTGCCCGCCGGGCGCAGGCGTTGACGCTGTGCGCGCTCGCCCTGCTCGCCGGCCTGGGCTCGGCCGCGGCCCCGTGGTTCCTCGCCTGGGCCAACGACGCGGTCGCCACCTCTCACGTCACCGCGAGCGATCCCGCCGAGCGCGTGATCAGCGGCGGCATCACGGTGAGCTACGACCCGGACGAGGAATCCGACCCGATCGCCTCGCTGCGCGGGCGCGTCGGCGCGGTGCTCGCGCTGCGCGGCGCGTCGGTCGATGCCGGGGCGCGGCTGCTGGGCTCGGTCAACTCCGCGACGACAGTGGCAGATCCCGGCAATGCCTTCGCTGTCTCGCTGACGGTCGCCGCCCGCGACGGTGTCTGCGCGCAGCTGCGCGTCCTGGAGGGCGCGTGCCCGGACGGGGCGGGCACCGCGCTGCTGCCGCGGGAGGTCGCCCGCCTGATCGGGGTCGGCGTCGGCGACGAGGTCCGGGTCACCGGGGTCCGGCTGCCACAGCCGGTGACGCTGCGGGTGAGCGGCCTCTACGAGGTGATCGATCCGTACAGCCCCTACTGGGCCGCCACCGGCCTGCTGCCGGACGCCGCCGCGAGCGCCACCAGCGCGGTCAGCCCGCCTCCGCTGTGGGTCAGCCCGTCGACCTTGCTGGCCGCCGGTCCGGACAGCATGGAGCTGGACTACCACCTGGTGGTGCCGGTCTCGGCCATGCTGGACCCCGACGCTCGGCTGGGCACGACCATCAACCGGGCCACGTTCGACCTGGAGCGCGACGGCATCAGCCTGGACACGTCGATCGCGGGGCTGCTGCACCGCATCGCCGAGGACCGCCGGCTGTTGCTCGCCGGGGTCTGGGTCGGCGTGGCGCAGCTCGTGCTGGTCTGCTGGGTCGGACTGTTCCTGGCCGTGCGGCACACCGCCGACGAACGGCGCGCGGACGTGGCGCTGCTGCGCCTGCGGGGTGTGCCCGGCCGGCGGATCTTCTCGCTCGTGGCCCGGCAGAGCGCCCTGCCCATGGTCGCCGGCAGTGCCCTGGGTGCGCTGCTGGCCCTCGGCGTGGTGGCCGCGCTCGCGGGCAGTCTCACCGACCTGTTCCAGACCACGACTCCGTGGACCCGGTCGGTGGTGCTCAGCCTCGCGGCCGCGGCGCTGGCCGGCCTCGGCGGCCTGATCGCCGCGATCGCCGCCGAGTGGCAGACCCTGCGCTCCCCGGTGATGCAGCTGCTGCGGCGCGTGCCGGGCGGGCCGAGAGGCTGGCGGGCCGACGTGCTGGACCTCGTCGTGGTGGGGCTCGCGGCGGCCGGCGTCTACCAGGGGCATGCCGAGGCCGGCGGCGGTCAGCGTGCCTCGGTGCTGGCACTGCTCACGCCGGTGCTGGTCGGTCTGGCGGTGGCGCTGCTCGTGGCGCGGGCGCTGCCGCCGCTCGCCGACCGGATCGGGGTCGGGGCGCTGCGCTCCGGCCGGGTAGGGCTGGCCTTGTCCGCTCTCCAGCTGGGCCGCCGCGAGGGCACCCGCCGGATCTTCGCGGTCCTCGTCGTGGCGGCCGCGGTCGGCACCACCACCGCGATCGGCTGGCACGGCGCGACCTCGTCCTGGCACGAGCGGGCGGTGACCGAACTCGGCGCGGACCGGGTGCTCTCCGTCGGCGCGACCAACGCGACCGCGCTGCTGACCGCCGTCCGCGAGGTCGACCCGCAGGGGCGTTACGCGATGGCGGTCGCCCTGACCCAGGGGCCGTCCGTCGACGAGCGCGTGGTCGCCGTGGACACCACCCGGCTGGCCCGCGTCGGGCAGCTGCCCGACGCGGCCGGCCTCGCCGACGCGCTGCGACCGCGGGTGCCCCAGCCGCCACTGGTGCACGACGGCCCGCTGACCCTCGACGTGCGCGGCCCGCGCCTGCCCGCGGGCGTTCAGCTCGGGCTGCGCCTCAATCTCTCCACTGTGGATGGTCTGAGCAGGACGGTGGAGTTCACCACGGTCGGCGCCGACCGCGCGACGCTCACCGCGGCGGTGACCGGCTGTGCCCCCGCCTGCCGGCTGGGCTGGGTGGAACTCGTCGGTGACCTGGCGCGACTGTCCACACTGGATCCGCCGGCGGCGGTGGAGCTCTACGGGATCCACCAGAGCGGCGCGGCCGTCGTCACGGCGCAGCAGCTGGGCGACGTGACCCGGTGGCGGACGCCGCTGGCCCGCACGTCGGTGCCGCTGACCACCGCGGCCGACGGGGATCACCTGACGATCGCGGTCTTCGCGGGGTCCGTGCCGATGGGCTGGGCGCGCGACCCGCGCGTGCTGCCCGCGACCGCGCCCGTCCCGCTGCCGGCGGCGCTCGCGGGCACCGTCGAGACCGCCTTCGGCGACGAGGCGCGGCTGCGGCCGCTGGGCGGCACCCGGGTGCCGTACCAGCTGGTGGCCGAGGTGCCGGTGCTGCCGCGGGTGGGGGCCGCGGGCGCGCTCGTCGACCTCGAGTACGCGCTGCTCGGCAACGACGGCACGCTCGAAACGGCACAACTGGAGGTGTGGCTCGCGCCGGATGCGCCGCCCGGCCTCGTCGCGGCGCTGGAAGACCACGGCGTGCGGGTGCTCGCCGAGGAGTCGGTGACGGCCCGTGCGGCCGAACTCGGACGGTACGGCTCGGGCCTGGCGCTGCGCTTCCAGCTGCTGGCCGCGGTCGTGATCCTGCTGCTGGCCGCGGGGGTGGTCGTGGTCGGGTCCACAGTGGACCGATCGGGCTGGGCGGTGGAGCTGGCCGCGCTGCGCCAGCAGGGGCTGGCCGCCCGCGAGGTGCGCGTCGCCGGCTACACCGGGCCGGCGGCGCTCGTGCTCGGCTCGCTGGTCACCGGAGTCGGCGCGGCACTGCTCGCCCGGGCACTGGTGGCGTCGGCGATGCCGGTCTTCGCCGACGACTGGGCACTGATGCCGCTGCCCTCCGGGCTGACCGCCGGCTCGGTGCTCGTGGCCGGCGGCGTGGTCGTCGCGGTCGTCGGCATCGCCGCCGCGACCGGCGCGGCCAGGTTGGTGGCCACGGTGATCGGCCGCCGTGGAGGTGACGCGTGACCGCGCTGGTCTTCTCGATGCTGCGCGCCCGCTGGGGGCAGGCCCTGACCGTCTTCCTGCTCGGCGTGGTCGCCGTCGCCGCGGCGGTCGCCGGCCCGGTCGCGTCGCGGGCCGCGCAGGCGGCGGCGCTGCGGCTGGAGATCGACGCCGCCACCAGCCAGGAGCGGACCGTGTCGGTCACGACGTCGCTCGACCCGGGCCAGGACGGCGCGGCCCGCGCCTTCGACAACGTGACGAAGCTGTTGCAGCTGCCCGGGTTCGACTCGGTGCGCGGCGGTGAACTGTTGGTGTCGGGGCCGGTCGCGCAACCGGCCGAGGTGATCCTGGCGCCCCTGTCGCGGCTCGTCTTCCGCGACCACCTCTGCGAACACGTCGTCGTCCTCAGTGGACGGTGCCTCAGCGGCTCGCTGGAGGCGATGATCGGCGAGGAGACCGCGCGGCGGGAGGGAATCTCGGCCGGGCAGTCGATCACCGTCCTGGCGCGGAAGGCCCAGGACGGTGAGTTGGTCAGCGACGGCCGGCCGGTCCAGCTCACCGTCGCCGGCATCTACCGCCCCGCCGACGAGCGCGAGGCGTACTGGGGTGGGCGCCGGTACTTCTCGGCCGGCGAGGGCGGCACCGACGAGGTCATCTTCATCGCGCCCAGCACGGTCAAGCTGGTGGAGCACACCGTCGGCGTCGCCACGCTCGACGTCGTCGCCCCCGCGCCGGCACTGACGCCCGAGCGGCTCGCGGCGCTGCCGGGCGAGATCGAGACGATGCGGCGGGCCTACCGGGACAGCTACTCGATCACCTCCGACCTCCCGGCGTTGGCGCAGCGGGTGCAGACCGGGCAGCGCCTGGCCGGCCAACTGGTGCCGGTCGCCTTCCTGCCGCTCGCGGCCATCAGCATCTTCGCGATCTACCTGGCCGTCGGCTACGGCATCGTCGCCCGCCGCCACGAACTCGGTCTGGTCGCGCTGCGCGGCGTCAGCCGCCGGCGACGGTGGTTGCTGGCGGCGGGCGAGACGGCACTGCCGCTGCTGGCCGCCGTACCGGTCGGTTACGTGGTCGGCCATCTGGTCGTGGCGGGCATCGCCGACCTGCGTTGGGGCTCGACGCAGGGCGCGGAGCTGTCGCTGGCCAGCCTGCCCTACGCGGCGGCGGCGCTGGCGGTCGCGCTCGCCGTGGTCCTGCTCGGCCAGCGTCGCGTGCTCGCCCAGCCGGTGGTCGAACTGCTGCGCGGCGGACCCCGTGGCCGCGCGGCCTGGCAGGCCTTCGCGCTCGAGGCGCTGGTCGCGGTGCTCGCCGTCGTCGCCACGGTCCAGCTCCGCCTGGCCGGCACGACGCGTGGCGGCGCCGCCGACCTGGCGGGGCTGGGACTGCTGGTGCCCGGCCTGCTGACGGTGGCCGTGGCGCTCGTGGCGTCCCGGGCGTTGCTGCCGGTTGCCGGCCTGTTCGCCCGCTGGGCGCTGCGCACCGGACGCCTCGGGACCGGGCTGGCCGCGGTGCAGGTGGCCCGCCGGCCCGGCAGCCAGCGGCTGTTCGTGCTGCTCTGCGTCGCCAGCGCGATGCTCGCCTTCGTCGCGGCGGGGACGGACGTCGCCGAGCAGGCCCGCGAGCAGCGCGTGCTCGTGCAGACCGGCGCCCCCCGGGTGGTCACGCTCGCCCCGACCGACCCCCGCGTCGCGATCGAGGCCACCCACCGGGTCGACCCGGAGGGCGCCTGGGCCATGGCGGTGACGACGGTGCCGCAGTCCGATCCGGACACCCCGCCGATGCTCGCCGTGGACGCGAGCCGCCTGGTCTCGGTGCCGGTCTGGCGGGACGAGTACGGCGTGCCGCCGCAGGAGGTGGCGCGGGCGCTGGCGCCGCCCCAGCAGCTCGCGCCCTTCGTCCTCACCGGTGACACCGTGGTCGTCGAGGCCGGCGTGCGACCCGAACCGGGCGGCGGCTCGCGGGCGCCGGTGCGTACCGATCTCGAACTTGAATTCGTACCGGTCAATGGGCTCGGGACGATCACCGTCGCCTTCCGGGGGATCTCCGGCGAGCGCCAACGCTGGACGGCGCCGGTGCCGGGCTGCGCCGAGGGCTGCCGGCTGACCGGGATCACGCTGCCCCACCTCACCCGCGAGGTCGACGCGGTGACCGTGTACGAGATCGGCCAGCTCGGCCCCACCGGCGTGGTCGCGCCGGCCGCGGCGCTCGCCGACGCGAGCCGCTGGCGGGCCGCCGAGGGCACCAGCGCGGTCGCCGGCACCGGCGCGCTGGACATCACGTTCGCCCCCGGCCTGGTCAGCACGACCCGGTTGCGGGTGGGCGCGATCACGGCACCCTCGCCCGTCCCGGTCGCCCTGGCCGGCGACTTCGCCGCCGGGGCGGTCACCTCGCTGGACGGGCAGCGCGTCCGCGTGGACCACCGGCTGCGCCTGGGCATGATTCCTCGGCTGGGCATCGACGCCGTGCTGGTCGACCTGGCCTACCTGGAGGCGACGCTGGCCGATGCGCCGAGCCGGCAACGGTTCGAGGTGTGGCTGGGCGAGGCCGCGCCGCCGGACGCGGTCGATCGCCTGCGCGACGCGGGACTGGTCGTGCTGGACGAGACGGGAGTCGCGCAGACCCGCGCGGCGCTGCTGCGACAGGGGCCCGCGCTGGCGATCCAGTTCCACGCGGCGGCGGCGCTGTTCGGGGTGCTGCTGGCACTCGGCGGCCTCGGCCTGGTCTCGGCCGTCGATCGCCGCCAACGCGCGACCGAACTCGCGGCGCTGCGCGTGCAGGGGCTGCGCCGCCGTACCCTGCGCCGCGCGGCACTGTGGGGCTACCTGTCGGTCGTGGTCGCCGCCTGCCTGGCCGGCCTGGGCGGTGCGGCGGTCGCCTGGGCGGCGGCCGGCGACCGGTTGCCGATCTTCGCCGACACCGACACGGTGCTGGATCCCCCCAACTGGCCGCAGTGGCCGGCCGTCGTCGGCCCCTGGGCCGCCGCCGGTGCCGGGATGGTTCTCGCCGCCACCCTCGCCGCCTGGCTGTTGCGCCGGGCCGCGAACCGAGCCTGAGGAAGGAGACGCCGATGCGTGACGAGACGCGGGCGACGGCCGGGCTGGCCGTGAACTGCCGGCGGGTGGTGCACATCTACCGGGGTGAGGCGGGCGACGTGGTGGCCCTGGCCGGCGTGGACCTGAGCATCGCGGCGGGCGAGATGATCGCGCTGGTCGGACCGTCGGGCTCGGGCAAGTCGACGTTGATCACGCTGCTCGCCGGGCTCATGCGCCCCTCGGCCGGCCGGGTCATGATCGGCACGTACGACATCGGCAAGCTGTCCGACGCGGAGATCTCGCGGCTGCGGGGGACCCAGATCGGCGTGGTTCTGCAGGGAGCCGCCCGCAACCTCCTGCCGTACGCGAGCCTGTCCCGCAACATCTGGCTCGCCCAGACGCGGGCGGCGGCCACCAAGGGGGTGCGTCTGGACGACCCCGAGCGGATCCTCGACCTGGTGGGCCTGGGCGGCCAGGGCGATGCCCTGGTGGGGCAACTTCCTCCGGGCGCCCGGCAGCGCGCCGCGCTCGCCGTCGGCATCGCCGCCGGTCCCGGGCTGCTCCTGGTCGACGAGCCGACCTCGCAGCTGGACACGGCCGGTCGCGACGAGGTCGTGCACGCGCTGGAGACGGTCAATGCCGAGCGCGGCACCACGATCGTGGTGGTGACGCACGACGGCGAGGTGGGTGAGCGCCTCGGCCGGGCGGTGACGATCCGCGACGGCCGGGTCGGCGCCGAGGGGCGGGGCGGGCAGGACTTCGCGGTGGTCGCCGGCGACGGCACGATCCAGCTGCCACCGGAGGTGCTCGGCGACTTCCCGCCCGGGACCCTCTTCACCGTCGATCGGTCCGACGGCGCGGTCACCCTCGTGCCGGGCGACGGCGACGGGGCGGCCCCGCGCTGACGAACCGCGGCCGGCTGCGGTGTGCTCCCGGTCGGGGGCGGGCCGGTCGTGCCAGACTAGACAACCATGAACCCACGTACCACTCCCGCGATCCCGGCCGTCATGCGTGGCGCGGTGGACCTCAGTGGCCTGAAGGACCGCGCGACCGCGGCCCGTGCCGCTCGTCCCGCAGCCCCGGCGGCCGCAGCGGGCGACACCGCGGCAGGCGCGGGCGGCGGAGCACCCGCGGCCGGCGGAGCACCCGCGGCCGCGCCCCGACCAGCCGGCAACGTCGTCTCGATCATCGATGTCACCGAGGCCACCTTCCAGACCGAGGTGCTGGAGCGCTCGCTGACCACGCCCGTGGTGATCGATTTCTGGGCCGAGTGGTGCGGTCCCTGCAAGCAGCTCTCGCCGGTGCTGGAGAAGCTGGCGATCGAGGGCGGCGGCGCCTGGGTGCTGGCGAAGATCGACGTCGACGCCAACCCCCGCATCGCCCAGGCCTTCCGGGTGCAGGGCATCCCGATGGTCTACGCGGTCATCGGTGGGCAGCCGGTCGACGCCTTCACCGGCGTGGTGCCCGAAGCCCAGTTGCGGCCGTGGATCGAGGCGGTACTCAAGGCGGCCGGCGCCACCGTCCCCGTGGCCGAGGACCCGGCGCTCGTCGCCGCCGACGACCTGCTGGCCGAGGGTGACTACGACGCGGCCGAGCGGGCCTACAAGAAGATCCTCGCCGACCATCCCGCCGACGCCGCGGCGGCGGCCGGGCTGGCGCAGGTCGAGCTGCTGCGCCGGGTCGACGGCGTCGATCCCGCGACCGTGCTCGCCGCCGCGACTCAGGCGCCCGACGACATCGACGCGCAGCTGCTCGCCGCCGACGTGGAGGTGGTCTCGGGCCAGGCGGAGCAGGCGTACGCGCGGCTCGTGGAGCTGGTCCGGCGGGTCTTCGGCGCCGACCGGGAGAGGGTGCGCACCCACCTCGTCTCGCTCTTCACCGTCGCCGCGCCGGACGACCCGACGGTCGCCCAGGCCCGCCGCGCCCTCGCCAACGCGCTGTTCTAGGTCCGCGCGCCGACCATGCGGATCGCCGTCCTCGATGCGCCCTCCAACCTCGGGCTGCGCCCGCCGACGCCCAGCTCGGTGCCCGGCTGCGCCAAGGCCCCTGGTGCGCTGCGCGACCACGGCCTGGTCGCCCGGCTCGGCGCACGGGACGCGGGCTGCCTGACCCCGCCGCGGTTCGACCCCGGCGACTGGCGCCCCGGCGACGGTGTCAGCCAGGCGGCCGACATCGCGCGGTACTCGGTGCGGCTGGCCGACCGGATCGGCGCCATCGTCGCCGCGGGCGAGTTCCCGCTCGTCCTCGGCGGCGACTGCTCGGTGGCGATCGGCTCGATGCTGGCGATGCGCCGGCTCGGCACCGAGCAGGGCGCCCGGGTGGGCCTGGTCTATCTGGACGCGCACTCGGACTTCCGCCACCCGGGCAACGCGGCGGTCGTGGGCGCCGCGGCCGGGGAGGCGCTGGCCCTGGTGACCGGGCGGGGGCAGGGCGACCTGGCCGCCATCGAGCAGCGCCGCCCGTACGTCCGGGACGCGGACCTGGTGGTGATCGGCATGCGCTCGACGGACGAGTACCGCATGGACCTGCAGGCGGGCGGCTTCAACGTCCGCACCGCCCCCGAGGTGCGCACGTACGGCGGGCCCCGCACCGCGGCCTGGGCGCGCGAGCAGCTCGCCGAGTGCATGGGGTACTGGGTGCACCTGGATGTCGACGTGCTCGACCCGTCGGTGCTACCGGCCGTCGACGCGCCGACCCCGGGCGGCATCGCCTACTCCGAACTCGAACTGCTGCTCAAGGGGTTGCTCGGCCCGTCCTGCCTCGGCATGGAGGTGACGGTCTTCGACCCCGACTTCGACCCGGACGGCATCTACGCGCACGACATCGTGCAGGCCCTGATCGCCGTGCTCGCCCCGGTCCCGCGTCCGTCCCTTGTGGAGCAAAAGCCGGCCCGGGTCGAGGACCGTCCGTCCGTTGTGGACGATCGCCCGGCGATCCCCGCGCAGCCCAAGCGGGTCCGCGCCCGCCGCACGCCGGCGCAGTCCTGACCCCGGTCACGGCCTGGTCGCGCCGAAGACCTCCTCGCGGGCGTCGTCGAGGGCGGTGAGCAGGGCGCCGCGCAGCACCGGCTCGTCGGGCACCTGGGTCACCACCACGCGCGGGCTGACCGGGGCCAAGCGCGCGACGTAGTCCTCGATCCGTCGCGCCAGCGCGTCCCCACCGGCGCTGCCGACCTCACCGGCGATGACCACGATCGACGGGTCGAGCACGACGGCGACGGCGACCACCCCGAGCGCGACCCGCCGGGCCAGTTCGTCGAGCACGGCCGCGCCGGTCGTACGGTCGGGCCCGTCCGCGCCGGCCGCTGCCGCGGCGGCCGCGATCGCGTCGGTGGCGGTCGGTGCGGGGAAGCCGTGCTCCGCCGCGAGCGCGCGGACCGCCGCCTCCGTGATGGTGTGCTGGAAGGCGGGCTGCAGACCCCGGGGGTTGCCGGTGCGGTCGAAGTCGGGGCTGCGCCCGCCGGGCACGTAGAGGTAGCCGATCTCGCCGGCGGCACCGGCGGCCCCGCGATGCAACCGTCCACCGAGGACGGTGGCGAGGCCGACGCCCCGGCTGATCCAGACCAGGGCGAAGTCCTCGACCCCGCGCCCGGCACCGAGCCGGGCCTCGGCGATGGCGGCGAGGTTGACGTCGTTCTCGAAGGAGACCGGCCGGTCCAGGTCGCTGCTGAGCGCTTCGCGCAGTCCGCGGTGCCACTGCGGCAGGTCGAACGCGAACGAGATGTCGCCGGTGGCGGGGTCGACCACGCCGGGCGTGCCGAGCACCACCCGCCGCACGAGGCGCCACTCGGCCCCGGCCTGCTGCGCCGCCTCCATCACGGCGGCGTGCACCCGGCCGACGGGGTCGTCGGCGCCGTCGGTGCTGACCTCCACGCGGGCGGTCATCCGTCCCGTGATGTCGGCCGACGCGGCCACCACCGTGGTCGGGCCGACGTGCACGCCCACCACATAGGCGCTGTTCGGCACGACCGCGTAGAGCTGGGCGTTGGGGCCCCGGCCGCCGGCCTGCTCGCCGACCCGCGTCACCAGTGCCCGCTCTTCGAGGCGCTCCACCAGTTGCGAGGCGGTGACCTTGGACAGCCCGGTCAACTCGCCGAGCTGGGCTCGGGTGAGCGGGCCCCGTTCGAGGAGCAGTTCCAGCGCCGCGCGGTCGTTGATCGCGCGGAGCAGGCTCGGCGTTCCGGGCGTGCGGCTCTGGATCGTCATGGTGTCCGCAGAGTCTACGGTCTCGGGTAGATCTTGGAAGCGCGCACGCCGGTGGGGGAACCACCCAGTTCCAAGATCTACCCGAGGGGGAGCTAGCGGACCAGGCTGCGGATCTGGCGCAGCAGCACCGACAACGCCGCCAGGTCGGTCGTCGCGTCGGTCAGCTCGCCCAACGCGGCCAGCGTGCGGGTCACGAGGGTCTCGTTCGCCCGCTCCCACTGCCGCACCCGGTCGGCGGGGGCGGCGGCGGGGTCGGTCGTGGCGAGCACCTGCGCGGTCAACCGGGCCAGCGCCGCGTAGAGGTCGTAGCGCAGCGCCATCCGCGCCATCGTCCGCCACCGGTCCGGCCGGGGCAGCGCCGAGATCCGCGAGAGCAGGTCGTCCACCCGGAACCGCTCGGACAGTCCGAAGTAGACGGACGCCACCTCGGTCACGTCCCGCTGCGCGGCATGGGCGACCTCGACGATGTCGAGCAGGCCGAAGCCGTACAGGATGCGGGTGCCGCGCTCGGCCAACGCCGCGGGCAGGCCCGCCGCTTCGAACTGCGCGACCTGGGCGGCGAGCGTGGCGCGCTCCCGGCCCTGGAAGAGCTGAGGCAGCGCGTCCAGCAGCATCGCCACGCCGGGGCGCAGCCGCTCGATCTCGGCGGTGACGTCGATGCCGTTGCGGTTGGTGACGAGCCACCGCACCGCGCGGTCGAGCAGCCGGCGGATCTGCAGGCACAGCTGCGTCTGCGCGGCGGCGGGCACGCTGCCGTCCAGCGCCTCGACCGCGCGCCACAGCCCGCGCAGGTCATAGACCTCGCGCACCACGACATAGGCCCGCAGGATGTCGGCCGGGCTGGCCCCGGTCTCCTCCTGCGCCCGGTAGAGGAACGTGATGCCGCCCCGGTTGATCGCCTCGTTGACGATGCCGGTCGTCACCAGTTCGCGGCGCAGCCGGTGCCCGTTCATGGCGCTGCCGTAGCGTTCCCGCAGTGGCGCGGGGAAGTACCCGGCCAGCACCTGGTGGGTCCACGGGTCGTCCGGCAGCGTGGAGGCCTGGATCTCCTTGGTCGCGTGGATCTTCGCGTGCGCCAGCAGCACGGCGAACTCGGGTGAGGTCAACCCGATGCCGGCGGCGAGCCGGGCGGCGATCTCCTCGTCGCCGGGCAGCCCGTCCAGCGCCCGGTCGATGTGCCCGGCCCGCTCCAGATCGGCGATCATCCGCTGGTGCACCGGCAACAGCGAGTGCGCCTGCACCCGGGCCATGCTCAGCGTCAGGGCCTGGTCGTAGTTGTCGCGCAGCACGAGCGCGGCGACCTCGTCGGTCATCGCCGCCAGCAGCGCATCACGGTCCACAAGGGACAGTTCACCGCTGGTCACCGCGCTGCCCAGCAGGATCTTGATGTTCACCTCGTGGTCCGAGCAGTCCACGCCGGCCGAGTTGTCGATGAAGTCGGTGGCGCAGCGGGCCTGCCGCACCCCGGCCGCGTCGCTCGACCCGCCGCGCATGGCGTACTCGATGCGGCCGCGCTGGGTCAGCCCGAGGTTGCCGCCCTCGGCGACGATGCGGGCCCGCACCTGAGCCCCGTTCACCCGAACCGCGTCGTTGGCCTTGTCGCCGACCTCGGCGTGCGACTCTCCGGTCGCCTTCACATAGGTGCCGATGCCGCCGTTGAAGAGCAGGTCCACGGGGGCACTGAGGATCGCCTTGATCAGTGCCGTCGGGGCCAGCGCCGTCACCGTCTCGTCCTCGATGCCCAGCGCCTCGCGCATCTGGGCAGAGACGGGGATGGACTTGCTGTCGCGCGGCCACACCCCGCCCCCGGGCGAGATGAGCGAACGGTCGTAGTCGTCCCACGACGAGCCGGGCAGGTCGAACAGGCGGCGCCGCTCCGCGAACGAGCGCGCCGCGTCGGGCGTCGGGTCGACGAAGATGTGGCGATGGTCGAAGGCGGCGACCAGGCGCAGCCGATCGGTGTAGAGCATGCCGTTGCCGAAGACGTCCCCGGACATGTCACCGATGCCGACCGTGGTCAGGTAGGTCTGGGCCAGGTCGATGTCCATCTCGCGCAGGTAGCGCTTGACCGACTCCCACGCGCCGCGGGCGGTGATGCCCATCTTCTTGTGGTCGTAGCCGGACGAGCCGCCGGAGGCGAACGCGTCGCCGAGCCAGAAGCCGTACGCCTGCGAGATCTCGTTGGCGATGTCGGAGAACGCGGCGGTGCCCTTGTCGGCGGCGACGACGAGGTAGGGGTCGTCCGGGTCGTGCCGGACGACGTCGGGCGGTGCGACGACCTCGCCGCCCACGATGTTGTCGGTGACGTCGAGCAGGCTACCGATGAACTCGCGGTAGCAGGCCACGCCCTCGGCGTGCAGGGCCGCGCGGTCGCCCCCCACCGGCGCCTGCTTGAGCACGAAGCCGCCCTTGGCGCCGGTCGGCACGATGACCGCGTTCTTGACCGTCTGCGCCTTGACCAGGCCGAGGATCTCGGTGCGGAAGTCCTCCCGGCGGTCCGACCAGCGCAGGCCGCCGCGGGCCACGGTGCCGAAGCGCAGGTGGACGCCCTCGAAGCGGGGCGAGTAGACGAAGATCTCGTACCGGGGGCGCGGCGCGGGCAGGTCTCCGATGGCCTGGGCGTCGAACTTGAAGGCGACGTACGGCTTGGGCCGGCCGTCGGGCGTGCGCTGGAAGAACGACGTGCGCAGCGTGGCCCCGATCAGCGTGAGGAACGAGCGCAGGATGCGGTCCTGGTCCAGCGAGGCGACCGCGTCGAGCCGCTGGTGCAGCTGCGCGGTCAGCTCCTGGCACCGCGCGTCGCGTTCCCCGTCGGGGACGGCGGGATCGAACCGCGCCTGGAACAGCGCCACGAGCAGGGCGGCGACCTCGGGGTAGGCGGCCAGCGTGTTCTCCATGTACTCCTGCGAGAAGACCGTGCCGGCCTGGCGCAGGTACTTGGCGTAGGCACGCAGCACCACGACCTCACGCCAGGTCAGGCGCGCCCGCAGCACCAGCTGGTTGAAGTTGTCCACTTCGGACTCACCCCGCCAGGCGGCGGCGAACGCGTTCTCCACGTTGGCGCGCAACGCCGGCAGGTCCAGCCCGCCCTCCTCGTAGCCCTGGGGCAGCTGCAGGCCGAAGTCGTACAGGTAGATGGTCTCGCCGTCGGGCCGCCGGATGTCCCGGCGGGTGATCTCGTACGGTCGCTCGTCCCGCACGCTCACGCCCAGCGAGTGCAGCACCGGCAGCGCGGCCGAGAGCGTCATCGGCTCGGCCCCCGACCAGAAGACCTTGAAGTGCACGTCGTCGTTGTTCTTGCGCCGGCGGTAGAGATGCAGCACCAGCTGGTCGGGCCCGTCGAGCAACTCCAGCATCGACAGGTCCTGCGTCGCCTCGAACGGCGTATGCGCATCCTTGTACGTCTCGGGCAGTGCGGAGCCGTACCGGTCGAGCAGGCGGTGCGCCGCCTCGCCGCCGACCGTCACGTCCAGCGCGTGCGCGAAGTCGTCGTCCCAGGACCGGGTGGCCTGCGCGATCTGCGCGGAGAGCGCCTCGGTGTCGATCTCGCCCACCCGGGCGCCGCGCTCGGTGCGCACGATGAAGTGGATGCGGGCCAGCGTCGCGTCGGTGACCCGGATGGTGTAGTCCAGCCCGGTGCCCCGCAGCTCGCGCAACAGGATGTCCTGGATGCGCAGGCGGTTCGCGGTGGTGAAGCGGTCGCGGGGGATGTAGACCAGGCACGAGACGAACCGCTCGTACGGGTCCACCCTCGCGAACACCTTCACCTGCCGGCGGCCCGCCAGTCGCAGGGCGCCCATGACGTTGCGGAACAGGTCGTCGGTGGTGATGGCGAACAGCTCGTCGCGCGGGTAGTCCTCGAGCGTGGCGAGCAGCCGCTTGCCGGTGTGGCCGCGGGGGCTCAGCCCGGACCGGTTGATGACCTCGGCCACCTTGCGCTGCACGACCGGCAGATCCTGGACCGACGTGCGGTAGGTCGAGTCGGCGAACAGGCCCAGGAACCGTCGCTCCCCGACCACGTTGCCCTCGGCATCGAAGACCTTGAGCCCGATGTAGTCCAGATAGGACGAACGGTGCACGGTGGAGCGGGAGTTGGCCTTGGTGATGGTCAGCAGGCGACGCTGCATCACCCGGGCGAACGCCTCGGGACTCATGGCCGAGACGTTCTGCGGCCCCCGGGTCGGGTCGCGGCGCAGGATGCCCAGCCCGGTGCCGAGCACCGCTTCCAGCATCAACTCCGGCGGCCCGGCCTCGACCGGTGACGTCTCGCCCGCGCCCTGCACCGTCTCGCGCGGGGCCGGCGCGCCGACCAGGTCGCCACGCAGCCGATACTCCCGGTAACCCAGGAAGGTGAAGTTGCGCGGTTCGCCCGCGGCAAGCCAGCGAAGCAGCGCGATGGAGTCGCTGATGTCCTTGTCCGGCACGGGAAGCGTCCCCGTGCTCGCGGCCAGCTCGTCGGCGATGGCCAGGGCCTGACGGCACATGGCGGGCCCGTCCTCGACCGCCTCGCGCACGTCGGTGAGCACCCGCTGCAGGTCGTCGCGCAGGCGGGTCACGGCGGAGTCGTCGAGGGTGCTGACCTCGATGCGCATCCAACTCTCGACGAGCTGGTCGTCGGTCGCGTCGTCGGGTTCGACGAGTGGGCAGGTCTCCCGCAGGCGCCCCAGGGCCTCACGGCGCACCACGACCTGGGGGTGGGCCAGCAGCTCCAGGTCCAGGCCGGCGGAGGTGACCGCGGCCAGCGCGGAGTCGACCAGGAACGGCATGTCGTCGGTCACCACGAGCAGCGCCGTGCGCTCCTCGGTGCGGTCGATGGCCAGTTTGAGCTGGCCGGGCAGGCGCTCGCGGGCGAGTTCCAGGTGCTGGACGACCGCGTCGAGCATGCGGGGCGCGGTGAGGCCGACGAGTTCTTCGTCGGGCATCAGGCGCCAGAACCGATTGACGAGGTCGGCCAGTTCGGGACCGGTGCCACCGGTCGCCGCGGCCAGCGACATCGCGTCGACGACGAGGCGCTCCAGGTTGGGCATCGTCATCTCGGGTCCGCCGTCCTCGGACGTGGGTGTGGGGGTGACCACGGTGGGGGAGGCTGGCAGGGTTGTGCCCGCGCTCCCCGCGGAACGCCGGTTCATGTACATCTCCTTCGCTGTGGCTCGACTCCGTTGTCGGCCAGGGAGGATTATTCAGCTTCGTCGCCACCGGCCAATCTGCGCCTGTGCGACTTCTGAGCAACCCTCACCGGCCAAGCCTATGCCTGCCGTCTCCGACCCGAGCGCACTGCGCTGGCCCCCGCCGGCCGGTGAAAGACCCGTGAAAGGAAGGTGCCCTTGTTAGCGCCCAGGCGCTAACAAGGGCACCTTCCTTTCACGGGTGGGTGGGCGTGGTTTGATGGTGGCCGTGGCTGAACCTCTGGGCCCGCGGCACGCGGCGACGGTACCCTTCGACGACCCCGACCTGGTGATCTCCGTCGATAACGCCACCGTGCGCCGTGGGGAGTCACTGCTGCTGCGTGACGTCACCTGGCGGATGATGCTCGACGAGCGGTGGGTGATTTTGGGACCCAACGGGGCCGGCAAGACGACGCTGCTCAATCTTGCCGCGGCTCGGCTCTACCCCAGCCACGGCACCGTGCGCGTGCTGGGCGAGGAGCTCGGCCGGACCGACGTCAGCGAACTGCGCACCCGAATCGGGCTGACCTCGGTCGCGCTGCACGACCGGCTCCCGCCCGAGGAGACCGTGCTCGACGTCGTGCAGACCGCCGCCTGGGGGGTGGTCGGCCGGTTCCGGGAGGACTACCACGCGCTGGACTCCGACCGGGCCCGGCTGCTGCTGCGGCAGTTCGGCGCCGGCGCCCTGGAGACGCGCCGGTACGGCACCCTGTCCGAGGGTGAGCGCAAGCGCGTGCAGATCGCCCGCGCGCTGATGACCGACCCGGAGCTGCTGCTGCTCGACGAGCCGGCCGCCGGGCTGGACCTGGGCGGGCGCGAGGACCTGGTGCGGCGGCTGTCAGAGCTGGCCGCGGACCCGCAGGCGCCGGCCACGGTGCTCGTCACCCACCACGTCGAGGAGATCCCGCCCGGCTTCGACCATGCCCTGCTGCTGCGGCAGGGCACGGTGGTGGCTCAGGGCCCGATCCACGCGGTGGTGACCAGTGAGTATCTGTCGGCCACCTTCGACCTGCCGTTGCGGGTGAGCTTCGCCGACGGCCGGTTCACCGCGCGAGCCGCCTGACCCTCAAACGCCTCGTGGCCGGTTGACCGGGGGCTGGTTGACCGGGTCGGCGAGGATCAACCTCATGCGCGGCTTGCTGAATCTCGTCCTCAACCTCATCTGGTTCTTCTTCGGCGGCGCGCTGGTCGCGATCGTCTATGCCCTGGCCGGGATCGTCTGCTTCCTGCTGGTGGTGACCATCCCGTTCGGCGTGGCGTCCTTCCGCATCGCCAACTACACCCTCTGGCCGTTCGGCCGCACCCTGGTCGCCAAGCCCGGCGCCGGCCTCGCCTCGGGCGTGGCGAACGTGATCTGGATCGTGCTCTTCGGCTGGTGGCTGGCGCTGGGGCACATCGTGCTGGCGATCTCGCAGTTCATCAGCGTCATCGGCATCCCGCTGGGCATCGCGAACCTCAAGCTGGTGCCGGTCTCGCTGCTGCCGCTGGGTCAGGAGATCGTTCCCAGCGACACCGTCGTGCCCGTACGGTCGGCCCGCGCCTGACGGCGCGAGCGTCACGCCGTACCGGCCCGTCTTCGGCCGTCCCCGACCGGGCGTGTCCTGGCGGGGCGACGTCGGGCGACGGGCTGGCCTATGGTGACGGTCATGGATGCGCCCGCGACGGAGCCACGGGCCGGCCAGCTCGTGGAGACGGAGTCGGTGGCGACCCGCCCCCCGACCCGGCCCCCCTCCGGCCCGCCCCCCTCGGGCCCCCCCCCCTCCGGCCCCCCCCCCCCCGGACCCGCGCCCCCCGACCCCCCCCCCCTCCCCCCGGTGGATTGGGCGCCG
>Ga0164243_10005376_pt1 | contig 19571 bp, 13 predicted proteins | sample OricompcompostOP_FD_108781 | JGI IMG/M metagenome (GOLD analysis project Ga0164243, IMG submission 108781) | Organic Plus compost microbial communities from Emeryville, California, USA - Original compost - Organic plus compost (OP) | ecosystem: Engineered > Solid waste > Mixed feedstock >... | reverse complement strand
GCGGGTGGTCACGCTCCAGGCATCGCTCGTGGAGCCGATGAGAACATTCGCCGTGTTCGTCGCGCCGAAGGTGCCGCTCGTTAACCGTACGGCCAGCGTTTGCCCGTTGGTGATAGCCCCGCCCGAGCCCCACGCGCCGCCATTGACTGAAACTTGCGGGCTTCCCGTGCCCGAGACTTCCACGTCCGCCGGACACCCCGCCGGGATGCCGCTGATTGAAACCGTTCCGGTTGCCGTCAGCGTGGCAGGGTTCGCGTTCGTGACATCCGTCCACGTGAAGGCTGCGGAGGAAGCATTGCCGAGTGTTCCAGTGACGCCTAGAAGCTTGGAGCCGCACCGGATATTGCTAGCGGTGAACTGCGGATCGCTGCCGGAACGCAGCGCGGCCAGTGTGCACTCCCCAGTGTCGTCATCAGCACACTGGGGCAGCTTAAAAGGGAGCCAGGTAGTGGTGCCCCCGTCACAGTATTGCCAGGGGGGATCATCGCTCGCATTGAATTTAATCAGGCCGTTGCGCTCTGCCGTGCAAGCGCCGCTGATGTCGGTTCCCTGCAAGGCTTCAAGCCCGCCGCCCGTAGCGCCTTCCCAAGTCGCGCCGTTACAGATCAGCGTGATCTCGCTCGTATCGCGGGCCGCACTGGCATTGCGGCGGACATACCCCTCTTCGGCGGCGGTGCAGGCATCACCGGGCTTGGTGTCCGCACCGCCAAGCTGCGCATGAGCCGGGGCGGACAGTGTGAGCAAAGTCAGGAGTGCGAGAAGGAATCTAGTCATCAGCGGCCTCCTTCGCGCCGGAGGCGATTTTGTCTTTTACCCACTGCGGCCCGGTATCGATGAGGCTGCGCCCGTATTCGATGTTCTCGACCACGTGGAGACCTTCTTTATCGAGCATCGCCACAGGTTCGTCGTCGATGATGAAGATGAAGGCTTTGGCGGCTTGGTCGGTTTCGATTCGAACCGCCTGATTATCGGGCGCATCTTCGGCAAGTACGGGCGTGGTGATGAAGGCCGCCGCCAGAGCGGCCAGTGAAATGAATGTACGCATGAACTCCCCCTCAAAATTCGTTCGTCAAAAGCAAAACGGCCACCAGAGCAAGGCTCTTGGTGACCGGGAGTTCGAAACCGCTACAAAGAAGAAACGGTGCGGCAGTCTTTAGCCGCGCACCTGATCGCGCCGAAGCGTGAGCGCAGGCAGTGAGCCTGAACATACACTGCCGCCTCCCGGTCTAGGCCGAGAAGGCGACATCCATGGCGCGCTTCGCCATCAATTGAGGAAGACGCACCACCTAACGGCTGATGCCTGCCGTTCTTTGTAAGGGGTTTCGACACCCCGGCTGGAAAAATCCAGCTAATTTCTATTCTATACTTATTCCGTGCACAAATAAATACTTATCGCGTTTCACCACGCCCGCAGCGATGTTCAAGCGAGTGCGCCCGGCATTTCTGCCGGGCGCTTTCTATCTATGCCGCAATCAGCCTCGCCCGCTCCGGGTACTTGATCCGGAAGTACAGATCGATCAGGCGGAGCCTTGCCAGCGTGCGGCGCTGCGGGCGCTGTCTCGGCGGGATGTCCGCGAAGGAGAGGAAGTCCGAGATCCAACGGAAGTCTGGATCGTTGAACGTATCGTCGATCTCCGTATCCGTTGGCTCGAACTTTCGACCACCCGCGTAATAGATGGTGCCTTCGAAGCTGTAGACGGCATCTGCAATGGCATTCGGCCACTTGCGGCGCGAGAACTCTTCCGCGACCGCAGCGATAGCGAGGCGCGAAACGTGAGAGATACGTCTAAGCTCAAAGTCGCTGGCCATTACGAGAGTTGATTTAGATGTCTCCGCGTGTGGCGCGGGAGTGGTCTTCGGGGGAAATTTATTGGTGTCCATCAATGTTCCTCGATCAATCAACGGCCTCTGTGATTGATGATGGGGACCTCGGAATAACCAAAAAAGGGTTTGAGCACTTTTTCTGGCACACGCCGAAAAAAAAGTTGCCGTTCGATCGGCAACACCGGGGCATGTTAAGAGCACCTTGCATTTCAGCGCCCGCGATTTAGAGCGGCGCGAGGGCTTGTCAAAGAAGCAGCGATGCCAGCGGCTGGTTTTGACATTTATCATCCGTATACGGTATAATATCCGTAAAACGGGTGTGTGGAGTAAGTGAAACCGGAATTCGAGAACCTGCCGGATATTGGCGAAGCATGGATTGCCGCCGTTGAGTTCAACGGCCCCGTCGATCCCCTGCTGATCAAGCTCAAGCACGAATCCAACGTCAAAGAGGCCAAGGAAAAACGCGAGGAAGCTGATCCGAGCGGAAGGCTGGGCCTTGCTCGCGGCGATCACGATAGTGATCGCAAGGACCGCGAAGATCGCACCCGAACGCTCACATGGCTGCTGGCGAACAATCCCGCTTACGCCGAGCTTCATGCCGAAGCCCTTCAGTCATGGCGAGACACGGAAGATGCCGCCGAGAAGGCACTGCGGCAGATCGAGGCCGCGCTCGAACAAGCCCGCACCGCTCATGAGAAAAGACTGGAGCGCGCGTCGTTGATAGACGGCAAGCGCGTGTTCCGTGACGAAGACGGCTCTGTCTGGACGGAGGACGATATCCGCCTTCCCGACGAGGTCGCCGCCGGTATCCAGTGGAAGGGCGATGAGCCCACGCGCAAGGAATTCAAGGCCGGACAAGCCCGCATCGACGAGCTTATCCGGTCAGGCGATAGAATCCGGGGGATTCAGGTCGAAGTTGCCGATCTCGGCGCAGAGCTGAACGATAACGAGAACCCGCCCAGCTCCGAGCGGACGGAAGAGATCAAGGACACGTTGGAAGATTACCGGCAGGAAGTTCACGACGAGCGCCGGAGGCTTGGGCTGGTGGAGGATGTTGGGATGACGGCTGAACCGTCACTCCCTGTCGCGACCAACATTCCCAAGCTGTAACTCACTTCACGTACTGGAATGAACCGCACTGCTTCTGCAGCACCGCTAGAATCATAGCGGTGGGATGATCGTCGGGAAATCTCCGCATCGCCTCAAGTACGGGCCTATACCCGCTTCCACGGTTTGACGCGCCCCAGTCGTCAATGCACTTGGCCTGCGCCTTATTGTTTTGCGATGCCAGCAACCACGCAGCTACCGTGGTGGTGGAGATGTACCCCCTCTGCTGCTCCGCCGAATATGTCAGGAACTTCGAACTCTTGAACGTCTCTTCGGCGATCCCGGCCTGCGCGCATACGATGGTACACAGGCTTGCTATTGCTAGTGCTTTCCTGCTCAACATAAACGATCGTTATTGTAGAGGAGGAAAAGACAGCACCAGAATGATAACACCACACTTGAAAGACGGCGGAACTCGGCCAACCGGGGGCGCTAGCACTAGCGCCCGCAGCACCTCGGCAAAAGGGATCGATTTTGACGAGGTGACGTCATGACGAACCTCTTTCTCCCAAGCATCGAAGTGACCGGGCGCAGGATAGGCTACGCGCGGGTTTCCACGCAGGACCAGAAGCTCCGCATGCAATTGGATGCGCTCAAAAGCGCGGGCTGCGATGAGATTTTCAAGGATCACGGCATCTCGGGCGGCAAGGCCAGCAGGCCCGGCCTCGACCGCGCGCTTAAATCGCTGAAACGCGGTGATGCGCTGGTCGTGTTAAAACTCGACCGGCTGGGCCGCTCAGTGCAGCACCTTTCCGATCTGCTCGTGCGCTTAGGGAATGATGGCATCCATTTCTGCTCGCTGGCCGAAGGCGTCAACACGACAACGCCCGGCGGCAAGCTCGTCTACCACCTCTTCGCCGCCTTCGCGGAATTCCAGCGCGACGTGATCCGCGAGAACACGCTGCTGGGCCTAGCCGCCGCCAAGCAACGCGGCGCGAAAATCGGAAGGCCGAGAGCACTCGCCATCGATGAGATTCTAGAAGGCCACCGCCACGTTACACAGTGCGGCATCCCCATCGGGAAAGTCGCTCAGCGCCTCGATGTCTCCCACGCCACCCTGACGCGGGGGTTCAGGTGGGCAGGTTTGGGTGACGCAGTAGAAGAGCGTTCCTGATAGGCCGACACGCATTTTCGATGCATTCGCCGCAGGGCGTTCCTGATAGGCCGACGGGCATCCTACGACGTGTCACCGTGACCGCATGGGATTATATCGGGGTGCGCAAGATGTGTGCTGTCATACAGCACCATCTTGTCTCGGCGGTCTTTCGCCCGCCTCGGGAAGGGGGCCATGCTGGCCCCCGTTCCATCCCCCCGGCCACGCCCGTCGCCGCTGCCCCTCCCAATCGCAACGGTTGCCCTCCTGCGCAGGAACACTATCCCACATGTTCCGTAATTTTCCCGTATTTTCTCTTGACGGATAGCCTCTGCGTGTTAAATTAAATCATGTCAGAGAATATTCTTACCATACGCGAAGTCGCGGATCTGCTGAAGATCAACGAGAAGACGGTCTACAAGCTGGCCGCCGACTCAAAGATTCCCGGCTTCAAGGTCGGGGGATCGTGGCGCTTCGACCGCGCCACCATCGCGAAATGGATTGAGAAGGGATCGCTAGCCGCCGGCGACGGGCCACAGCCATCATCCGAACAGGACCCGCAGAACCGGGCGACACTCGCATCGGCTTACTATTCGCCACAGCAGGCGACCTTCTTCGCGCATCGCATCACGCTCGAAGGCACGGGCGAGGACGCGTTAGCACAATCGCTCTCAACCGCGCGCGTGGACATGAACCCGCATCAGATCGATGCCGCCCTGTTCGCGCTGGCCTCACCGCTGTCCAAGGGTGTTCTGCTTGCCGATGAAGTCGGCCTCGGCAAGACCATCGAGGCAAGCCTCGTTATAGCGCAGAAGTGGGCGGAGCGTCGCCGGCGCATCCTGTTGATCGTTCCTGCTTCGCTACGCAAGCAGTGGAGCCAGGAGCTCTACGACAAGTTCTCTCTCCCCTCCGTGATCGTCGAGCGCAAGAGCTATGCCGACGCTCGCAAGAAGGGCATCGCCAAGCCGTTCGAGCAGGGCGACAACATCGTCATCACGTCCTATGAGTTCGCAGCGCTAAAGGCCGACGACATTCATCGCGGCGGCTGGCACCTCGTCGTCTTCGACGAAGCCCACCGCCTGCGCAACGTCTATAAGAAAGACGGGGCCACTCGCGCTAAGCGCCTGCGCGACGCCACGCGCCCGTTCCTCAAGATTTTGCTGACGGCAACACCCCTGCAAAACTCCCTAATGGAACTCTACGGTCTCGTCTCCGTGCTTGACGAGCATCACTTCGGCGACGAGGACTCCTTCCGTAGCCAGTACGTCTCCGGCCCCGGTTCAAAAAACGGGCTGATGTTTCTGCGCAAGCGCCTTGAACCGATTTGCAAACGCACCTTGCGCCGTCAGGTGCAGCAGGCCGGTCTTATCCGCTACACCGAGCGCAGTCCGCTCACGATGGAATATGAGCCATCCGAGGCCGAGCAGAAGCTCTATGCTGATGTGTCCGCCTACCTGCAGCGCAACGATACCATCGCCTTCGGCAATAAACCGAACCAGCTTGTCACGATGGTGGTGCGCAAGATTCTTGGATCTTCGACCTTTGCCATCGCGGATACTCTGGCGAAGATTATCGAGCGGCTCCAGCAGATGCAGCCGCCGACCATCGAAACCGTAGCGGACTACGACGTGGCGGACGAGGAAGCGGAAGAATTTGACGACGTTGAAAATGGCGATACGTCGGACGAATCACCTATTGACCCCGAAAAGCTCAAGGCCGAAATTGCCGAGCTTGAGGAATACCGCAAGCTAGCCCTTTCCATCGGTGACAACCGCAAGGGCGCGGAACTGATCAAGGCGCTGCCCGGTGTGTTCGACGCCATCGTTGCCAAGGGCGGGCAACGCAAAGCGGTTATCTTCACCGAATCCGTACGTACGCAGCGCTACTTGGCCGACTTGCTCGCTGCAAGCGGCTATAAGGACGAGGTCGTTCTCCTGAACGGCCAAAACAACGACGCGCAAAGCAAAGCGATTTATCAGGACTGGCTCGCGCGTCACAAAGGCTCTGACGTCGTGTCGGGATCGAAGACGGCAGACATGAAGGCCGCCATCGTCGATGCGTTCCGCGACAGCAAAAGCATCCTGATCGCCACCGAATCTGGCGCGGAAGGCATCAACCTTCAATTCTGTTCATTGCTGGTCAATTTCGACCTGCCGTGGAACCCGCAGCGCGTGGAACAGCGCATCGGGCGCTGCCATCGCTACGGGCAGAAGATCGACGTAACCGTCGTCAACTTCCTGAACCTCAAGAACCACGCCGAGCAGCGCATTCACCAGCTTCTCGACCTCAAGTTCAACTTGTTTAAGGGCGTTTTCGGGGCCAGCGACGAAGTGCTGGGCGTCATCGAGCGCGGCGTGGACATCGAGCGCCGCATCTTCCAGATCGTGCAGAACGCGCGCGGCGAAGCCGAGATCGACGCCGCCTTCGACAAGCTGCAAGAGGAACTGCAAGCACAGATCAACGAGCAGATGTTGGATGCGCGCGAACGACTGCTCGAAAAGGTGGACGAGCAGGTGATCGACCGGCTCAAAGTCCGCAAGGATGCTATCGACCGCCGCCTGTCCGACTTTGACCGGCAGCTTCTGTACATCGCGCGGGCCGAGCTTCCTGACGCCCGCTTCCATACCGATGATGAGCGCCGCTTCGACTATCGCGGCGAAACCTACACGACCGAATGGCCTCTTGCCGACGAAAAAGGCTGGAAGTTCTTCCGCCTTATGGAAGGTACCCTGGCGACGGATGTAGTACGCAAGGCCAAGGAGCGCCAGTTCGATGACCTATCGTGCCTGCGCTTTGATCTTGCCGCCTATCCGGGCGGTAAGTTGGCCGATGTGGAGGACTTAAAAGGCAAGACCGGCTGGGCGCGCGTTGCCAAGCTCCATATAAAGACCCCTGCCGTCACCCGCGAATATCTTGTCGTTTCCGCCATAGCCGACGATGGCAGTACCGTCCACGCCGAAACTATCGAACGACTGTTCCGCGTCCCGGCGCAAAACGAGCCGCCCACCGGCGCCCCGCCCGACGCGGACCTGAAGCGCTGCGAAGCCGAGCGGCAGAAGGATCTGCTGGACGAAGCCGAAAAGCAGAACGACGACTGGCTCGAAGTCGAAAGCGAGAATCTCGATAACTACGCCGAAGACCTGGAACGCTCGTTCGAAACGGAAATCAAGGCCGTCGAAGCTCAGGTAAAGGAAGCAAAGAAAGCCCTACGCGGCTCTACCCTTCCGATGGCCGAGAAGGTCGCCGAGAAGCGTCGCATCAGCGCGCTTGAAGCTAAGCGGGACAAGCTCAAGCGCGAATTCTTCGACCGGCGCGAGCAGATCCGCACCGAGGTCGAAGCCATGCTCGACAAGATTCAGGAGAGCTTGAAGCTCGAACCGACGCTCACCGACCTGTTCACCATTCGCTGGGAGGTAGCATGACACGCGACCTCATCAGCAAAACGACGCGGAACGAGTTCCGCGAGATACTGGTCGGCTACACCTTGCGCGAGATCGAAATGACATTCGACGCTGGCAATCTTACGCCGCGCGAGGGTTATGAGCCAAATGTCAGTGGCCAGCGGCGCGGCTTGGTTGAAGGCTACTATGCCAACATCGACTTCTCGTCCGTAACAGACGTGAAGAATCTGCTTGCTGTGTATGAGGAGATTATCGAGAACCTGACGCAAGCCGCTGACCGGCAGCCCAACGAGAGCCTACAAGCGACGATCAAAGCCCTGCTCCGCCGTATGGAGCGCGATGGGTTCCGCTTTGAACGCGGGCGGTTCGTTTCCGATGCGCTGAATGTTGCCGTCGCTCACGCGCCGTCTCTCGTTCAGCTTACCGAAGCGTTCATTCAGGAGCACGTTGAAAAAGCTCGCCAGAAGATTGCGAACGGAGATCCCGCGGGGGCCATCGCAAGCGCCTACACGCTCGTCGAGGAATTTCTGAAGCAGCTTCTCCGTAAAACCGGTACGACGTTCAACGAAAACGAGGGCGACATTCGCGCGCTCTACAAGCTCCTGGCTGAGCCGCTGCATCTTGCGCCGAAGAACGACTCGCTGGAGAGCTACCTCAAGGCCGTTCTTGAAGGGCTTCAGAGGCAGATCGGCGGCTTGTTCGAGATTGCGAACAAGGCCAGCGACCGCCATGCGCGGCGTTACAATCCGGCCCCGCACCATGCCCGGCTTGCCGTCAACGTGGCCTTCACGCTGTGCGAGTTCCTGCTTGAGTCCTACCAATACCAACAAAACCGCAAGCGTCAGGGGGCCGCATAATGACCAATCGCAAACAGCGCCTCGAATTGACGTGGATCGGAAAGGACGAGCGCCCGCGCCTCGAGCCTCGCATCCTGCTGGAGGAGGCAGACAAGTCTTATCATGCCAAGACGCATGTCACCGATCACGACATCTTCGACAACATCCTGATCCACGGCGACAACCTGCTGGCGCTGAAGGCGCTGGAGCAGGAATACGCAGGCAAGGTAAAGTGCGTGTTTATTGACCCGCCGTACAACACCGGCAGCGCGTTCGAGCACTACGACGACGGGCTGGAGCACTCGCTCTGGCTGTCGCTCATGCGCGACCGCCTCGAACTCCTAAAACGGTTGCTCTCATGCGATGGCTCCCTCTGGATAACAATCGACGATAATGAAGCACACTACCTGAAGGTCCTTTGCGACGAAATCTTTGGCCGTGCAAACTTCGTCGCCAACGTCGTTTGGCAAAAGAAATACACGGTCTCGAACGATGCGAAGTGGCTCGCCGAAACCCATGACCACGTTCTCATCTACGCCAAGAACAAAGAGAGTTGGCGTCCCAACCGTCTTGAACGGACGGCTGCAATGGATAGTCGCTACAGAAACCCAGATAATCATCCAAAAGGACCTTGGAAGGCGACCCCTCTATACGCAAAGCGTACTGGGTCAGAGAAGGAGCAAGCGTTCTCCTTCAAATTTAAGAACGGCGTTGTTTGGACACCGCCGCGCGGCACCTCGCCTAGGTTTCCAGCAGATGCGCTTCGCGAAATGGATGAAAATAATGAAATTTGGTTTGGAAGCGATGGCGACTCCAATCCTTCAAGGAAGACGTTTCTGCGGGAGCTAAAGCTCTCAGAGCCTCCAGCGCCTACTGTATGGCTCCATACCGACACCGGCAACAATCATGAGGCCCGCGAAGAGGTAAAGGCGATCAATCCAGACGATGCCTTTGCAACACCAAAGCCAGAGAAGCTTCTCAAGCGTGTAATCGCGCTAGCGACCGATCCCGGCGACCTTGTGCTTGATTCCTTCGCCGGCTCCGGCACGACTGGCGCAGTGGCCCATAAGATGGGTCGTCGCTGGATCATGATCGAGTTGGGGGACCATTGCGAGACGCACGTCCTCCCGCGCTTGAAGAAGGTCGTCGATGGAACGGATGACGGCGGCATTACTGACGTCGTGGAATGGAAGGGCGGCGGAGGCTTTCGCTACTACAACCTTGCCCCGTCGCTGCTTGAAAAAGATGCGTGGGGTAACTGGGTTATTGCCAAGGGTTACGATCCGGCCAAGCTTGCGCAGGCCGTATGCAAGCTGATGGGCTTTTTCTATCAGCCGGACGAAACCCATTACTGGATGCAGGGGCGTTCGTCGGAAACGGACTTCATCTACGTTACGACGCAAAGCCTGACACATGAGCAGCTCGCCGTAATTTCCGAGGACGTCGGCGACGAGCGCACCCTTCTGGTCTGTTGCAAGGCGTTCCGCACGGCGAACGCCGATGCGTTCCCGAACCTGACCATCAGGAAGATTCCGCAAGCCGTGCTGCGTAAGTGCGAATGGGGCAAGGACGATTATAGCCTCAACGTTGCAAATCTCCCTGCGTCCTCGCCTGCACTGGATGACCCTGACCCCGCGCTCAAAGCGGGCAAGAAGCGCGACGGCGAGAGGACTCAGCAAAACGACCTTTTCAATCAGGAGGTCGGCAAGTGAGCGACCGCACCGTACGCAGCATCAGCCAGCGTCTTTCCTTGCGCAAGCCGCAGTTGGATTCTCTGGAGATCCTCGCCGATGTTGTCGGCAAGATTGAGCTCTCGAAGGGCGGCGACCCAGCAGCCGCGCTCGCCACCATCCGTGAGAGCTTTCCGACCGTCGAGGATTTCGAGCGCGAGTTTCCCTCGCTGTGCTTCGCGCTGGCGACGGGCGTCGGTAAGACACGCCTCATGGGGGCGTTCATTTCTTACCTCTACCTCACCGGCAAGAGCCGTCATTTTTTTGTACTCGCGCCGAACAAGACGATCTACGAAAAGCTGATCGCGGACTTCTCGCCAGAGAGCCCCAAATACGTCTTCAAGGGCATCGCCGAGTTTGCCGCAAATCCTCCGCTGATCGTTACCGGCGACAACTATGAAAGCGGCGTCGGCGTGCGCTTTGAGGGCGGCCGGTCTTCAGATCTGTTTGGCTCGGATGTTCACATCAACATCTTCAACGTGGATAAGATCAACAAGGAAGAAAGCCCGCGCGGCAAGCCTCGCATGAAGCGGCTGCAGGAGACCATCGGCGAAAGCTATTACGCTTATCTCTCACGCCTTGATGACCTTGTGCTGCTGATGGATGAGGCGCACCGTTATCGTGCGAGCGCGGGCGCGTCGGCCATCGACGGCCTGAAGCCGATCATTGGGCTTGAACTGACGGCGACACCAAAGACGGTGGGCGCGCGATCCGTTCCTTTTCGCAATGTGATCTACGACTACACGCTTGGGCAGGCGATGGCGGACGGGTTTGTCAAGGAACCAGCCGTCGCCACGCGCAAGGATTTCGATCCGCGCTCCGTGAGCGAGCAAGAGCTTGAGCGGATCAAGCTGGAAGATGCCGTCCACCATCACGACCATGTTGCCGTCGAGCTGGACCGCTATCACCGCACGACCGGTGCGCCCAAAGTCACGCCGTTTATCCTGATCGTGGCGGCGGACACGACCGAGGCCAAGCGGCTGCGTGAGTTCGTCGAGTCCGAGGATTTCTTCAAGGGACGCTTCAAGGATAAGGTGGCTGAAGTGCATTCAGCCCTGCGCGGTGACGAAAGTGAAGACGCAATGCAGCGCCTTGTGGCGCTGGAGACGGACGGACGCACCGAGATCGTCATTCACGTCAACAAGCTCAAGGAAGGCTGGGACGTAACCAACCTTTATACCATTGTTCCGCTCCGGGCCTCGGCTTCTGAAATCCTCACCGAGCAGACCTTGGGGCGCGGCCTGCGCCTTCCCTTTGGAAAGCGCGTATCCAAGGGCGGTGATGACGAGTTCACTGCCGTGGACCGGCTCACGGTCATCGCACACGAACGCTTTGACGATATCATTGCCAAGGCCCGCGAGCCGGGTTCCATCGTGATGAAGACGGTGGAAATCGGCGAAAACGGGGATATCTCTCTGTCCGGGGCTACGCTCGTCACGGCCCCCTCCATCGCGGAGATGATCGTGACCGGCGCGCAGCCCGAAATTCCGGGTTTCTCCGAAGAGTCAGCGCCAGCGTTTGTCTTTAAATCCGCCGAAGAAGGCAAAGCAGCCGAAGTCACTCTGGAAGTCATCAAGCACTTCGAGCGAAAGCTCGGCAGCGCCGACGCCCTACGTAACAAGGACGTCCAAAAGCAGATCGCCGCAGAAGTGCGTGAGCTTGTTCGTCCCGCGCAGGGAACGCTGGAAGGCGTTGTTCAGGAGCCGCGCATCGACGAGATCGTGGAGACGGTTGCTGAAACAGTAGCCGACCGCACGATTTCCATTCCGCAGATCGTCGTCCTGCCTAAGAAGCAGGTGACGTTCACGTTCGCAGACTTTGATCTCGCCAACATCGAAACCATCAATATGAGGCCTATCGAAGACGGCATCATCATCGAGGATTTGCGTACCCAGGCCCGCGTCTACCTTGCCCGTGCGTTCGACGATCCGCGCGAGGCGAGGTCCGAAGACTATCTGGTCCGCTACCTGATCGAGCGCAATGAGATCGATTACGACGCGCACGCAGCCCTGCTCTACAAACTGGCGGGGCAAGTGGTCGCCCGCGTCCGGTCATACCTCGCCGACGATGCCGAAGTGGAGAACGTGCTGCTCAGGCACGGACGCCAGCTTGCCGACTTCATCTTCGCGCAGATGATGAACCACTACCATGAAACGCCGCTGGGCGAGGACGATTACGAGGTCACGGTTACGCGCGGTTTCATGCTGCTGCAAGCTCAGCCGATGAACGTCGCTCAAGGGCAGCGTGTGAGGGATTTCAGGCAAGCCATCGCCCCGCTTTCCGAGACACGCAAGCATGTCTTCGGTGGCTTCAAGAAATGCTGCTATCCGCTTCAGAAATTCGACACGGACCCGGAGCGCCGCCTGGCTGTCATCATCGACAGCGACGCCAGCACCGAGAAATGGCTGAAGCCCGGCCGCAACCAATTCCGCATCGACTACCGTTCGGGCGAAGCCTACGAGCCGGACTTCGTCGTCGAAACCAAGACCACGATGCTGATCTGCGAGGTCAAAGCCAGGAATGAGTTGGATGACCCGATAGTGAAGGCCAAGGCGGCGGCAGCCACGAAATGGTGCAAGACCGCAACGGCGCACGCGCCGGGCGGTGGTGCAAAACCTTGGCTCTACCTGCTTATCCCTGATGACCAGATCAGCGGCAACAGCACGCTTGAGGGTTTGACGGCGCGGTTTCCTACGTCGTGAGGGATGCGCATGACGGGCGAGCAGCACCAGAGCGGAGACTTCCAACGACTGATCGAACGGCGCCGCAAGTTTATCGAGGGCCTCGACGCCAACAAGGGCGAGATCAACCTCGATATCTTCGAAGACTTTTATCCCGACCGGGCGCACTTCGTTTATGAGCTTCTGCAAAACGCTGAGGATGCCGGAGCAACGGAAGTCATCTTCACGCTCATGCCTGATCGACTCGTCTGCGAACACGATGGGCGTCCATTCACTCTAGAGGACGTCAAGTCCATCACCGGCCTTCACGACAGCACGAAGGCGAACGCCAAGGACAAGATCGGGAAGTTCGGTGTCGGCTTCAAATCGGTATTTGTCTACACGCAGGCACCATTCATCCGCTCCGGCGAATTTGCCTTTCGGATCGTCCAGCTAATCCTTCCGGAACCGATCACTCCGGAGCCCGCGCTCGGCGGTCGAACGCGGTTCGAATTTCCGTTCGACAATCCTAAGAAAACCTCGCGCGAGGCGTACTCAGAAATTGCGGCAGGGTTGGAGGACCTCGACGAGAAGACCCTTCTCTTCCTGTCAAACCTTCAGTCGGTCAAGTGGCGGGTCGGGACGGACACCACCGGTGAAGTCTTGCGATGCAAGCACTCCGATTTTCACTTTGAAGTTCTGAAGCTGGCTGACGGTGCGACCGCCGCAAGCTCTCACTTTCTGAAATTCGACCAGGCCATCCCGGATCTTGACACGCAGCGCGTCGCGGTTGCCTTCCCGTTAGAACTTCTCCCTGGCATTCGCCGATTCGAGCCGGGCAAACCTCTGACAGATCAAGTGAAGGCTGTTCCCGCAGAGCTGGGCAGCGTTGCGGTCTTTTTCCCGGCTGCAAAGGAAACATCAGGACTACGATTCCACTTGCACGGGCCCTTTGTGCCCGAACTGAGCCGCGCAAGTATCAAGGAGACGCCGGCGAACGAGCCTCTGTTCGATCAACTCGCGCGGCTTTGCGCACTCTCGCTGCACAAGGTCAAAGACCTCGGTCTGCTAACGCCGGAGTTTCTTGCGATCCTGCCAAACCCCCAGGATCAGCTGCCGGAGCGCTACCGGCCGGTCCGGGATGCAATTATCCAAGAGATGAGGTCTCATCCCTTGACGCCGACCCATGCTCGCGGCCACGCGCCCGCCAGTCGGCTTGTTCAAGCCAAGGCGTCTCTAAAGAACCTCTTATCCGAGGAGGACATCGAATATCTGGTGGAATACGACGACGACCCGCCGCTATGGGCTGTCGGGGCCACGCAGCAGAACAGCCGAATCGACAACTTCCTCGCCGGTCTGGAAATAGCAGACTGGGGCATCGACGAATTCGTCGAGACGCTGAGGGGGAAGGCCGACACGACCTTGCGCTCTATCTCCGTTGCGCCGTACTGGGCCACAGAGCCCGATCAAGAGTTCATGGACTGGCTCGGCCAGAAGCCCTCTGCGTGGCTCCAACAGCTTTATGCGTTGCTGCATGACGAGGACGTCCTGTCAGCTGTCATATACAGCTTCAAGAGTCTCCAGATCGTGCGCTTAAGTGGGGGCGGTTTCGGTGTTGCCACGCAATGTTTCTTTGCAGGCGAGAGCACTGATGAGCGCATGCCGACGGTGGACGCTCTCGTCTATAGTTCGGGCAAGTCAAAGCCCCAGCAGGAGAAAGCGAAAAAGTTTCTTGCCGACCTCGGCGTGCGCGAACTGGGTGAGGCCGAGGAAGTCGAACTCATCGTCAAGGCGCGATACACGCAGGAGGCGGAAATCCCTGACGACAAAACGTACTGGCGGGATTTCAAACGCTTTGTTGCGCTCGTTACCCAGCAACCCGAAAAGGGAAGGCTATTCGCAGAGTATTACATTTTTATTGGCGATGATGACCAGTGGCACACGCCGGATGGCATCTATCTCGACCAACCCTACCAGCAAACTGACCTTTCCGCCTATTACGGCAATCTAGGAGAGGATGCGGACTGTGTGGCGCTTCATGCCTCCTACAAATCCCGTGGCCTAGAGCCAGAGCAGATCAGCGCTTTTGCCCAAGCCGTGGGAGCGCGGTCGGACCTCAAGATCGCGAGCCGGGATTGTCGGGCAAATCCGCAGTGGAACTATCTACGCAGCGTCGGTGGCGACAGGTACACCTCACCCGTCGACCGTGATTACTATATTCCCGACCTGGCGGAGTTGCTTGCTGCTCCAAACCTGGATTTGTCACGTCTCGTTTGGCGAACGCTAACGTCCCTTCCATTGTACTCCCAATACCTGACCGCAACATATAGGCGTAATCTTAGTTGGGGCTCGCATTACGCGGATTCTCTGCTGGTGCACGAGTTGCGGAACGCCGCGTGGGTGCCACAGAACGATGGGAGCTTCGTCCGTCCGGCAGAAGCATGCAGCGATAGCTTGCCGGAGGGATTTCCTTACGATTCAGGCTGCAAGGGCTTGAAGGCCATTCAGTTCGGCAGTGAGGTTGAACGACAATCGGCAAAGAAGCGCGAGAAGGAGGACGTTGCCAAGATAGCGGGCTTTGCCGATGCGAATGCTCTAGAGCGAGCGAAGCGATTTGCGGCCCTGCCCGAAGACGAACAGGAGCGTTTTTTTTTGGAACGCGAGGCCGCTGCGAAGTCAGCTCTTCCAGATCGTGACCCGGCGAACCCTGATCGGCGCGCCCAAAGGGTTGCCCAAGAGGCAGAGATGGCGCCTGACAAAGAGAGTGAGATTCGCAGCCGGTCTGTGTCTATCGGTCGAGAGGATGTGAAAGCCGAAGCAGAGCAATATCTGCGGCAGCATTATCGCAACGCCGATGGCGAGATGACATGCCAGATTTGCAAGGGCCCGCTGCCGTTCAAGCTAGACGATGGCAGCGAGTATTTTGAGATCGTGGAGTTCCTGCCGGGGCTCATGAAGCGTCACTATCAGAATTATCTGGCGCTCTGCCCCAATCATTCAGCCATGTACCGACACGCGAACGGATGCAGGGAAATCATCTGCGATATGGTCGAGAACCTGGTCGGAAACGAGCTTGACGTCATCCTCGCTCAGGAGGACATGACACTCTATCTGAGCACTATTCACGTGATAGACATTAAGGCCGTTCTCGCGGCGGAGAACAACCTTCCGGCCGAAGCCGAGGCTAACGATATCGAGGAATCGCCACTCGATTAGGACAACAGCACGACAACACCTGTCCGTCCCAAGCACCATAGTTTGCCATCCAATCGCTTGGGCGTCTCCCCGGCTCGGTGGCCGGGGCCGGGCTGTTGCGAGCCGAGCCTGCGCGTCCCGCTTGTCTCGGCCCTTCGGGCTTCCATCCCTGACGCAATGATTCTGAGCTTCGCGCTTCCTTTCCTTGAAGGGATTAGGGAGGCGACCCGCCTCCCTCCCTTGGCACGTCTTCTAAACGCGATGACAGGGCCGCATCCCGCCGCAGGGCAGGTGTGCCCCGCGCGGATCTGCACCCCGGTCATGCCCGAAGCCGCACCGACCCACACCCTCCTGCTCTCGGCGAGGGCCAAGGGTGCAGCAGCACCCCCTTTTTTAGGGTGTTGGAAGATGACGAAAGGAAAGACCCATGCGTATTGCGGCTGATTTTGATTACTCGACTTACTTTAAGCCGCGCGTGCCGGAGCGGCGCGCACCCTTTGAGTTTTACCCCACGCCGCCCTCGGCCATACGGGCGCTGCTTTCCGTGGAGCGCTTTGAGGGAGATGTATGGGAACCCGCTTGCGGTGACGGCGCGATATCCCGCGAGCTTGTGGCCCATGGTTACGACGTTATCGCCACCGACATCACCGATTGGGGCTACGGCTATCCCGGCTATGACTTCCTGACATTAGAGAAGCCCTTCGCCCGCAACATCGTGACGAACCCGCCCTACGGCTGGGGCCTTGCCGACCGCTTTGTTGAGAAGGCTTTGGTCTTCACCGCCGAGACAGGCGGGCGCGTGGCCATGCTTCTGAATATCGCCTCGCTCTGCCACCCGAAGCGGCATGACTTTTTTCTGCGCCAGCCGCCGCGCGTGATTTACGCGCTGGATGAGTGCGTGTGCTTTCCGCTGGGCGATCCCGCGCGCGCAACCGCGCACACGAACAGGCACCGCTACGCGTGGCTGATCTGGGATCACGCGCACAAGGGCGATTCCATCATCCGCTGGCTTTCAACCACGCCCTTTGTCTAGGGGCGGCGATTCCCAATGCTCAAACAAAAAGGAGAATAACATGAGCACCAATCACCCGGCTTCCGAGCAACTTGGGTTTGATGCCCTTATCGCGGAGGCCGATTCCGCCAACGCGCGGCAGCGTTTCGATCGGGATACGGCCCATCTGCCATCTGAGCTTGATGAGGCCGCAGGATATTTCCGGCTTCTGATCAGGCAGCATCACGCTGCGATGCTGGAAGCCAATGTGCGCGGCGTATTTGCTCTGCGATCGCAAGCTCGCGCACTCGCGCGAAAACTTGGCAATGGTGATCCCGGCTTTCTGGCAAACGAAGACGCTCCCGGCTGCGTGCTGGAGAGGCTGACCGCCGCGTCCGCCGGAACACTTCCACTCTGGGGTCAGAAGGCCGCGTTCGAGATCGATGTGAACAGGATGAAGGTGTGCATCAAGCTCGAAGGGCTCTTAGGCATCGGGGCATCCGTCATGTTCTGGCCGGGGTTCGCGGCGCACGCCGTAGACTTTGAGCGCCCCTTCCTGAGTGAAACCGGGTATCGCAGCTTTCTTGGCATCGCCGCCGAGCCCTACGCTTGCGTCCTTCCTCAGGAGTTTGCTGAAAAAGTCATCGCCGCATACGTGCGCACCGAACTCAAGGGCAAGCTTGCGCCCATTCATCAGCGGTATCGCGGGGCCGCATGAACCTTCGCTCCGAAGCAGATGTACTTCCGCCCGGATCAGCAGCCAACCGCGCGCATGATGCTTCCAAAATAATCGGAAGGATCATGATGGCCGTCGATCTCAAACAGTTCCTGCCTTACGTCGAACATTGCGACTTGAGCGAGGAGCAGAAACTAGAGCTGCTGGCCGATCTCTGGTCGATCATGGAAAGCTTCGCTGACGAGGCGTGGGGCCTTTGTCCGACGCAGAATTTCGCCAACGACAACGCACGATTTTCTGGCATCAAGCCGTTGATTGTTATAGAATATCCTCATGCTGACAATGCGAATGAGCCGCTGCCCGGAGAGGACTCAGGAAGGCGCAAGCGCCAGCGTTAGAAGGAACCCCAAGCAAACGAAAGACACCGCCTGCCATGACCACGCCCGCGATCCCCAAAGCCGTTATCTATGCCCGCGTCTCCGATCCAAAGCAGGTGACGCGCGGCTCAGGGCTTGGCTCGCAGGAAACGCGCTGCCGGGATTATGCGCGCGCCAAGGGCTATGACGTGGTGGAAGTGTTCCGCGATGAAGGCGCATCAGGCGGAATGATCGAGCGGCCCGGCATGCTGACCATGCTGGCCTTTCTCACGAAGCACCGCCGCACAACCGCTCATGTCGTCATCATCGACGACATCAGCCGCCTTGCGCGCGGGCTTGAGGCGCATATCCAGCTTCGCACCGCCATCAGCGCCGCAGGCGGCAAGCTGGAATCCCCCTCGATCGAATTTGGCGAGGATTCCGACAGCATGCTGGTCGAGAATCTTCTCGCCTCCGTCTCCCAGCACCAACGCCAGAAAAACGCCGAGCAGACCAAGAACCGCATGCAAGCCCGCGCCAGCAATGGCTATTGGGGATTCTCTCCGCCCATCGGCTATCGCTATGATCGCGTGGCCGGGCATAGCGGCAAGGTGCTGGTGCCGGTTCAGCCCCTCGCCAGCGTCATCACCGAGGCGCTGGAAGGCTTTGCTTCCGGGCGGTTCGAGACTCAAGCCGAGGTGCAGCGCTTCCTTGAGCGCGATCCCATCTTTCCGAACAACCGCTCCGGCGGCGTTCACCCGCAGAAGGTGACGCAGATTCTCTCGCAGGTGCTCTATGCCGGGCACATGAGCGTGCCCGAATGGGGCATGTACCGCATTCCGGCGAAGCACGAGAAGCTGATCTCCTACGAGACTTTCCTCAAGATCGAGGAGCGGCTGCACGGTCGCCCCGTTGCGCCCGCCCGCGCCGACACGAACGAGGATTTCCCGCTGCGCGGTTTCGTCAACTGCGCATGCTGCGACCGGCCTATGACGGCGGCATGGGCAAAGGGCCGCAATGGCCGCTACGCCTACTATTGGTGCTTCACCAAGGGCTGCGAGCAGGCGCGCAAGAATATCCGCAAGGAGACGCTGGAGGCGAACTTCGACCGCCTTCTCGACTCGGTGCGGCCCACGCAGGAGCTGCTGTTCGCGGCGCACGCCATGCTCAAGGTGCTGTGGGAACAACGCGAGTCGAGCGCCAAGGAGAAAGCCGCGCACGCCGCGCGCGAACTGCAAGCCATCGAGCGCAAGACCGAGCAGCTCGTCGCGCGTCTCGTCGAAACCGACAACCGCGCCGTGATCAGCGCCTACGAGGCGCAGCTCCAGAAGTTGCAGGATCGGAAAAATCTGCTGGCCGAGAAAGCGGCTTCGGGAAGCAAGCCAAGGAAGAGCTTTGAGGAAAGTTTTCGAACCGCCTTCGCCTTCCTCTCAAACCCCCGTGTTTTGTGGGATTCCGGCAAGATTGAGCACCGCAGAAAGATCCTCCGTCTCCTGTTTGGAGGCAGAGTGCAATACGACATTTCTGGAGGACTTCGAACCCCTCAAACCACCAAGCTTTTCAAGGCTTTTCAGGAGTTCGCAAACGACGATTCAAGAATGGCGCGCCCGAAAGGATTCGAACCTCTGACCCCCAGATTCGTAGTCTGGTGCTCTATCCAGCTGAGCTACGGGCGCATTCTGCGATCTTGATGGCCACGCAG
>Ga0164243_10005375_pt1 | contig 19572 bp, 19 predicted proteins | sample OricompcompostOP_FD_108781 | JGI IMG/M metagenome (GOLD analysis project Ga0164243, IMG submission 108781) | Organic Plus compost microbial communities from Emeryville, California, USA - Original compost - Organic plus compost (OP) | ecosystem: Engineered > Solid waste > Mixed feedstock >... | reverse complement strand
TCGCGGCTGCGCGCGACGCGCAGCATCCGCTGCTGCTCGGCCGGCAAGGACTCTTCCACCTTGTGCAGGAACAGCGTCACTTCATCGAGCAGGCGCTCGGGCGATTTCGCGCCCTTGATGATGATCGACTTCGAATAGCGGCGCAGCTGCTGCTCCTCGATCTGCGACACGGCGCGCGCGGTGTAGACGATCACGGGCGGAAACGAATACGCATCGTCGTTCGCCATCTTTTCGAGCAGCTCGAAGCCGGTCGCATCGGGCAGCGCGAGATCGAGCACCATGCAATCGAAGGTCGTCGTGCGCAGCTGCTCGAGCGCGGCCGAGGCGGACGCGACGGCGACGGCCCGCACGCTTTCCGACTTCAACAATTGCTGGATGCTGTCGCGCTGGATGGTGTTGTCTTCCACGATCAGCACCGCGCGCTCGGCATGCGTCGCCTTGCGCTCGAGCTTCGACAACGCGTCGATGAGCCGATCCGCATCGACCGGCTTGAGCATGACGTTCGCGGCGCCCATTTCCAGCGCCGCCTGCGTGTAGTCGAAGCCCGAGATGACCTGAATCGGAATGTGGCGGGTCGCGGCGTTGTGCTTCAGGCGGTCGAGCACGGTGAGGCCGGTGTGATCCGGCAGATGAATGTCGAGGACGATCGCCGTGGGCCGGTGGCGCAGCGCCATGTCGATGCCTTCATCGGCCGTCAGCGCGACGAGCGTCTCGTAATTGAGCCCATGCGCGAGATCGCACAGCGTGTTCGCGAACTGAACGTCGTCTTCGATGATCAGGAGCAGCCGTTCGGGGTGTCTGGACGACAGGGCCACAGCATTCGCGTGTGACGGCGCGACCTCGACCTGCCGCGGTGTGCGCCGGATCGGACGCGGCGGCGCCTGCAAGCGCGGCTCGGCGCCCGCGGCTTCTTCGGCCGGACGGTCCGGCAGCGTGCGCGGCAGGATCAGCGTGAACGTGCTACCGACGCCCGGCGTGCTCGTGAGCTCGATGCGCCCGCCTAGAATCGTCGCGAGCTCGCGCGAAATGGACAGCCCCAGGCCCGTGCCGCCGAAGCGCCGGTTCGTCGTGCCGTCGGCCTGCCGGAACGGCTCGAAAATGATCGCGTGCTGCTCCGGTTTGATGCCGATGCCGGTATCGACGACCTCGAACGCGACGGCATCGCTGCTCGCGCCGCCGATCGGCACGTAAGCCCGCACCCGCACGCCGCCCTGCGCGGTGAATTTGATCGCATTCGACACCAGGTTCTTGAGCACTTGCCGCACGCGCTGCGAATCGCTCTGGATCATCGTCGGCGCGCCGGCATCGATGCTCACCTCGAACGCGAGCCCCTTCTCGTCGGCCATGGGCTTGAACGTCTGCAGGAGATTGTCGATGAGCTGCGGGACGCTGATCGTCTCGCGCGTGACCTCGACCTTGCGCGCCTCGATCTTGGAGAGATCGAGAATGTCGTTGATCAGCTCGAGCAGATCGTTGCCGGCCGAGTAGATGTTGCGGGCGAACTTCACTTGCTCGTCGGTCAGGTTGCCGGTCGGATTGTCCCCGAGCAGTTTCGCGAGGATCAGCGAGCTGTTGAGCGGCGTGCGCAGCTCATGCGACATGTTCGCGAGGAACTCGGACTTGAACTGGTTCGAGCGCTCGAGCTCCGCGGCCTTCGCCGCGAGCTCGTTGCGCGCCGCTTCCAGCTGATCGTTCTGTTTGGCGAGCAGCTGCGCGTGCTCCTCGAGCTGGACGTTCGTTTGCTCGAGCTCGGCCTGCTGGGTTTCGAGGCGCGCCTGGCTTTCGCGCAGCATCGTGCCCTGCTGCTCGAGCTCCTCGTTCGAAACGCGCAACTCTTCCTGCTGCGTCTGCAGCTCCTCGGCCTGCCGCTGCGTGGCGCGCAGCAAGCCCTCACGCTCGGCCCGGAGCTTCGCCGTGCGCAGCACCGTGCCGATCGGCTCCGACAGCAATTCGAGCAGCGCCTTGTCGGAGGCATACGAAGCGTTCATCAGGCCGAGCTCGATCACGCCGAGCACCTCGCCGTCGACGTGGGCCGGCGCGATCAGGACGGCGGTCGAGTTTGCCTTGCCCAACGTGGAGCTGATCCGCAGGTAATCCGGCGGCAGCGGCGCGAGCTGCATGACTTGCTTGCTGACGATCGCCTGACCGAGCAGGCCCTCGCCGCGCGCGACGTGCACCTGGGCGGGGTGATCCGCGGACAAGGCGAGGCTGGCAGTACGCACGGCCGTGCCGTTCGCGTCGATGACGTAGAGCGCGCCGACCTTCGCGTCCAGATATTCCGCCACGAACGTCAGGATCCGCTCACTGAGCTCCGTGAGCGAGAGCTCGCCGATGATGCGCGCGGACAGCCCGCTCTGGGCCGTTCGCAGCCAATCGCGCTCCTGCAGCTGCAGCCGCACGGTGATGATCTGCCGCAGCAGGATCGCGAAGCCCCACATGACGACCACGCCGATGACCCGATTGACCTGCGAGATCCAGACGGCGATGCCTTCGGGCGAATAGATGAAATCGATGACGATGAGCACCGTGCAGACCGCCGCGACCGCGAGCGGGGCGAGCGGCCGGGCCGCGAACAGCGTCCCGGCGAGCGGCACCAGATACAGAAGCCAAGTGGCGACGCCCACGGCCGTCTGCAGGTCGACGATGAAGATGGCAGCGGTGCTGAGAACGATGAAGCCGAGCCAACCGAGCGGGATCTGACGTTCGAAGCGATTCGCGACGGTCGTGGTCATGCGGTTTTCGATACTCCCGGAAATGGATGGGCGCCTCGGCGGGCGCACTTATATTTAGAGGGAACCATCGTCTTTAAGTAGAACCCTCGTCGTCCCGACGAAAGTCGGGACCGCAGTTGGCACCGTGGTACCAAATTGCGGTCCCGACTTTCGTCGGGATGACGAGGGTCCGTCGAGATGACGGGTGCGCTTTCTGCCAGGCCTCGGCCGACCCCATAAACCCATCTCGCGCGCTTTTGTTCCATGCGCGGCAGCATCCGAAGCACACGGCTCGGCGCACGCTATGCTCGCGCTCGAATCCCTCGAGGAATGTCGGCTGCGTGAACTGGCTTGCACACGTCTTCTTATCGGAGCGGAACGTCGAATTCCGGCTCGGCAATCTGCTCGCCGACCTCGTGCGGGGGGACGATCGAAGCCGCATGCCCCCTGAATTCCTGCGCGGCGCGGCCTGCCACAAGGCGATCGACGCCTTCACCGATGCACATCCCATCGTACGCCGCAGCCGCGCGCGCATCGACCCGCGCCATCGGCGCTTCAGCGGCGTGCTGGTCGACATCTTTTACGACTACTGTCTGGCGCGGCACTGGTCGGACTATTCGGCGGAATCTCTACCCGCCTTCACGGCCTCGTTCTATGCCGAGGCGAAGTCTCATCCGCTATCACTGCCCGAGGCGGCCGAAACGACGCTCGCACGGATCATCAGCCACGATCTGCTCGGCCAGTACGTACGCATCGCCGGCGTGGAGAACTCGCTCCGTCGCATGTCTCTGTATCTCGCGCGGCGCTGGGGCCGCGAGTTTCGACTCGAAGCGGGCGCGCAGGACCTGCTGGCGCACGAAGCGGCGTTCGATGCGGATTTCGCGGAATTCTTTCCGCAACTCCAGGCGCACATCACCACCCCCCGATCCTGATCCAGATCCTGATCCCGCCCCTCCACCCTCAATCCCCCTCCCCCACAAAGCGGGGGAGGGCCGGGGTGGGGGGCCTCCCCCGCCCCTCCCCACCTCCTCCTCATGCGATGATCCCCCACACCTCCCATGGAGAACCATCCATGTCCCGTGTCCTGTGCCTCGCCGCCCTCGCACTTCTCTCCTGTGCATGCTCGAAGACGCCCGCACCCGACGAAGATGCGAGCGGGCCGGACCTCACGGTGACGAACGCGAAGATCTGGACCGGCGATGCGTCGCGGCCCTGGGCCGAAGCGCTCGCGGTCGACGCGGGCAAGGTCGTGGCGGTCGGCACGAACGCCGAGATCGGTGCGATCGGCAAGCCCGAGCGCACGATCGATGCGCACGGCCGGCTCCTCGTGCCGGGCTTCATCGATTCGCATCTGCATTTCATCGATGGCGGGCGCCAGCTCGATTCCGTGGAGCTGCGTGACGCCAAGTCCCGCGACGAGCTCGTCGCGCGCGTACAGCGCTTTGCCGAAACCCTGCCGGCCGACGCATGGATCACAGGAGGCAATTGGGACAACTCGAACTGGGGCGGCGAGCTGCCGACGCGCGAATGGATCGATGCGGCCACCGGCGGCCACCCTGCCTGGCTCAGCCGCGTCGACGGCCACATGGGCGTCGCGAACACGGCGGCGCTGAAGGCGGCAGGCATCGATCGCGCGACGAAAGACGTCGCGGGCGGCGAGATCGTGCGCGACAAGAGCGGCGCTCCGACCGGCGCGCTCAAGGACAACGCGATGGCGCTGATGGAGCGCGTCGTGCCGCCGCTCTCGAACGAGCTGCGCGATCGCGCGCTGCAAGCCGCGATGAAATACGTGAATGCCCAGGGCGTCACGTCCGTTCACAACATGGGCAGCTGGGAAGACCTCGAAACCTTCCAGCGCGGCGCGAAGGCCGGGACGTTGAGCGTGCGCTTCTACGCCGTCGTCCCGCTCGCGACGTGGGAGCGGCTGCGCGATGAGAAGCAGCGCGGCCTCGGCTCCGATGAGTGGGTTCGTATCGGCGGCCTGAAAGGATTCGTCGACGGCTCGCTCGGCTCGCGCACGGCCGCCATGCTCGATCCGTTCGAGGGCGCGCCGGACCAGCGCGGGCTGTTCGTGAACACGCCCGAGGATCTGTATCGCTGGATTTCGGGCGCCGACAAGGCCGGCCTGAACGTCATGGTGCACGCGATCGGCGATCGCGCGAACCGTACGCTGCTCGATATCTATGAGCGCGTCACGCAGGAAAACGGCCCGCGCGACCGCCGCTTCCGCATCGAGCACGCACAGCATCTCAGCCGCGAGGACATTCCGCGCTTCGCGCAACTCGGGGTCATCGCGAGCATGCAGCCGTATCACGCGATCGATGACGGCCGCTGGGCCGAGCGCTACATCGGCAAGCGCATCGAGACGGCATACGCGTTTCGGGATCTGCTCGATCAGAAGGCCCACCTTGCGTTCGGCAGCGATTGGTCGGTGGCGCCCGCGACGCCGCTCGAAGGCATCTATGGAGCGGTCACGCGCCGCACGCTCGATGAAAAGAATCCGGAGGGCTGGGTTCCGGCACAGAAGATCACCGTCGAGGAAGCGCTGCGCGCCTACACCTCGGGCGCCGCGTATGCATCGTTCGACGAAGGCTCGAAAGGCATGCTCGCGCCTGGCTATCTCGGCGATTTCGTCGTGCTCGATCAGGACATCTTCACGATTCCGCCGGAGCAGATTCGCGCAACGCACGTCGACTTCACGATCGTCGGCGGCAACGTCGTGTACGACCGAGCCGCGACGGCGGAATGACGCAGGCCGTAGCGCAAACGCCGGCGGTCCGGGCCTCGCTCGCCGATCGCATTCTGGCCGAACAGCTTGCACTCATGTGCAAGCTCACGACCTCGCCGCTGTTCGCGTCGATCATCGCCGGCGCGATGTTCGCGTGGTTGACGCTCGCGGATCACGGGCTCGCCGCGAGCTTGTCGTGGTATTGCGCGCTGCTGATCGTGACGTTCATTCGCTGGCGGGTGAGCAAAGCGTATCTCGCGCGGCCGCAACCGCCCGCAAGCCTGGCGCGCTGGCGGTTCGTCATGCTCGCGCTCGCCGCGGTTGCGGGTGCGGTGTGGTCCGTGCCGGGATCGTTCATGCTGCCGAGCGATCGCGAGAAGGAAATCGTCGTCACGATCCTGATCATCGGCGCGACGGCCTCGGGCGTCGGCTCGCAAGCGCCCGTGCGCCATGCGTATCCCGCCCTGCTCCTGCCGTTCGTGCTGCCGTATGCGATCGGCCAATTCATGCTCGGCGGGGAGCGCGTGATTTCCGGCCTCGCGATGCTGATCTACATCCCGGTCGTGCTGGTCATTTCCTATCGGCAGACGGCTGCCGTCGAACGCCAGATCCGGCTCGCGTTCGAGAACGAGGCGCTCGCCGATGAGCTCCGGCGCGAACGCGACCGCGCGAATCAGGCGAATCTCGAGCTGCAGGCACAGATCGAGCAGCAGCGCCGCTCGACCGAGCGCATCGCGGCCTTGAACCGCGATCTCGAATCGCAGGCCGTCGAGCTGCGCCACGCGAACGCCGATCTCGAAGGCTTTTCGTATTCGGTGTCGCACGACCTGCGCGCGCCGCTTCGAGCCATTCACGGCTTCGCGAGCCTGCTCGCGGAGAAATTGCCATTGCAGAGCGATGCCGACACGCGGCATTTCATCGCGCGCATCAACGACAACATTCTGCGCATGTCGACGCTCATCGACGACCTGCTCGCGTTCTCGAAATGCGGGCGCCAGCCGCTCGAGATGTCGCTGCTCGACATGGAATCGCTCGCGCGCACGGCCGCGAACGAGGCCGTGTTCGCGCACGAGCTGCGCAAGACCCCGGACATCGTCATCGAGCCCCTGCCGCGCGCGTGGGGCGATCCGCATCTGCTGCTGCAGGTCTGGCGCAATCTGCTCGACAACGCCGTGAAATATTCGAGCAAGGAGGCGGCGCCGTGCATCGTCGTGAGCGGACGCGAAGAGGCGGGACGCCTCGTGTTCGAAGTGAGCGACAACGGCGTCGGCTTCGACAGCAATTACAGCGAGGCCCTGTTCGGCGTGTTCCAGCGGCTGCATCGCATCAGCGATTTTCCCGGCTCGGGCGTCGGGCTTGCGATCGTGCAGCGAATCATCACGCGCCACGACGGCGCGGTATGGGCGCGATCGCAGCCGAACCAGGGCGCGACATTCGGATTTGCACTGCCGCTGCAGAGTCGCGCCGCCGCAGCGGCCGAGCGCGCGAACGATGAGCGCGCACTGAGTGAGGAATGAAAAAAGCCGCCCGACGCGGCGCGCCGAGCGGCTTTTGCTTTCGATGCGGGAGCGCGCTTACTTGTTCGCGACCATTTCCTCGTCCTTGCTCGAGGCCAGGCGGTTGCAGGTTTCCACCGAGCCCTTGCTCATTTCACGGCCGCGGCTCGTGTACGCGGTCAGCTCGCCCAGCGCAGCAGCGACTTTGCGGCATTCCTTGATCTGCGAATCGAGCGTCGAGCGGCGCTCGGCGGTGCCTTTGCACTTGTCGCCTTCGCAGCGCCAGGTCACGCCGTCGACGGTGAATTCGGCCGGCGCAGCAACTGCCTTCGCCAATGTCGCCTCACCCGAGAACGGCGGCGCGCCGGCCATCGAGGCCGCGCTCGCACACATCAGGACTGCTGCCATGCTCATCAGAAAACGCTTCTTCATCGTCGACTCTCCAAATACTCGGGTGAAATTCTTGAGGCGCGGTATTCCACAGCGCGCGGCGCGAGATCCTACTGATGAGATGTGTCGGAATTTGTGACACAACCGCGATTCGACGCAGAAGAAACGTCGACGTCGGTGAGAAATTCGGATTCTGTAAACACGTCGCGCGCGCGATGTTCCACCAGGTGAATGAGAAGCAGGTCAGAAGCGATGAGCGATCGACGCAGCATGAGCAAAAAGAGCAAGACACGCTCGGCGGTTTTACCCACGCGACTCGCGCGGCATCCGCGCTTCGACGCAATCGTGATTGGCGCGGGCGCCGCGGGGCTCGCGGCCGCATCGACGCTTGCGGAAGGCGGCGCGCGGGTGTGCATCGTCGAAGCGCGCGATCGTCTCGGCGGGCGCATCTTCAGTCGCATCGAAGCCGATGTGCCGATCGCGCTCGAGCTGGGCGCGGAGTTCGTGCACGGCCGCTCGCCCGCGACGTCGCGCTGGCTGCGGCGCTTCAACACGCCGCTCGTCGACGCCTCGCAAAACCGCTTTTCCGTTCGCGATGGCAAGTTGGCGGACGCCGACCGCCTCTTCGATGAGATGAAGGCGGGGCTCGCGCGAGTGCGGCGGCCCACGAAGGACGTCGCGTTCGCGGACTTCCTCGACGGACCCGCACGCACAGTGCTCTCGCCGCAAGCGCGCAAGTTTGCGCGCACGCTCGCCGAAGGCTTCGATGCGGCGGATGCGACCCGCGCGAGCACGATCGAAATTCTCAAGGAATGGAGCGGCTCGAGCGCCGCCGATGCGCCGACCTTTCGGCCGCAAGGAGGCTACGGCGAGCTCATCAGCGCCATCGCCGCCGACCTCGATCCGACTCGAGTGCATCTGCATTTGAATACGGTCGTGAATGAGGTCGCGTGGCGGCCGGGCTCGGTCGTCGTTCGCGGCATGCATTTCGGTCAGCGGCACGAATTCAAAGCGCCGCGCGCGATCATCACGCTGCCGATCGGCGTGTTGCAGCTGCCGCCGCAGTCCCCGCACGCGGTGCGGTTCGATCCGCCGCTGAAACAGAAAGAGGAAGCGCTCGCGGGGCTTGCGTCGGGTCCGGTCATCAAGGTCCTGCTGCAATTCAGGGAGGCTTTCTGGGAAGCGCTGGACGGCGGACGCTTTCGCGATGCCGCTTTTTTTCATGCGCGCGGCGCGCCGTTCCCGACGTTCTGGACGCCGCTGCCGGTTCGCGCGCCGATTCTGGTCGCGTGGTGCGGGGGCCCGAATGCGGCGCGGCTTGCGGGGCTCGAAGACGCGCAGGTCCTCGCGTACGCGCTCGAGAGTCTCACGATGTTGTTCGGCCGGCGTTCCGGGGCGCTCGATCAACTGCGAGCTGCATATGTGCACGACTGGCAAGCGGATCCGTATGCATGCGGCGCGTACAGCTTCGTGACCGTCGGTGCGCGCTCGGCGCGGCAGGCGTTGGCGCGTCCGCTTCGAGATACGCTGTATTTCGCGGGTGAAGCGGCGGACATCGGCGGCGAGGCCGCAACGGTCGCCGGCGCGCTGCAAAGTGGCGAACGCGCCGCGCGCAGTATTCTTCGCCGCTCGCGGAAGTAGCTCCCTCTCCCTTCGGGAGAGGGAACGCTTAGATCAGGTGATCCAGTGGCTCTTGCTCCACGCATCCGGCGGGTTGTCGCGTGCGACCCGCTCTGGATCCGCGGCCTCGCCCTTCTCGTATCCCTCGTCGAACTTGCTCCAATGGAACACGACGAACGTCAGCGCGACGGCGAGCGCGATCAAGCCTGCGATGAGCCAGAAATTATTGGCGAAGACGGATGTATCCATATTGTTTGCTCCCCCTAGCACAGCCTGGGAATCCGACGCATGCACCTCTACTCCCTTTTGCGTTGCGTTGACAACAGTCTCGTATCTGGAGACTGAATTCGCCTCGTATCCGGCGACTGAATTCAGAACGAAAACGCAGCCGTCCATTCGGCGCCGAGCATCGCGAGCAGAGCCCAAGTCCACCGCTTGCTGCGACCGCACAATTCCAGCGCGAAGCGCTCTGACGCCCTTGTGTTTTTGCCTTTCTTTCCCCTTGTAGACATCTCAACGCTCGCGGCAACGCGGCAATCCACGCTGACAACCGTTTCGTTTTGGTCTATGTTCAAAAGGACAGGGATAGTGAGTCTGCAAAACATTGCGCAGACCTCGTAGCGCAAAACGCAATGATGCAGCGCGATGTCGATTGCTTTTGTCCTGCTCACGCGATGCACAAAAGGGGCGACACATGGCTTTTGCGGTGGTGTTGATCCTGCTGGTCCTTGCCACGCTGCTCTTTCATTTCCTGAGCCCGTGGTGGTTTACCCCGATCGCTTCGAATTGGACGACCGTCGATGACACCGTGCACGTGACGTTCTGGGTCACGGGCGTCGTTTTCGTGATCGTCAATGCCTTTCTCGCCTATGCGGTGTACCGCTATCGGCATCGCAAAGGCCAGAAAGCTCATTACGAGCCCGAGAACCGCAAGCTCGAGTGGTGGCTGACCGGCGTCACGACAGTGGGCATTGCAGCAATGCTCGCGCCGGGGCTCGCGGTCTGGGCCAAGTTCGTCACCGTTCCTCCCGAGGCGACCGCCGTAGAGGTGCTCGGGCAACAGTGGAACTGGAGCTATCGCCTGCCCGGCAAGGACGGCCAGCTCGGCAAGACCGACGTGCGGCTGATCTCGCTCGACAACCCCTTCGGCATGGACGAGAAGGACCCGGCCGGACAGGACGACGTCCTCGTCGCCTCGCCGCAGCTGCACCTGCCGGTCGACAAGCCGGTCAAGCTGCTCCTCCGCGCCAAAGACGTGAACCATCAGTTCGCGGTCCCGCAGTTCCGCGTGAAGATGGACATGGTGCCGGGCATGGTCACGTATTTCTGGTTCACCCCGACGCGCACGGGCGAGTTCGATGCGCTCTGCGAGCAGCTGTGCGGCGTCGCGCACTTCATCATGCGCGGCCGCGTCGTCGTCGAAGAGCAGGCGAAATACGATGCATGGCTCGCGGCGCAGCCCACGTTCGCCCAGTCGCGTGCGGAAGTCGCTGGCGATCCCGCCGCGGGCAAAGCGCTGTTCGCGACCTGCAGTACGTGTCATGGCGCGCAGGCCGAAGGCAATCGCGATTTGAACGCGCCGAAGCTGGCCGGCCAGGCGGGCTGGTATCTCGTGCGGCAGCTGCAAAGCTTCAAAGGCGGACTGCGCGGCGTGCACGAGGGCGACACCTTCGGCAAGCAGATGGTGCCGTTCGCGAGCATGCTGCCCGACGACGCTGCGGTGCGTAACGTCGTCGCTTACATCACATCGATTCCCGAGACACGGCCCACCGCGACCGTGTTCGGCAACCCCGACGACGGCCAGGAGCTGTATTCGACCTGCGCCGCCTGTCACGGCGACAAGGGCCAAGGCATCTGGTCGACGCGCGCACCGCGCCTCGCCCACCAGAGCGACTGGTACATGGCGCGTCAGATCAAGAATTTCCGCGACGGCGTGCGCGGCTCGCATCGCGAGAATTTCGACGGCGCGCAGATGTCGGCGATCGCGAAGTCGCTCACCGACGATCAGGCGATCAACGACCTGATCGATTACATGCACACCTTCTGAAGAGAGCGCCCGCACAGGCCGCGCGTAAAGCACGGCCGGACGAACACGACGTAACGAGCAAGCATTCATCGAATGGCGTGCGGATCCTGGATCCCGCGCCCAACAGGGGACCGTCACATGGCTTTCGTTGCAATCGCCGATCGTGATCATGAGCACGCGCATGACGAGCCGCGCACCTGGATTCGCAAATACGTCTGGAGCCAGGATCACAAAGTCATCGCGATCCAATACGGCGTGGTCGCGATCTCCATCGGGCTCGTCGCGCTCGTGATGTCGGTGCTGATGCGCCTGCAGCTCGGCTTTCCGCACGCCTTCTCGCTGATCGCGCCGCAGGACTATTACCAGTTCATCACCATGCACGGGATGATCATGGTGATCTACCTGCTCACGGCGCTGTTCCTGGGCGGGTTCGGCAACTATCTCATTCCGCTCATGTGCGGCTCGCGGGACATGGTGTTCCCGTACATGAACATGCTGAGCTTCTGGTTTTATCTGCTCGCGGTGCTCGTGCTCGTCGCCGGCTTCTTCGTTCCCGGCGGGCCGACCGGCGCGGGCTGGACGCTCTATCCGCCGCAGGCGATCTCGCCCGGAACGCCCGGCGTGACGTGGGGCATCATCAGCATGCTCGCGTCGCTTGCGATCTTCATCATCGCCTTCACGATGGGCGGCCTGAATTACGTGACGACGGTGCTGCAGGCGCGCTGCCGCGGCATGACGCTCATGCGCATGCCGCTATCGGTGTGGGGCATCTTCACGGCGTCCGTACTCGGTCTGCTCGCATTCCCGGCGCTGTTCGTCTCCGCGATCATGATGATGCTCGATTCCACGATCGGGACCAGCTTCTTCATGCCGGCGATGGCGACCATGGGCGAGACGTCGAAATACTCGGGCGGCAGCCCGCTGCTGTTCCAGCACCTGTTCTGGTTCTTCGGTCATCCGGAGGTCTATATCGTCGCGCTGCCGGCCTTCGGCATCGTCTCGGACCTGCTCAGCACGCATGCGCGCCGCAACATTTTCGGCTATCGCATGATGGTGTGGGCGATCCTCGCGATCGGATGCCTGTCCTTCGTCGTGTGGGCGCACCACATGTACGTGAGCGGCATGAATCCTTACTTCGGCTTCTTCTTCGCGACGACGACGCTCATCATCGCCGTGCCCACCGCGATCAAGGTCTACAACTGGGTGCTCACGATCTGGCGCGGCGATGTGCATCTCACGGTGCCGATGCTGTTTGCGATCGGCTTCATCTTCACGTTCGTGAACGGCGGCCTGACGGGGCTGTTCCTCGGCAACGTCACGGTGGACGTGCCGCTGTCCGGCACCTACTTCGTCGTTGCGCATTTCCACATGGTGATGGGCGTGTCGCCGATTCTGGTCGTGTTCGGCGCGATCTATCACTGGTATCCGAAGATCACCGGCCGCATGCTCGATGAGACGCTCGGCAAATGGCATTTCTGGCTCACGTTCCTCGGCACCTATTCGATTTATCTGCCGATGCACTATCTCGGCATCATGGGCGTCCCGCGCCGCTACTACGCCTACGACAACGCGATCGAGTTCATTCCGCCGTCCGTGCATCTCGCGAACGAGTGGATCTCGGTGTCAGCGCTGATCGTTGCGGCCGTGCAGCTGATCTTCCTGTTCAATCTGGTCTGGTCGTATCGACACGGCAAGGAGGCGGGCCCGAATCCCTGGCGCGCGACGAGCCTCGAATGGCAGACGCCGGACACGCCGCCGAAACACGGCAACTGGGGCAAGGAGCTGCCCGTCGTGCATCGCTGGGCTTACGACTACAGCGTGCCTGGCGCGCCGGAAGACTTCATTCCGCAAAACGTGCCGCATAGCGCGAACACGCCGGTGTCGCCGCACGAGTCGCATTCGTGAGCATCACGTTCGCATTCGGCGCGCTGATCGCAGGCATCGTCGTCTGGGCGGTCATCGTGCGCCAGCTCACGGTGAAGCCGTGGGAGGTGCAAGTTGCGGCGGGCGCCGATGAGCCGCAAGCGTCGCGCTTCGGTACGGTGAAGATCGGCCTGTGGGTGTTCCTCGCGGTCGTCACTTCCTTGTTCGGGCTGTTCATTTCCGCCTATTACATGCGGATGGGCCATGGCCACGAGGTCGCGACGGATTGGACGCCCGTCATCGAGCCGCGCGTGCTCTGGGTCAATTCCGCGTTGCTCGTTGCGAGCAGCGTTGCGATGCAATGGGCGCGCGCGAACGTGCTGCGCGGCCGCGCGCGGGCGGCGTTCGACTCACTCCTGATCGCCGGGCTTGCGACCCTCGCCTTTCTCGCCGGCCAGGTGTTCGCGTGGCGAGAGCTCCAGGCGACGGGTTTCTTCAGCGCGCGCAATCCGGCGCTCGCTTTCTTCTACCTGCTCACGGCCGTGCACGGTCTGCATCTGCTCGGAGGATTGTTCGTGTGGGCGCGCACGCTCGTGCGCATGCGCCGGCGCGAGTTCGAGCTGATCGAGGCGCGGCCGAGCATCGAGCTCTGCGCGATCTATTGGCATTACCTGCTGCTCGTCTGGCTCGTGCTGTTCGCGCTGTTGTTGTCGACTTGATCTGAACGCGAGAACGTTGGGGGACGCTCATGGCCGAAACCGCCATCAAGGTCGAAGAATCCGCCTCCTCACTGGAGGGCGGGCTGCGCAGCGTCGCGGCCGACTGGTCCCAGGACAAGCAGGCCTTCCCCGTCCCGTGGGGCAAGGCCATGATGTGGATCTTCCTGTTGAGCGACACGTTCATTTTCACGTGCTTCCTCACGTCCTACATGAACGTGCGGATCTCGACGACGGACACCTGGCCGAATCCGAGCGAGGTGTTCGCCCTGAACGTCGGCGGGCACGACATCCCGCTACTCCTGATCGCGATCATGACGATGATCCTGATCACGAGCAGCGGCACGATGGCCATGGCCGTGAACTTCGGCTACCGGCGCGATCGCGGCCGCACCGCGGCGCTGATGTTCGCCACGGCGGCGCTCGGTCTGTCGTTCGTCGGCATGCAGGCGTTCGAATGGTCGAAGCTCATTCTCGATGAAGGCGTGCGGCCGTGGGGCAACCCGATGGGCGCGCCGCAGTTCGGGTCCTCGTTCTTCATGATCACCGGCTTTCACGGCATGCACGTGACCGGCGGCGTGATCTATCTGTCGATCGTGGCGAAGCGCGTGTTGAGCGGCTTCTACGATCGCAAGGGCACGTACGAGACGGTCGAGGTCGCGGGCCTGTACTGGCACTTCGTCGATCTGGTGTGGGTATTCATCTTCGCGTTCTTCTATCTATGGTAGGTGCGACATGGACCATGCAGTGACTCAGGCTCATGGCGGACACGCGGCGGCGGCGCACGCCGACGGCCAGCAGCATCCGATCAGGATCTATCTCTGGATCTGGCTGTTGTTGTTCGTGCTGAGCACGTTCTCGTACCTGGTCGACTACTTTCAGATTCAAGGGGTGATGCGCTGGACGCTCATCATCCTGTTCATGCTGCTCAAGGCGGGCTTCATCGTCGCGATCTTCATGCACGTCGCGTGGGAACGCCTGGCGCTCAAGCTCGTTATCCTGGTGCCGCCGCTCGCGCTGCTCGTGTTGATCGCGCTGATGGCGATCGAAGGCGATTACACGTTCCTGACCCGGCTCGCTTCGTTCGTACGGTGACTGCGATGACCACGATCCTCTGGCTTTGCGCGACGGGCGCCATCGTCATCTTCGGCGTGATGCTGCACTCGGTCGCGACGTTTCGCAGCAGCCCGACGCAGCTGCGGCGACATGCGATGGCCGAGGTTGCGTGGGCGTTGATTCCGATTCTGATCGTGATTGCGGCGGCGGTGCCGGCGTTGCGGGATGCGGGAGGGGGCACGGGGGCGGTGGTGGTTGCGGCTGCGGCGGCTGCCGAGTAGAGCGCCGCAACGCACGTCGTCCCGACGAAAGTCGGGACCGCAACTGGCACCTGTCCTCGTCATCCCGGCGAAAGCCCTCGTCGTCCCGGCGAAAGCCGGGACCGCAATTGGCACCATCCTTCTTCATCAGTCGAGTGCAGGCGAAGCTTGACCGCGCGCGCCCTCCGGGCCCGCAATCGCCCCGGCCATGTATCTCACCGATTGCGAACGAAGCGCGCTGCATTTCACCTCTCCCGTCGGGAGAGGGGACGCGTTGGAAGCTTGGACGCGCTGACGATCTCAGTCGCACCCGCGGGCGAGAGACAGCCGTAAACGTGTCATCTCCTGTCCACCATGCGGCGCATACTCGCGCTCCCGCAACTTAGGGAGACGATCATGAAAAAGACCTATCACGGCAGCTGTCATTGCGGCGCAGTGAAATTCGCGGCGGATCTCGATCTGGCCGAAGGCACCGGGAAGTGCAATTGCTCGATCTGCACGAAAACGCGCCATTGGGGCATCACCGTCAGGCCCGATGCGTTTCGGCTCCTGAGCGGTGCGGACAATCTCATCGACTATCAATTCAACTCGTTCAGCATGCACCACCCGTTCTGTAAGACCTGCGGGGTGCGCACCTTCGGCCATGGCGATATCCCCGATCTCGGCGGCGCGTTTTACAGCGTGAGGCTCGCATGCCTCGACGATGCCGATCCCAGCGAGCTCGGGAGCGCACCCGTGCGCTACTTCGATGGCTTGAACAACAACTGGGAACACACGCCTGCCGAAACGCGCCATCTGTGAGGCGCTCGCCAACGAGAGATGACCATGACCCAAGCTGAAAAAGCCGCTGCGTTTGCAGCGCTGCATCAAGGCCCGCGCGCATTCGTGATCGCGAACGTCTGGGACGCAGGCTCCGCCCGCATCATCGCCGGGCTCGGCTTCCAGGCGCTCGCGACGTCGAGCGGCGCTTCGGCAAATACGCTCGGCCGCATCGACGGCCACGTCACGCGCGAGGAGGCGCTCGCCCAGATTGGCTCGATCGCGAGCGCAACCGATCTGCCGCTCTCCGGTGACCTGGAGAAAGGCTTCGGCGATGCGCCCGAAGCAGCGGCGCGAACGATTCGGGAAGCGGCGGCGGCCGGCCTCGTCGGCGGATCGATCGAAGATGCGACGGGCGATTCGAACCGTCCGCTGTTCGACTTCACTCAGGCGACGGAACGCGTCGCAGCCGCGGTGGAAGCCGCGCGGGCGCTGCCCTTCCCCTTCACGCTGACGGCGCGCAGCGAGAACTTCCTGCGCGGCAACCCGAACCTCGACAACACCATCAAGCGCCTGCAGGCGTTCGAGAAGGCCGGCGCCGACGTGCTGTTCGCGCCCGGCCTGCCGGATCTCGCGGCCGTTCGCGCCGTGTGCTCGGCGGTGACGAAGCCGGTGAACTTCATGGTCGGCATTCCGGGCAAGTCGTTCAGCGTTGCCGAGCTGGAGGCGGCGGGTGTGCGGCGCATCAGTCTCGCGACGTCGCTTTACCGTGCCGCGATGACCGGCCTGATCGAGGCCGCGCGCGAAGTGAAAGAACAGGGAACGTTCGGGTTTCTCGGCCGCCTGGAGAACGTCAATCCGTATATGCGGAAACCGTAGGCTTCAGCTCGAGGGCGCGGGCCTCACGCGCCCTTGTGTCCAAGCACGCGAGCGGGCAGGAACAGCAGCGCCTTGATCAAGGCGAACGCCGCGCCGACGACGACTCCAACGAGCCGGAACGGCAGCGCGAGCAGCCAGAGGAGCGGCAGCAGCACCAGCACGAGCAACGCGAGCGGCCAGGCGACGGCCAGCAATACACACCAGGCAAGTACGACCAGAACGAATTGCATTTGTATCCTCCTCGAGCCGCATTCGACGCGCGCGGCCGCCGAAAGGTTGCGGTCTAACTCAGCTTCGCGACGAATCGGTATACCAGCACGAGCACGCCGAGCCCGAAGTACAGGCCCACGAGGCCGACCAGCATCAGCAGACCGAGCTGAAAAGTGACGACGTGCATGACGGTCAATCCGATGACCGTCGCAGCCAGCAGCGTGAACGACCACGCCGCCCAGGCGAGCCGCCGCAGCGACGCATGCTTCGAAGTCTCCATCGGCTCCTCTCATCGAGGCTCTCCGCTCGAGCTGATTATGTCCGCGCGCGGCCTCTCCGCACGCATTGTTGACATGTCTTCATGCGTTGCAATTCGCCTAGGCCGAAAGTTCATTGCCGCGGGAACCGGACGGGTTCACCTTACGTAGAAAGAGCTCTGCACAAAAGCAATGAAGAGCCGTGAGGGGGGTCCATGCCATCCACCTTGCTTCATTCCACCGCGCATCCCGTCGTTGCGCTCGCCGCCTTGCCGCTCCTCATCGCCGCCGCTGCATTTGCCGAAGTCCCGCCACCCGACGCCGCATCCGAGGACATCGTCGCCATCTGGCATGGTCAGCAGGTCGAGTTCGAATACGAGAGCGCAACGACGTTCTACAGCTGCGAAGAACTCGGCCGACGCGTGCTGCAGATCCTGAAGGCAATCGGGCTTCACGAGAGCACATCGCTCGGACCGGTATGCAAAGGCGGGCTGTATTCAAGGCGCACTCGGATCGAGCTGCTGCTCGTCAGCGCAGTGGCGGCGACGCCCGAAAATGTCGAGCGCGAGACGACGTTCGATGCCACCGAGCAGCTGATCGCACGCGTACGCGGACTGGAATTGCCGACGGCGAGCGACCTCGTGCGATTTCCGGCGCGCTGGCAGAAGATCGCGCTGTCGAAGAATACCGGGCTCAAAATCCGCTATCAGGATTGCGATCTGCTGCGTGACATGCGCGACCAGCTGTTTCCGAAACTGGCGATCCGCGTCGCGCCGCAGTCGTTTCGTTGCGAATCGCTGCCCTCGCACATCCGCCCGAAGATCGTTCTCGAGGCATTGATGGCCGTCGCGCCCAAGCAGATTTGAGGAAGAGCGCAGCGCGCGAGTTGGAACTCGCGCGGGGCCGAACGCCGTTCACTCATCAAGCCCCTTGATGAGGAGATCGATATGGCCAGCAAATCGAAATCGCCAGGCACCGTGAAGGAAACGCTCAGCCACAACGTCCGCACGCAGCAGCGCCGCAAGGAAGCGACCGCAAGCCCGCCCGAAGCGCAGCGCTCGCCGCGCGAGCGCGTGAAATCGGCGGAGGCGAAACGCCGCCACATTGGACATTGATGCGGGCATGAGCGCACGGCACAGCCAGCGCCAGCGCCAGCGTTATTTCTGCGTAGGCTGCCGGCGCGCGCCCGTTTCCGCGTGCGCCTTGGCAGCCGCAACGACGTGTTCGCAGAGCGGCCAGTGATGGCAATCGAGACTGAAGTCGACGTGCTCTATCCACACGCCCGTGCACGAGCAGATCCAGCCCCGCCCCGGCTCGAAGCGGACGTGCGGTGAATCCTGCGCGCCGTCGGTCATTGCATCACTCAGCGTACGAGCTCTTTGCCTTCCCACACCTTGCGCTCGGGCGCGCGCGGATCGTCCACGACCTGCGATTGCGCGTTGAACACCATCGTCGCGCGCCGCTTCGCATCGTACGTCGGCCAGGTCGGCAGGCCTGCGTGATTCGGATTGCCGGTGCGTGCGAAGGCAATCCATGCCTCGCTCATCGCGTCTTCTACCGCCTTCGCGCCCGGACGCGCATTCGGACTCGCCGTCGCGTTGCTGAAGACGAACGGAATTTCCGCACCATGCGCCGCTTTCAGCGGCGTCGGCTCGAAATCGAAGCTGTACATGTAGACCGGCGCCGCTTGCGATGCGACCTCCGCGAGCCGGATCGCGCCGATGTGAAAACGATTGCTGCGGATTGCGACCATCAGGTCCCATGGCGACGCCTGCGGCCGCGACTCGCGATAGGCGGCAATCAGCGCCTCCACATTCGAGCCGAAGTTCGGCGCGAGATCCGCGCGCAGCTGCGTCTCATCCATTTTCCCGAAGCTCGGATGCTCGCGCGCATACAGCGAATACTCATCGCGGTTCGTACCGACGATGATCGGCACATTCCGAGCGCTCGGCGCCGCCACGGGATCGAACATGTCGGACGGCAGGTACTCGCCATCGACCACCGGCCCGAAGTCAGGGGTCGTACGGCCGGTCGTGGTCACGGCCGCGAGCAATGTTTCCATGGGCACCGCCTGCAGCTCGGCGACGGTCTTCACGTTCAGTTTCGACATCACCGTCGAGGTGTTTTTCGCTGCCGCAGCGAGCGTCATCCCTTTCGCGCGCGCGCCGCTCTCGATGATGCCGCGCTGGAACAGGCCTTTGGCCGCGGGCACGCCGAGCAGCGTCGAAACCTTCGCGCCGCCGCCCGACTCGCCGAAGATCGTGACGTTCGCGGGATTGCCGCCGAAGGCGGCGATGTTGTCGCGCACCCATTCGAGCGCGAGCTGCATGTCCTGCACGCCCGCATTGCCCGAGCGCTGCCACTCCTTCCCGCCCACGTTCCCGAGATACAGATAACCGAACACATTGAGGCGATGATTCACGGTCACGACAACGATGTCGCCGCGCTTGGCGAGGCGAGCACCGTCGTACAGCGGCTCGGAGCCAGCACCGGCGTAGAAGCCGCGTCCATGGAACCAGACCATGACGGGCCGTTGTTTCGTGTCCAGATTCGGTGTCCACACATTCAACACGAGGCAGTCCTCGCTGTGCGGCAAGAGCT
>Ga0164243_10005374_pt1 | contig 19574 bp, 18 predicted proteins | sample OricompcompostOP_FD_108781 | JGI IMG/M metagenome (GOLD analysis project Ga0164243, IMG submission 108781) | Organic Plus compost microbial communities from Emeryville, California, USA - Original compost - Organic plus compost (OP) | ecosystem: Engineered > Solid waste > Mixed feedstock >... | reverse complement strand
CTGTTCACCCCGCTGCGCGAGCTGTTCGCGCAGGTGCCGGAGGCGCGCGCGCGCGGCTACACGCCGGGCCGCTTCAGCTTCAACGTGCGCGGCGGCCGCTGCGAGGCCTGCGAGGGCGACGGCATGATCAAGGTGGAGATGCACTTCCTCCCCGACGTGTACGTGCCCTGCGACGCCTGCCACGGCAAGCGCTACAACCGCGAGACGCTGGAGATCCACTACAAGGGCCACACCATCGCCGACGTGCTGGACATGACGGTGGAGGACGCGCTCAGGCTGTTCGAGAACGTGCCCACCATCGCGCGCAAGCTCGACACCCTGCGCGCGGTGGGCCTGGACTACATCAAGCTCGGCCAGAGCGCGACCACCCTGTCCGGCGGCGAGGCGCAGCGCGTGAAGCTGTCCAAGGAGCTGTCCAAGCGGGAGACCGGCCGCACCCTGTACATCCTCGACGAGCCCACCACCGGCCTGCACTTCCACGACATCGAGCAGCTGCTCGACGTGCTGCACCAGCTGGTGGACCAGGGCAACACCGTGGTGGTGATCGAGCACAACCTCGACGTGATCAAGACCGCCGACTGGATCGTCGACCTCGGCCCCGAGGGCGGCGCGGGCGGCGGGCGCATCCTGGTGTCCGGCACGCCGGAGACGGTGGCCGCCACGCCGGGCTCGCACACCGGGCGCTTCCTCGCCCCCCACCTCAAGCCCGCCCGCGCGGCGAAGGCGAAGAACGGCGGAGGCAAGGCCGCCGCCAAGGGCAAGAAGAAGAAACAGGCATGAACTCCAGCACCGCCGGCGGCCGCAAGCCGCGCAAGTCCGCCGCCAGGACCGCCACCGAAGCCGCCGCCGGCGCCACTGCGGCGTCCGCGCCGCTGCCGCTGCACACGGCCGCGATCAGCGTGCGCTGGCGCGACCTGGACGCGTTCAACCACGTCAACAACTCCACCTACCTCACCTACCTCGAGGAAGCGCGGCTGCAGTGGCTGAGCCACGTGCCCGGCCCGTGGTTCGACGAGCACGCGATGCCGGTGATGGCGGCCAGCGAGGTCAACTACCGGCGGCCGATCGAATGGCCGGCGCAGCTGAAGGTGGAGCTGTTCTGCGAGCGGATGGGCAACAGCTCGATGACCATCGGCCACCGCATCGTCGACGCCGGGCACGCCGACCGCCTGTACAGCGACGGCCGCGTGGTGATGGTGTGGATGGACCCGGCCAGCGGCCGCCCGGTGCCGCTGCCGCAGGCGATCCGCGACGCCGCCGCGCCGGCGGACTGAACGCGACGCGGGTCGCGCACGGATGCCGCGGCTTCATGCAGGATGCGCAAGAATCGAACGGCCATCGCAAGGAGAACGCCATGAGACCGTCCCGAACGCGCATCCTCGCCCTCGCCTGCGGCCTGGGCCTCGCCCCCGCGGCCTTCGCCGCGGCAAGGACCGAGCTGACGGTGTACCGCAGCGACGACGCCGCGCTGTTCGCCGGCGCCGACAACGCGCCCCTGCAGAGCGGCTACGCCGTGGTGCGCGAATCCAGGCGCCTCGACCTCAAGGCCGGCGCGCAGACCCTGCACGTGGACGACCTGCCCGCCTTCGTCGACGGCGAGGCGCTGGCGCTGGACCTCGGCGAGCGCGCGACGGTGCTGTCCAAGCGCGTGCAGGCGCTGGGCCAGTCGTCCACCGCCGCGCTCGCCGGGCTGGTCGGGCAGCCGGTCGAGATCGTCGGCGACAACGGCCAGCTGATCGCCGGCGGCACCCTGCTGCGCGCCGACGACGGCCTGCTGGTGCGCGGCGGCGACGGCACCACCAGCGTGGTGCGCAACTACGCCGCGCTGCGCACCCGCGCCGGCATCGCCACCGGCTCGCGGCTGGAGCTGCAGGTCGACGCCGCGCGCGCCGGCGCCGCCGACGCGGTGCTGGGCTACCCGACCGCCGGCCTCGGCTGGCGCGCGGCGTACACCGCGACGCTGGAACCGGGACCGGCCTGCCGCATGCGGTTCGCCGCGCAGGCCAGCATCGCCAACCGCAGCGGCCGCGACTGGCGCAGCGTCGGGCTCACCCTGGTGGCGGGCGCGCCGCGCATCGACAGCGGCGGCGGGCCGCGGCCGATGCTGAAGGCGCAGTCCTTCGCCGTCGCCGCCGCGCCCGCGCTGCCGCGCCAGGCCCAGCTCGACGACTACCGCAGCTATACCCTGCCCGGCGCGGTCGACCTGGCCGACGGCAGCCTGACCCAGGTGCCGCTGTACGCGCCGCGCACGCTCGACTGCGAGCGCACCGCGCTGTACGAGGCGGGCAACGCCTGGTCGCCGCCGCGGCCGGTCGTCGCGCCGGACTTCGGCGGCCCGGAAAGCAACGAAAGCGTCACCGGCACGCTGGCCTTCGACGCCTTCGACAGCCTGCCGGCCGGCACCCTGCGCGTGCTCGCCGCCGGCGGCGGCGCGCCGCAGTTCATCGGCGAGGGACGCCTGGACGACACGCCCAGGGGCGGCCGCGCCACGCTCGCGCTCGGCACCGTGTTCGACCTGCGCGCCGCGCGCGAGCGCACCGCGTTCAAGCTGGACCGCCAGGGCCGCAGCATGGACGAGGCCTTCCGCGTCACGCTGAGCAACGCCGGCGAGGCGGCGCGCACGGTGACGGTGCGCGTGCACCCGGACCGCTGGCGGCAATGGACGCTGCTGTCGTCCTCGGCCAGGCCGGAGCGGCAGACGCCCGACACGCTGGAGTTCCGCGTCCCGGTGCCGGCCGGCGGCAAGGCCACCCTCGACTACGCCGTCCGCTATGCGTGGACGGCGGACCAGCAACCCCAGTGACGGAGCCCGCATGCTCGACATCTTTCCCCACGACGGCGACATCGTAGAAATCCGGCTGGCGCGGCCGCCGGTCAACGCGCTGAACCAGGACCTGCTGGCCGCGCTGCGCGAGGCGGTGGCGCAGGCGCCGGCCGGCGGGGCGCGCGGCATCGTGCTGTCCGGCGCGCCGGGCATGTTCTCCGCCGGCGTGGACGTGCCGGCCCTGCTCGGGCGCGACCGCGACGGCGTGCGCGCGTTCTGGCGCGCGTTCTTCCACACCGCCTCCACGCTGGCCTGCTCGCCGGTGCCGGTGGTCGCCGCGGTGACCGGCCACAGCCCGGCCGGCGGCGCCGTGCTGGCGCTGTTCTGCGACTACCGCGTGATGGCCGAGGGGCCCTACCGCATCGGCCTCAACGAGGTGCAGGTGGGCCTGATCGTGCCCGACTGCATCCAGCACGCGCTGCGCCGCCTGGTCGGCACCTACCGCGCGGAGCGGCTGCTGGTGGCCGGCGCGATGATCGAATCGGCCGAGGCGCTGGCCTGCGGCTTCGTCGACGAGCTCGCCGCCGTCGAGCAGGTGACGGTCCGCGCGCTGCACTGGCTGCGCGAGCTGCTGGCGCTACCGCCGCAGGCCATGCTCACGACCCGGCGGACCGCGCGCGCCGACCTGTCCGCCGCCTGGCGCGATCCCGACGCGCTGCCGCTGGACGACTTCGTCGAGGCGTTCTTCCAGCCGGAGGCGCAGGCGGTGCTGGCGCAGCTGGTGGAGCGGCTGAAGGGCAAGAAGCCGGGGTGAGCAGTGCTTGCCGGGAGACTTGCGGAGCCATGCTTCCAGTGGCGGGCTCGCAGCAGCGTGCTCGGCGCCTCGCCCCTGTCCCTCGGGAATGCCTCCCTCCGGGAGAGGGTGCCGGCAGGCGGGCGAGGGTTCGCGCAGAGCGGCGAATGGCGGCTTGCCGACAGGGATGGGTGTCGCGCTCCGGCCGCACCCTCACCCCTAGCCCCTCCGGAGGGAGAGGGGGGCAGTTCAGCCTTCGCCGGTCGCCACCGGCCGCGACGGGTCGCTGACCCAGCCGCTCCACGAGGGCGCGTACAGCCGCGAGCCGACGAGCCCGGCGTGCTCCATCGCCAGCAGGTTGTGGCAGGCGGTGACGCCCGAGCCGCACATGTGCACGACCTCGGCCGGCGCGCGGCCGGCGAGCAGGCGCCCGAACTCCTCGCGCAGCGCCGCGGCGGGCTTGAAGCGGCCGTCCGCGCCGAGATTCTCGGTGTACGGGCGGTTGCGCGCGCCCGGCACGTGGCCGGCGGCGCGGTCGATCGGCTCCACCTCGCCGCGGTAGCGCGGCGCGGCGCGCGCGTCCAGCAGCAGCGGCACGGCCGCGAGCGCGGCGGAGTCGAGGATCACCTGCCGCGGGTCGTAGTCGAGCGCCACCCGGGTGGGCGCGCGCACGGGCACCGCCGTCTCCAGCGGCAGCCCGGCGGCCTGCCACGCGGCGAGGCCGCCGTCGAGCACCGCCGCCTCGCGCACGCCGCACAGGCGCAGCAGCCACCACAGCCGTGCCGCGGCCAGCGCGCCGCCGGCGGCGTCGTAGCCCACCACCTGCAGGCCGGGCCGCCAGCCCCAGCGGCCCAGCGCGGCGCTGAACGTCGCCGCCGAAGGCAGCGGGTGCCGGCCCAGGCCCGCGGCGACGCGGGAGAGATCGGCGAGGTCCGTGTCCAGGTCGGCGAACACCGCGCCGGGGATGTGCCCGGCCAGGTAGTCGTGCCGGCCCTTGCCCGGATCGGCCAGCTCGTGGCGGCAGTCGACGACCAGCACTTTCCCGGCCGGCAGCGCGGCCAGCTCGGCGGCGGCGATCAGCGTGTCGTAGGTCTTCATGCGCGGCCCATCCTCGTCAGCAGGTTCAGCAGCATCGCCGCGGTGGCGCCCCAGATGCGGTGGCCGCCGTGGACGAACTCGACCATCGGGCGGCGGTGCCCGCGGAATTCCATCGTGTAGCGGCGCAGGTTGGCCGGCTCCAGGAAGAACTCCAGCGGCACCTCGAACACCTCCGCCACCTCGGCCGGCGCGGGCCGCAGCAGCGCGCTCGCGGCCACGCGCGCCACCACCGGCGTGACGGTGTAGCCGCTGATCGTCTCGAAGCGGTCGAGGAAGCCCAGCGGGGTCACCCAGTGGCGCGCCAGGCCGATCTCCTCCTCGCTCTCGCGCAGCGCGGTGGCCACCGCGTCGGCGTCGTCCGGGTCGCTGCGCCCGCCGGGAAAGGCGACCTGGCCGGCGTGCGACTGCAGGCTGTCGTTGCGCACCGTGAGCACCAGCCGCGGCTGCACGCCCTCGCGCAGGCCGAGCAGCACGGCGGCCGGGCGGCGCGGCGCGGCGCCGAGCAACTCGGCCATCTCCGCGTGGTTCCAGCCCGGTCCCTGCGGCGGGTCGGCGAGCGGGCGCAGCGCGCCCTGCAGCGCGTCCAGCAGCGGGGCGTTCACCGCGCCCTCCGCCGCGCGGGCAGGATCTCGGCCATGTAGCGCCGCCGCTCGGCGTCGTCCATGCCGCGCCAGCGGGCGATCTCCTCGCCGCTGCGCAGGCAGCCGATGCAGTAGCCGCGGGGGTCCAGCCGGCAGACGCCGATGCACGGGGTGAGCGGAGGAACGGCTGGGGCTGGCGCTGCGTCGGACATCCCCGCCATGCTAGCCGATGGCGGGCGTCGCCGGCAGCGCCCGCGTCACTTGATGTCGAGCAGCTCGATGTCGAACACCAGCGCCTCGTTCGGGCCGATGCGCGGCAGCTCGCCGCGCTCGCCGTAGGCCAGCTGCGGCGGGATCACCACCTTCCAGCGGTCGCCCACGTGCATGCGCGGGATCACGTCCTGCCAGCCGGGGATCATCCGGCTGACCGGGTAGTTCACCGGCGCGCCGTGCGCCCAGGAGCTGTCGAACTCGGTGCCGTCCACCAGCATGCCGCGGTAGTTGACCGTGACCGTGCTGGCCACGGTGGGGCTGGCCTTGCCATCGCCCTTCTTGATCACCGCGTACTGGATGCCCGAAGGCAGCTGCACCACGCCCGGCTGCCTGGCGTTCTTCTGCAGGTAGTCGGCGCTGCGCTTGGCGTTGGCCGCGGCGATGCGCCGGAACTCGGCCACCGCCTTGGCGTGCATCATCTCGTCGAGCGCGCGCAGCTGGTCGCGCATGTCCTGGATCGGCACGCCGGGCGGGCGCTTGTCGTAGGCGTCCTGCATCGCCTTCTGCATGGTGGCCAGGTCCACGTCCGGCTCGCCGCCGGCGAACTGGCTGCCGATCTGGTAGCCGATCGCGTAGGACAGCTTGTGCTTGTCCAGCTTCGCCGCGGTGGCCGCGGCGGGCGCCGCCGCGCCGCCGCTCTGCGCCTGCGCGGCCCCCGCCAGCGTGAGCAGTCCGCAAGCCAACCAGCGCAGTCGAGTCATGCCGTTCCTCCGGATTGAGCGGGCGCAACCCGTGCATCCTAGTGCGGTTTGCGCCGGTCGTGCAGCGTCGCGCGGCGACGCTTCTGAGAACCCCGCGGGCGGCAAAGGTTCCCGCTGCTACCATCTCGGGCTTCGCCAGCTCAAGGAGTTCCCATGGCCTATCGCAACCTCGAGATCGGCAACCGCGGCGCGGTGCGCACGATCACCGTGAACCGCCCCGACAAGCTCAACGCGCTCAACCGCGACACCCTCAACGAGCTGGGCATCGCCTTCGCGCAGGCCGCGCAGGACGACGCGGTGCGCGCGGTGGTGCTGGCCGGCGCGGGCGACAAGGCCTTCGTGGCCGGCGCCGACATCGCCGAGATGCACGGCTACACGCCGGCGCAGGCGCAGGGCTTCTCGCGCGCCGGGCAGCGGCTGATGACGAGCATCGAGCGACTCGGCAAGCCGGTGGTCGCGCGCGTGCAGGGCTTCGCGCTGGGCGGCGGCATGGAGCTGGCGATGGCCTGCCACCTGCGCGTGGCCAGCGAGAAGGCCAGGTTCGGCCAGCCGGAAATCAACCTCGGCCTGATCCCCGGCTTCGGCGGCACCCAGCGCCTGCTGCGCCTGGCCGGACGCGGCGCGGCGCTGGAGCTGTGCCTGACCGGCGCGCCGGTCACGGCGCAGCGCGCCTACGAGCTGGGCATCGTCAACCGCGTGGTGGCGCCGGAGGCGCTGGACGAGACGGTGGACGCGCTGGCCGACCAGCTCGCCGCCGCCGCGCCGCTGGCCGCCGCCGGCATCCTCGACGCGGTGCTGCAGGGCGGCGAGACGCCGCTGGACCAGGGCCTGGAGTTCGAGACGCAGGGCTTCGCCCTGATGTTCGCCACCGAGGACATGCGCGAGGGCACCGGCGCGTTCCTGGAGAAGCGCAAGGCGGCGTTCAAGGGCCGCTGACGCCGCGCGGCGGCGGCGCTCAGTGCCCGCCGCCGCTGAACTTCAGCTCGCCCGCGGTCACCGCCAGCTTCAGCCGGTTCTCCGGCGGCGCCAGCGGGCACACCACGTGCGGTGTGATCGCGCACGGCGGGTTCTCGGCCAGGTTGAAGTCGAGCAGCACCTTGCCGTCCTTCGGCGCGCCCGCGTAGAGGAAGCGCGCGCCGCCGTAGGTGAGCCTGCCGGCGGTGCGGTCGCCGAAGATGAAGAACAGGCGGCCGTCCTCCTCGATGGGACGCAGCTCGTAGGTCTGCCCGTCGCGCTCGAACACCGCCTTGCCGGGTACCGGCACGTCCGCCTCGGTGCCGGTGACGTAGGCAATGCGCAGGTGCTCCTGCGGCCTGGATGGCACCCAGCGCGCCTCGATGCGCCAGGACGGGTCGACCGGGAAATAGTCGAAACCGGGGAAGTGCGTGCGCAGCGGCGCGTCGTTGTTCTTCGCGCGCAGGCCGCGCTTGTCGCCGTTCTGCACCACGTAGAGATAGCTGGCGCCGAAGCCCACGCGAGTCGGCTTCTGCTTTTCGTCCGCGCCCTGCGTGCGCAGCGGCACGGTCGCGTCCGCTGCCGGTTTGCCGTCGACGGTGATGCCGCGCGTCCCGGCCAGCCGCAGCTCGACGGCGCCATCGGCCCCCAGGTGCAGCACGCCCAGGTGCGCCGGCGCGTCCGGCACCTGGAAACGGTTGTCGGCCGCGCTGCCCACGCTGTTGTCGCCCGGTTCCAGCCAGCCGGAGGCGGTCAGCGCCAGGTAGCCGTCGGGCGCCCGCAGGCGCTCCACCCGTTCGGCGCGGGCCTTGGCGACCTGCCGCGCGTAGTCGGCCGGCGCGTCGGCCGCGTGGACGGCGACGGCACCGAGCAGCAGCGCGGCGAGCGCGAGGCGCTCAGTAGTGCGAGCCACGGTACTTCTTCTCTCCGGCGGTGATGGCGATGTCCAGCCGGTTCTCCGGCGGCGCCAGCGGGCAGGTGGCGAACGGGGTGAAGGCGCACGGCGGGTTGTAGGCGCGGTTGAAGTCCAGCACCACCTTGCCCGGCTGGTCGATGCCGCCGGCCGGCAGCGCGGCGTAGAGGAAGCGCGCGGCGCCGTAGGTCTCCTTGCCGGAGGTGCGGTCGGCCAGCACGAAGAACAGCTCGCCGCCCGGCTCCTCCTGGTAGGGCAGCAGCTCGAAGGTCCGGCCGTCGCGGCGGAACACCGCCTTGCCCGGCACGTCCACCGCGTCGATGCTGCCCAGCACGTTGCCGATCTCCAGCTTGTGCGCGGGCTTGAACGGCACCCAGTCGGCCTCGATGCGCCAGGACGGGTCGACCGGGTAGTAGTCCAGGCCCAGGAAGTGCGTGCGTGTCTGCGCGTTGGCATCCTTGACGCGCAGCGCCTTGCGGCCGTCGCGGTCGATCACGTAGAAGCTGGCGCTGCCGAAGGCCACCGTGGTCGGCCCGTGCGCGCCCGCCTTCGCGTCGTCGACCAGCTCGGCCTCGCGCAGCGGCTTGCCGTCGATGGTGGCGCCGCTGTTGGGCGCCAGCGCGATGCGCACGCCGCCGTCCTGCGCCAGCGTCACCACGCCCAGGTGCGCGGGGCCGGCCTTGAGCACGATGTCGTTGTCGGCGGCGCTGCCCACGCGGTTGTCGCCCGGCGCCAGCCATTCCAGCCCGATCAGGCTGAGCCAGCCGTCGGGCGCGGTGAGCCGGGCCAGGCGCTGCCGCTGCCAGTCGTGCGCCTGCTGGACGATCTCGGCGGCGGTGGGTCCGGACGACTGGGCATGCACGGCGGCGACTCCAAGGCTGAGGGCGAAAGCGAGGATGATAGTACGCTGCATGGCCGCCCCGGCGATGGATTCGGAAATGGCAGTATGGACGTCCATTCGCCGCCAGGGCAAACGGCGCATGGGCATAAGCATATGCACGCCCGGCCGCGCGGCTTCCCCGCCGTCATTCCGGCGCAGGCCGGAATCCAGTGGCGATCCCGCTGGATTTTCGCGGCAAGACGACAAGGCAGGGGCGGAACGGAGCCATGGCGGACGCAACCGCGACTGGATTCGGTCTGCGCCGGAGGAATGACGGCAAGGGCTCAGCGGCCGCGCAGGAACAGCCGGTCCAGCTCGGCCAGGCTCAGCTGCGTCCAGGTCGGGCGGCCGTGGTTGCACTGGCCGGAACGCTCGGTGGCCTCCATCTCGCGCAGCAGCGCGTTCATCTCCGGCACGCCGAGCCGGCGGCCGGCGCGCACCGAGCCGTGGCAGGCCATGGTGGAGAGCAGCTCGTTCTCCAGTTCCTGCAGGCGGCGCGAGCTGCCGTGCTGGGCCAGCTCCGCCAGCACGTCGCGCGCGAGCTGGCCGACGTCGGCGCCCTCCAGCAGCGCGGGGATGCGCCGCACCACCACCGAGGACGGGCCGCTGCGCGACAGCTCCAGGCCCCACTCGGCCAGCGCCTCGGCATGCTCCTCGGCGGCGGCGGCCTCCTTCGCGCTCACCGCGAGGCTGAGCGGCACCAGCAGCATCTGCGAGCGCAGGTTGCTGCACGCGCGGCCGGCCTTGAGCTTCTCGTAGGTGATGCGCTCGTGCGCCGCGTGCATGTCCACCAGCACCAGGCCGTGCGCATTCTCGGCGAGGATGTAGATGCCCTTGAGCTGGGCGATGGCGAAGCCCAGCGGCGGCGGCTCGCCCGGTACCGCTTCCGGCAGCGGCGCGGGCGAAGCGGCGGAGAACGGCGCGGGCGGCTCGCCAAGCAGCGCGGCGTAGTCCGCCAGCGGCTCGTCGCGCACGCCGAGCGCGAGGCGGCTCTGGCTGGCCGCCTGCGGCCACGGCCGCGCGGAAGCGGCCGGCGCGGACGGGGACGCCACCGGCGCCGAGGCCACCGCCATGCGCAGCGCGCCCTCGTCCAGCTGCGCCTGCGAGGACACCTGCCCCGCGCGCGTCTGCGCCAGCGCCTCGTGCAGGCTGCGGAACAGGAAGTCGTGCACCAGCCGCTGCTCGCGGAAGCGCACCTCGTGCTTGGCCGGATGCACGTTCACGTCCACCCCGGCCGGGTCGAGCTCCAGGTACAGCACGAAGGCCGGGTGACGGCCGTGGAACAGCACGTCGGCGTAGGCCTGGCGCACCGCGTGCGCCACCACGCGGTCGCGCACCAGGCGGCCGTTGACGTAGAAGTACTGCGCGTCGGCCTGCGCGCGCGAGGCGGTGGGCAGGCCCACCCAGCCGGACAGCCGCAGGCCCGCCGCGGCCTGCTCGATGCGCAGGCTCTGCGCGGGGAAATCCTCGCCCAGCACCTCGGCCACGCGCGCCAGCGCGGCCTGCTCGTCGCGCGCGGCCTTCCACACGCGCACCGGCCGGCCGTTGTGGCTGAGGCGGAACTCCACGTCGCCGCGCGCCAGCGCCAGCGACTTCAGGAGGTCGTCGATGTGCGCGAACTCGGTGCGCTCGGCGCGCAGGAACTTCCGCCGCGCCGGCACGTTGTAGAACAGGTCGCGCACCTCCACGCTGGTGCCCGGCGGGTGCTGCGCGGGCCGCGCGGCCTGCACCTTGCCGCCGTCCACCTCGATGCGGAACGCGGCGTCGCTGCCCGCCGTGCGCGAGGTGAGCGCGAAGCGCGCCACCGACGACACCGAGGCCAGCGCCTCGCCGCGGAAGCCCATGCTGGCCACGCGCTCCAGGTCGTCGAAGCTGCCGATCTTGCTGGTGGCGTGCGAGGCCACCGCCAGCGGCAGCTGCTCGGGCGGGATGCCGCCGCCGTCGTCGCGCACGCGGATCAGCCGCGCGCCGCCCTGCTCGATGTCCACCTCGATGCGGCCGGCGCCGGCGTCCAGGCTGTTCTCCACCAGCTCCTTCACCACCGAGGACGGCCGCTCGATCACTTCGCCGGCGGCGATCTGGTTGACGAGGTCGGGAGGGAGCACGCGGATGGCAGGCATCCGCGAAGCTTAAGCGAGGGCGGCGGGCGGCGAAAGCGAGGCGTCGTTCGGACCGGGCGGCGCAAAAGGTGCGCAAAGGGCCGGAAGCGCGCCGGATCGCACCCTCACCCCTCTCCCGAGGAGAGAGGGGTGCCAAGGGCGATGCGTTTGCCAGTGAACCCTTCTCCCTCCGGGAGAAGGCACCGGCAGGCAGACGAGGGTCCGGCCGGAACGGAACCTTGATGCTAGCCGGCCGGGATGGCCAGCACCGCGCCCACGCGCACGGTGTCGTTCTGCATGTTGTTGGCGTTCTTCAGCGCGCCGACGCTCACGCCGTACTGCCGCGCGATGCTGCGCAGGCTCTCGCCCCGGCCGACGCGGTGCAGGTCGCGCACGCCGTCGTCGGCGCGGGAAGCGGCGGACGCCGAGGCGACCGCGCCGGTCTGCCTGGCCGGCCTCGACGGCCTGTCCGGCGCCGTGCCGGCCGGCGCGGCGCGGTCGTCGTCGCGCGCCGCGTCGGCGACGGCCAGCAGGCCGCTGCGGCGCGCCGCCTGCGCGGCGAACCAGGTGCCCGGCGGCGGCGTGGACTCGAAATAGCTGCGCACGCCGCCCATCACCGCCTGCGCCAGCTCCCTCTGGTGCGCGGGGTCGCGCAGCTTGCGCTCCTCCGCCGGATTGCTGATGAACGCCGTCTCGACCAGGATCGAGGGCACGTCGGGCGAGCGCAGCACCACGAAGTTGGCGCGCTCCACGTAGCCGCGGTGGGTGGGGCCGAGCTGGCCCAGCGCGCGCAGCACGTTGCCGGCGATCGCCTCGCTGGCCTGCATCGCATAGCCCTGCTGCATGTCCAGCAGCACGGCGGCGAGGCTGTCGTCCTTGTCGTCCAGCGACACGCCGCCGATCAGGTCCGCGCTGTTCTCGCGGTCGGCCAGCCAGCGCGCCGCCTCCGAGGTCTTGCCGCGCGGCGACAGCACCCATACCGACGAGCCGCGCGCGTCGCCGCTGGTGAAGGCGTCGGCGTGGATCGACACGAACATGTCCGCGTTCTTCTCGCGGGCGATCTGGTAGCGCCGCTTGAGCGGGATGAAGTAGTCGCCGTCGCGGGTCAGCACGGCCTGCATGCCGGGCTGCTTGTTGATCTCGGCGGCCAGCGCGCGCGCCACCGCCAGGGTGACGTTCTTCTCCAGCGTGCCGCCGGGGCCGTGCGCGCCGGGGTCCTCGCCGCCGTGGCCGGCGTCGATCGCCACCACCACCTTGCGGTCGCCCTTCAGCAGCAGCGCGGCCTGGCGCGTGGTCAGCGTGCCGTTGCGCGCGCTGCGCAGGGCCGCCATCACCGGCGCCGGATCGTCCTTCACCGCGTCGGGGGCGCTGGCGTCGGCCGTGGCCGCCGCGCTTCCGGCGGCCCGCGCCGGCGGCGGCGCGGAGGCCTTGCCGGGGTACAGGTCCAGCACCAGCCGGTAGCCGTAGTCGCCGGCCGGCTTGAGCAGGAAGCTCCTGGGGCGGCTGTCGGGCGCGGCCTGGGCCGCCAGGCGCAGCGCGCCGCCGGCGCGGGCGCTGCTCAGGCCCTTGAACAACCCGGTCGCCGCCGGCGCGCCGAAGGCGCCGGCCAGCCGGCTGGACGCCAGCTCGAGCACGACGCGGTCGCCCTGGCGGCTCAGCTTGTAGTCCAGCGGGCCGGACAGGTCGAACACGACGCGGGTGTATTCCGGGCCGGCCCAGACCCGCGCGGCCTTGACCTCGGCCGCCTGCGGCGCGCGCAGCGGCGTGGCCGCCGCCAGCGCCGCGAGTCCCAGGATGCCCCACCGTGTCAGCGATCCGCCCATGGCGCCGCATTGAACCCCAGCGCCCTTGGGATTGCAAGCACTTTTCCCTTGAATATCCATAACCTGCAGGGTATTCGTCAGAGGTTATCAAGCTATCGCTCGCAAGCGCTTCGACGGCAAGCGGACTTTCGGCCATGGACCGGCCGCATTTTTTCCATACGGAGCCGTCACTTACGTTCGGCCGCGCGGCGCGGCGGCCGCGAGGGCGCCCTCAGCCCAGCCGCTCCAGCAGCCGCGCGCCGCGCGGACTGGCGGCCTCGAGCTCGGCGCGGCGGCCGCCGCCGGCGTAGTCCAGGCGGATGCGCAGGTCCGGCGGCGGCAGCGCACCCTCGCCGCGCTCGGGCCATTCCACCAGCACCAGCGCGGACGGGTCGGCCAGCGCGTCCAGGCCCAGCCATTCCAGCTCGGCCGGGTCGGCGATGCGGTAGAGGTCCAGGTGCCAGGCCGTGCCGCCCGGCAGGCGGTAGGACTCGACCAGGCTGTAGGTCGGGCTCTTGATCCGCTCGCCCACGCCCAGCGCGCGCAGCAGCGCGCGGGCGAAACTGGTCTTGCCCGCGCCCAGCTCGCCGTGCAGCAGGATCACCAGGCCGCCGTCCAGCGCCGCGGCCAGCGCCTGCGCCAGCGCCCCGGTGGCCTGCTCGTCGGGCAGTTCGACCTGCCGCGCGCTCATGCCGCGATCCCGTTGAGCAGGCGGCGCAGCGGCGCCAGCAGGTCGCTGGCCAGCAGGCCGCGCTCGCCCTCGCCGCGCACGGCCAGGTCGCCGGCGCGCGCGTGCAGCCCCACGCCCAGGCGCGCCGCCTCCGGTGCGGAGCAGCCCTGCGCCAGCAGGGCGGCGACGATGCCGGTGAGCAGGTCGCCCATGCCGCCGGAGGCCATGCCGGGGTTGCCCCACGGACAGACGTCCAGACGTCCATCCGGCTCGGCGACCAGGCTGCCCGCGCCCTTCAGCACCGCCACCGCGCCGTAGCGCGCGGCCAGCGCGCGCGCGGCGGCGAAGCGGTCGGCCTGCACCTGCGCCACGGTCGCGCCGAGCAGGCGCGCGGCCTCGCCCGGATGCGGGGTCAGCACGGCCGGCTGCGCGAAGCGGCGCGGATCGCGCGCCAGCAGGTTGAGGCCATCGGCGTCGAGCACCAGCGGCTTGCCGCTGTCCAGCGCGGCCAGCCACAGCGCGTGGCCCCAGGCGCCCTGCCCCAGGCCCGGCCCCAGCGCCAGCACGCCGGCGCGCGCGAGCAGCGGCTGCAGCGCCTGCGGGCCGTTCACCGCGTGCGCCATCAGCTCCGGGCGCGCGGCGTTCAGCGCGGCGATGTGCTCGGCCTGCGTCGCCACGCTGACCAGGCCGGCGCCGGCGCGCAGCGCCGCCTCGCCGCACAGGCGGATCGCGCCGGCGGTGCCGCGGTCGCCGCCGATCGCCAGCACGTGGCCGTTGTCGCCCTTGTGCGCGTCGCGCGCGCGCGGCGGCAGCGCCTGCGCGGCCAGCAGCCGCGCGTCGGGCGGCGCGTCCCGGAACAGCGCGGCCGGCAGCCCGAGCGCGTCGAGCTCGACCACGCCGGTGTGCGCGGGCGCGCCGCCGGTGTACAGGCCGCGCTTGGCGACGATGAAGGTCACCGTGACGTCCGCGCGCACCGCGGCGCCGGGCACCCGGCCGGTGTCGGCGTCGACGCCGGAGGGCACGTCGACCGCGAGCACCGGCGCGCCCGCCGCGTTGATCCGCGCGACCAGCGCCGCCGCCGCGCCTTCCGGCGCGCGGCGCAGGCCGGTGCCGTAGAGCGCGTCCACCACCACGTCGGCGTGGGGCAGCGTCCCGTCGTCCTCCCATTGGCGCGGCGCCACGCCGGCGCGCACGCACGCCTCGCGCGCCAGCGCGGCGTCGCCGCGCGCCGCGGCGGACAGCTCCACCACCTCGACGCGCAGGCCGTCCTCGCGCGCCAGCGCGGCGAGCAGGTAGCCGTCGCCGCCGTTGTTGCCGGGGCCGCAGCAGACCAGGAGCCGCTGCGCCTGCGGCCAGCGCCGGCGCAGCGCGGCCAGCGCCGCCGCCGCGGCGCGGCGCATCAGCTCGAAGCCGGCGATGCCGAGCCCGTCGATGGCGCGCCGGTCCAGCGCGCGCGCCTGCTCGACGGTGTGGAGGGCCAGTCCCTGCGTGTTCGCGGTCATCGGCCGATTATAGGGACGGCGCATGCGCCGGCGGCATCTACAATGCGCGCATGACCGTCGCCGCCCCCGACTACGCCGCCCTCGCCCGCGACATCAAGCGCTGGGCGCGCGAGCTCGGCTTCGCCGAGGCCGGCATCAGCGGCGTCGACCTGGGCGAGGACGAGCGCCACCTGGAGCGCTGGCTCGGCGACGGCCTGCACGGCGAGATGGCGTACATGGCCCGCCACGGCCGCAAGCGCAGCCGGCCGGCGGAGCTGGAGCCGGGCACGCGGCGGGTGATCTCGGTGCGCATGGACTACGTGCCGCCGGGCACGCGCAACGCCTGGGAGGTGCTGGGCGACGCCGAGGCCGGCTACGTGGCGCGCTATGCACTGGGCCGCGACTACCACAAGCTGATGCGCCACCGCCTGCAGAAGCTGGCCGAGCGCATCCGCGCGGCGGTCGGCGAGTTCGGCTTCCGCGCCTACGTCGATTCCGCGCCGGTGCTGGAGAAGGCGCTGGCGCGCAACGCCGGGCTGGGCTGGATCGGCAAGCACACCGTGCTGATCAACCGCCGCGCCGGCTCGTACTTCTTCCTCGGCGAGCTGTACACCGACCTGCCGCTGCCGGTGGACGAACCGGCGACGGCGCACTGCGGCAGCTGCCGGCGCTGCCTCGACGTCTGCCCCACGCGGGCGATCGTCGCGCCCTACCGGCTGGACGCGCGGCGCTGCATCTCCTACCTCACCATCGAACTGAAGGGCTCGATCCCGGAGGAACTGCGCGCGCCGATCGGCAACCGCATCTTCGGCTGCGACGACTGCCAGCTGGTCTGCCCGTGGAACAAGTTCGCGCAGGAAGCCGCCGAGCCGGACTTCGCGCCGCGGCACCGCCTGGACGGGGCGAAGCTGGTGGAGCTGTTCGGCTGGAGCGAGGAGGAGTTCCTCCGGCGCACCGAGGGCATGGCGATCCGCCGCGCCGGCTACGAGGGCTGGCTGCGCAACATCGCGGTGGCACTGGGCAACGCGCCGCGCTCGGACGCGGTGCGCGCGGCGCTGCGGGCGCGCAGCGGGCATCCCTCGGCAGTCGTGCGCGAGCACGTGGCGTGGGCGCTGGCGCGGCAGGGCGGCTGAGTCGTTCCGGTTCGGGCACGGCGCCGCCCTTGCCTGTCATTCCGGCGGAAGCCGGAATCCAGTCGAGTGCGTCCCGCGAAGCGCGGCAACACCTGTTTCGAGTGCTTCGCACAACATGATTGAGACTGGATTCCGGCTTTCGCCGGAATGACGGTGAGGGAAATGGGTGGCGCACCGCGAAGTGCGCGCGTCCGGATCGGGAAGCGCCCGCTCAGCCCGCCACTTCGCGCCGCTCGCGGATCTCCGCCACCAGCGCGCGGGTGGCCGGGTCCAGCGCCGCCGCGTCGCCGTCGGCCAGCGCCGGCAGGATCTGCCGCGCGATCGACTTGCCCAGCTCCACGCCCCACTGGTCGAAGGCGTTGATGCCCCACAGGTGGCCGAGCATGAACACCTTGTGCTCGTACAGCGCGACCAGCGCGCCGAAGCTCGCCGGCGTGAGCGCGTCGAGCAGGATCACCGTGCTCGGCCGGTCGCCGGGGAAGGTGCGCTGCGCGGCCAGCACGGGGTCGCCGCCGGACTCGGCCAGCGCCTCCTCGAAGGTCTTGCCCAGCGCCAGCGCCGCCGCCTGCGCCAGCAGGTTGGACAGCAGCGCGTCGTGGTTGGCCCTGAGCGGATGCGCCGGCCGCGCCACGCCGATGAACTCCAGCGGCACCACGTCGGTGCCCTGGTGCAGCGCCTGGAAGTAGGCGTGCTGCGCGTTGGTGCCCACGCTGCCCCACACCACCGGCACGGTGGCCTGCGCCACCGGCTCGCCCTGCGGCGTGACCCGCTTGCCCAGGCTCTCCATCTCCAGCTGCTGCAGGTAGGCGGTCAGGTCGGAAAGCAGGTCGGCGTAGGGTACCACCGCGCGGCTGGCGCGGCCCTGCACGTTGCGGTTCCAGAACTCGACCAGCGCCAGCAGCACCGGCAGGTTGCGCTGCCACGGCGCGGTGCGGAAGTGGTCGTCCACCTGCGCCGCGCCGGCGAGCATGGCGCGGAAGTGGTCCATGCCGACGGCCAGCGCCAGCGACAGCCCCACCGCCGACCACAGCGAGAAGCGGCCGCCGACGAAGTCCCACATCGGGTAGACGTGCGCGGCCGGGATGCCCCAGGCGGCGGCCGCGCCGACGTTCGCGCTGACCGCCACGAAGTGGCGCGCCACCGCCTGGCGCTCGTCGCCCGCGTAGGCCGCGGCGACCCATTCGCGCAGCACGTTGCCGTTGAGCAGGGTTTCCTGGGTGGTGAAGGTCTTGGAAACCATCACCACCAGCGTGCGCTTCGGGTCGAGCGCGCGCATCAGCTCGTACGCGGCCTGCCCGTCCACGTTGGTGAGGAAGTGGCTGCGCAGCCGGCCGGCGTGGAACGGGGTCAGCGCGCGCACCGCCAGCCGCGGCCCGAGGTCGGAGCCGCCGATGCCGATGTTGACCACGTCGGTGATGCCGTCGGCGAGCCCGAGCCGGCCGCCCTCGCCCTGACCGAGCGCGTTCGCCAGCTCCTCCATCCGCGCCAGCACCTCGCCGATCTCGTGGAGCACCTCGGCCGGCGCCGGCGAGGGCAGGCTCGAACCCTCGGCGCGCAGTGCCGTGTGCAGCACCGCGCGCTGCTCGGAGGCGTTGATCGGCGCGCCGGCGAACATCGCGTCGCGCGCGCGCTGCCAGTCCCCGGCCTCGACGTGGGCGCCCAGCGCGTCGAGCGCCGCCAGGTCCAGCTTCTGCCGGCCGAGGTCGAGCAGGATCGGCCCGAGGCGCTGGCGCAGGCGCGCGTTGCGCGACGGGTCCGCGAGCAGTTCGCGCAGCGTGGTGCCGGCCAGGCGCTGCGCGTGGTCGGCGAACAGGGAACGGGGATCGGCGGTCATGGGCACCCGGCGGTCGGCGGTCGAATGCCCGATCTTATCGCAGCGCCGGCGGAATCCAACCGGCGCGGCGGCGGCGCGGACGCCTCAGGCCGCGGCCATCTGCTTGGGGATGGAGCGGTTGGTGTGGGTGATGCGGTTGGCCGCGTCCACGTACACCAGGGTGGGCTGGAACTTGGCCAGCTCCGCCTCGGCGAGCTGCGCGAAGGCGGCGACGATGACCAGGTCGCCCACCTGCACGCTGCGCGCGGCGCTGCCGTTCACCGAGACGATCCCGGAGCCTTCCTCGGCGCGCAGCGCGTAGGTGACGAAGCGCTGGCCGTTGTTGATGTCCCAGGCGTGGATCTGCTCGTACTCGCGGATGCCCGCGGCGTCCAGCAGCAGGCCGTCGATGGCGATCGAGCCCTCGTAGTGCAGCTCCGCCTGGGTGACGGTGGCGCGATGGATCTTCGCCTTGAGCATGTTCAGGTGCATGACTTCCACTTCCCGCAGGGACGGCCTGCCTAGCCCGTCATTATCGGACCGCGCGGCATTGCGCCGCAACAACGCGGCCCTGGAAGGCAGATGGGGGCGGTTCAGTCGAACGGCAAGTTGTCGATCAGCCGGGTGCCGCCCAGCCGCGCGGCGATCAGCGCCACCAGGCCCGCGCGCTCGTCCGGGCCGGGCTCGGACAGGTCCTCGGCGCGGCGGATGGCCGCGTAGTCGGGCACGAAGCCCGCGCGCTCCAGCTTGGAGAAGGCCGCCTGCTCCACCACCCGCCAGGCGTGGCCCTTGTTCGCCACCAGCTCGCGCATCTGCTGCAGCGTCTCGTGGATCGCCGGCGCCAGGGCGCGCTCCTCCGCGGAGAGGTACTGGTTGCGCGAGCTCAGCGCCAGGCCGTCGTCGGCGCGCTGGGTCGGCGCGGCGAGCACCTTCACCGGCAGCGCCAGGTCGCGCACCATGCGCTCGATCACCTTCAGCTGCTGGTAGTCCTTCTGGCCGAACACCGCGATGTCCGGCTGCACCAGGTTGAACAGCTTGCACACCACCGTGGCCACGCCGTCGAAGTGGCCCGGGCGGTGCGCGCCCTCCAGCACGTCGGTGATCTGCGGCACGTGGATGCTGACGCCGTGCTGCGGGCCGTACGGGTACATCGTCGCCACGTCCGGCGCGAACAGCAGGTCGCAGCCGTGCTCGGCCAGCCCGGCCTGGTCCTGCGCCAGCGTGCGCGGGTAGCGCTCGAAGTCCTCGTTCGGCCCGAACTGGGTGGGGTTGACGAACACGCTGGCCACCACGCGCTCGGCGCGCGCGCGCGCCAGCCGGATCAGCGAGTAGTGGCCGGCGTGCAGGTTGCCCATGGTGGGCACCAGGCTCACCGTCTGGCCCTGCGCGCGCCACCCGCGGATCGCCGCGCGCAGCCCCGCGGCGTCTTGCACTGTCTGCATGGAATCGCTCGTCTAGTTGAAGCCGTGTTCGGGGGCCGGGAACGCGCCGCTGCGCACCTCGTCGGCGTAGGCGGCGATCGCCGCGGCGACGGAGCCGCGCCCGGCGAGGAAATCCTTGCTGAACTTGGGCCGCTTGCCCGGCGTGATGCCCAGCATGTCGTAGCAGACCAGCACCTG
>Ga0164243_10005373_pt1 | contig 19574 bp, 17 predicted proteins | sample OricompcompostOP_FD_108781 | JGI IMG/M metagenome (GOLD analysis project Ga0164243, IMG submission 108781) | Organic Plus compost microbial communities from Emeryville, California, USA - Original compost - Organic plus compost (OP) | ecosystem: Engineered > Solid waste > Mixed feedstock >... | reverse complement strand
GACGCGCTGCTCCACCAGAAGAACCGCAAGTGTTCCATCCGCCACCACGCTGGCTAATATCTCGATGAGCTGTTCGACGATCACAGGCGCGAGCCCTTCCGTCGGCTCGTCCATCAACAGCACTCTGGGATTTCCCATGAGCGCACGCGCAATCGACAACATCTGCTGTTCGCCGCCTGAAAGCTGCCAACCCATGCTTTTGGAGCGCTCGGCAAGGCGCGGGAACAATCCAAAAATCCGTTCTTCGTTCCAAGCGCCAGGACGTTTCGCGACCGAGAGGTTTTCCTTCACCGTGAGGCTCGGAAATACCTCGCGCTCCTGCGGAACATACCCAAGGCCCGTATCGGACCGAAGATAAGTGCGCGCGGCAGAACAATCGATGTCGCCGACGATAATCTCACCGGCCTGCCGTTGGGCCCGGCCCATGATTAGTTCGAGCAGCGTGGTCTTGCCAACGCCGTTACGCCCGATGACCGACACCGTCTCGCCCGCCCGCACGGCGAGCGAGACGCCATCAACCACCGTTGTTTGGCCCCAGCCCCCTTGAAGGGCTCGGACCTCAAGCGCCGAGCACGTTTGATGCAAAGCGTTCATGTCCCGATTGGCCCAAATAAACCGAGCGTACACGCTCGTCTGACATAACCTCCTGCGGCGAAGCGGTCATAAGGACGCTCCCGCTTACGAATACGGTTACACTTGTCGCGAACCGCCTGACGATCTGCATGTCGTGTTCGATCATTAGTATGGCTATATCGCGGGGCAGCCGATCGATGGCATCGAGCAGCAGCCTGCTCTGCGCTGCCGGGATTCCCGCAGCCGGCTCGTCCAGTACCAATACTTTCGGCGCCAGACACAGCGCGATGGCGATTTCCACGAGCCGCTGGCGGCCATAGGCTATCTCAGAAACCTTGCTGTGCATGTCATCCGCAAGGCCAAGCGAAAGCAGGGCCTCCTCGGCTCGCTCCACGACGTCACGATGATGCGCCGCCGGGCGAAGCATGTGGCGAGCCGCGCCGAGATGTTCGCTCGCGGCAAGGTAGACATTTTCGAGAACCGACAAATTACGGAACAGGCTGCTGATCTGGAACGTGCGCACGAGCCCGGCTTTTACGCGGCGGTCGGGACGCTCGCCGGTGATATCCCGGCCCAGCAACGAGATTGTTCCGCTGTCTGGCCGCAGTGTACCGGACAGCATACCCACAAATGTTGTCTTGCCGGCGCCGTTCGGCCCAATCAATGCGCGCCGCTCGCCCACCCGCAGTTCGAGGTCTATATCGCTTGCGACGACCAATGCACCAAAGCGCTTGGTCAGACGTAGCGTGGACAGCACAATCCCGCTCATGGCCGGGCCTTCCGGGGAAGGCGGCGGGCTATGTCTTGCGCGATGCCAATGAGACCGCCGCGCGCAAACATGACGACACCGGTCAACAGGCCGCCGATGATGAACATCCAGTGGTACGGATTCCACTGCGATGCGAAGTGATGAACGATCATGTATACAGGCGCACCGATCAGCCCGCCGTACAGTTTGCCGACACCGCCGAGAACGAGCATCACCAGCGCACCGACTGACGTATCGAGACTAAGGACCGCCAGGCCGACAAACTTGGTCGTCTGCGCCGACAGGGCGCCCGCCACGCCCGCCACGAAGGCACTGATGACATAGACCTGGACAAGCTTGCCCAGCACGGGTGTGCCGATAAGGCTCATCCGAAGGCTGTTGTCCCGAATACCCTGGAGCGCGACGCCAAATGGTGATGCAACGATACTCCGCGCCAACAGGAAAAGCAGGAACGTCCAGCCCAACACGTAGAGATAGGCCGTCTTCGCAAACATCGTCCATGGAAACACGCCAAACAGCGGCGCAACCACGATGCCGTAAAGGCCATCGTCACCCCCGGTCAGCCAGGTGAGTTTGTTTGCGGCCTCATAGGCAATGACGCCGAGTGCCAGCGTAACCATGATCAGCGGCAATCCCCTCAGCCGCAGCAAAACAGGACCGATCACCGCCGCCAGCAAGGCCGCGCTCACGCCGCCCAGCAGCGCGCCGGAAATCGGCTCGGTCATTCCCGCGAACGTGGCGAGCCCCGTGACATAGGCGCCAACCCCAAAAAAAAGAGCGTGACCGAGCGAAATAATTCCGGCAAAGCCCAGGATCAGGTCGAGCGAAAGCACAAAAAGCGTGGTCACCAGCACCGAAGTGGCAAAAGCGAGGTACTGCGGCAGCAGAAAAAAGACGAGTAGCGCGCATCCCCAATAGACGACCTCAAGAATGCCCACGCGATGCCAGTTCAGACGTTCGGACCCGTCGGTCGCGGCGGGGCCAAGTGTTTTAGCGTCGCGGGGTGCGGATTTCATCAACATCGGCGTCAACGAACTGCTGGAGCGCTGTACGACCGCCACATCATCATGGCGATCAGCACGAAATAGACGATGAAGGCGCCGAGCGACGGAATGAGAAAGCGGCCTGCCGTGTCAACGATGCCAACCATCATGGCGATCCAGGCAGAACTCTTGATATTTCCGAACCCGGTCAGCGCAACCACGATCAGAACGATCGTGAGGTATTTGAACGGATACATCGGTTCGAGCGGCATGATCGCATAGCCCATCGCGCCGCCCAGCGCCGCGAGGCCGCAACCCAGCGCGAAAGCGATGGAAAATAAACGGTTCACATTGATGCCGATAGCTTCCGCCTTGCCGCGATTGTCGACTGCTGCTCTCAGTTTTGCGCCGAAATCGGTTCGCTCGAAGATGAACCACAGCAGAACCATGATCGCGGCGCCGAGAAGGACCACGACCGCTCGATAGACTTGGAAGTTTCGGATGCCGAGGTCGATATCGCCGGCAAGAAGTTTTGGCAGCGCGGCGGGAACGGGATCGGGACCGAACAGCAGGTTGAGCGTCGCAACGCCAAGAAACGCGAGTCCGACGGTCAGCAGAACCTGGTCAAGCTCCGACGCAGTGTAAAGACGCGCAAAGAAAATGCGCTCGACCGGCCAGCTCAGGATTGTCACCGCGATGACAGCCACCAGCAACGCCAGCCCGAGGCTGACCGAATATTGATTCATGAGAGTGAGCGCGGCATAGCCGCCGAACGCCGCGAAAACGCCGTGCGCCATGTTGAGCACACGCATCAGCCCCATTGTTACCACGAGGCCGATCGAAATCGTGAACAGCACCATTCCATACGACACGCCGTACAGAACAATAAACGCCAACGCCGACAGCGCCTCCATGGCCGAACCTCATTCCCCCCGAAAACGTTCCGACTTCAGCCGATGTTCGTTTCTTGTTATTTTACGCCGCCGCAGAGGTTCCCTGCGGTTTCACATGTCTTAGTCCAGAGCGTTCGAGCAACGGAAGCACTTCCCGGTTGAATCGACGGATGCCGCTCTGGAAATCCATCCATACCAGAAGCAAGCCGTCCACACCGCACTGCGATATGCGCTCAAGTTTGCCGGCGACATCCTGCGCCGTACCAACGAGAGGGATGCCGCCGGTGCCGGCCTTAATCCGATAACGCAACTTTTCAAGGGCGGCCGATTCGATCACGCGCGAACGAGTGATGCTCTCGGCGATGAACGCATTTGCGTGCGCGTCATCGCCGTGCTGCACAGCATAATAGTCGACATATTTCAGGGCATCCTCATAGCTGTCACCCAAGGAAACATAAGCGCTGCTCCATACCTGAATTTCCCGGCCGGCCTCTGCGCGCGCGAGCTGGCGATAATCCTCGACCTGTTGCCGCAAGACAGCTTCGTCGTCCCCACGCGGCACCACGAAGGCGAGATCGCAATGACGGGCGACAAACCGCCGCCCGGTTTCGGATCCCCCTGCATTCATCAAGGCAGGAAATGGCGTTTGCATAGGCTTCGGCTGCGAAATGGCGCGTTCGATTTTGACGTAGTTGCCCGCGACGTCGAAATACTCATTCTCCGTCCATAGATTCTTGACGGTGGTGATCCACTCTTCCGCAAAGCGATAACGCGCATCGTGATCGAGCTTCGGGAGGTTGAACATCTCGATTTCCGGATCGAACCACCCGCAAACGATATTCAATGCGAACCGGCCGGACGAGATAGCGTCGATCGTCGCTGCCGCCTTTGCCGCCAGCAATGGATGGACGATCGGGACATGGCAAGTGCTCATGACCGCGCTGTAGTTTGTCTGTGCCGCAAGCCCAGCCGCCCAGGTCAGCGTCTCGAACACGCGCCCGCTTCGATGTTTTGGATCGACGAAAGAACGCCATCTCGCATACGGCACCAGCGCTTCGAAGCCGGCGTAGTCGGCTTGCTGAGCAACGTCGAGCACATTTGGCCAGGTCAGTTCATACTGCTCCGGCACCGTGGTCATGGTGGCCGCGCCGCCGTTGAATGCAAAAACGCCGAGCTTCAACTTGTTGTCGTTGAACAGGGGGTTCGTCACCTTGCGGGAAACGCTGGGCAAGGTCCCGTTCATGCCGCCACCGGTGTCTGCGCCGGGGTCCGCACTCTGGCCCTTTCGAGAAGCGGCAGGACCTCTGCATTAAAGCTCCGGATTTCGCTTTGCGGATCGATCCAGTTCAAAAGGACGCCGTCAACGCCTTTTTCCGAAAGGCGCAAGATCGTTTCCGTTATATCCTGGGCGCTGCCGATGAGTTGCTCTCCTCCGACCACGCGTTTGAGATTCCGCCGCATGGCGTCCCGTTGTTCGGGGGGCAAATTGTTTACACTCGGGTTGGCAATACGGATGAACGTATCGAGATAACCCTCGTCGCCATACTGCTCGATGACGCGCTCCAGATATTTCTCCGCAGCCGCGCGGGACTCGCGCTGCACGACGAAGCAATTGCACCAGACCTGAATATCCCTGCCGCTCAGCTCCCTGGCCTGCTGCCGGTAAGCGCTGATCTGGTCCTCCAGGGAGGCCCGGTCGTTGTTGCGGACGAACGCTATATCGCAGTGCCGCGCAACGAAACGCTGCCCCTCAATCGATCGCGCCGCGTTCATCAAAGCCGGACGGGGGCTCTGGATGGGCTTTGGCTGTGACATGGCGCCCTTTAACGTGAGGTACTTTCCGGCGTAGTCGAACATTTCCGGATCGGACCACAGTCGTTTCACGACCGTGATCCATTCCTCCGCATAGGCGTAGTACTCATCGTGAGGGATTGCCGGCGCGCCAAACATGGCATTCTCGACGGCGTTGCCGACGACGAGGTTCAATGCGAAGCGTCCGTTGGAGATGTGATCGATGGTCGTCATCGCCTTGGCCGCGAGCAGCGGATGCATGGTCATGACCTGCACCGTGCTCATCACACACGAATAATTTGTCTTGCCGGCGATGCCCGCCGCCCAAGTGAAATTCTCGAACGCCCGGGCTGTATAGTGATGCGCGTCCGGCCCCCAGCTTCCCCAGCGGGCATAGGGCACCAGCGCCTCGTAACGTGCCTGATCGGCAATCTGGGCCACTTCGACACTGTTGCGCCAGGTCGGAACGAATTTTTCCGGCGCGGTCGTCATCACGTTGACTTCCGCATTCAGCGCAAAGACGCCGAGCTTGAGCTTGTTCGATCCGAACAGCGGATTGACGCCCGCGCGCACGTCCTTCGACATTTCAGTCGTCCCGTTTCTGTACAATTCAGCCGATCAATTGGACCTGACTTTCAGCCGCGCTGTTGCAGGCCGGCATGACCCGGTCGGCAAACAGCGCGACGGAGCGCTCCATTTCCTTCAGGGAGAGATCGCCAAAGGCCATCTGGCACACCAGATAGTTCGTGCCGGATTCAACGACCTGGTCCGACAGAACCTTCGCGACCGTCGCCGGCGAGCCGGCGATGCCCGTTCCTGTTTCAATGACCGCGTCGAATGTCGGCGGGCGCTCACCAAGTTGCGGAGCCGAACCGTGGAGCCGGTGCAGATAGTTGAAGTGTTCATACCACATCGGATAAGCGCGCTGCGCAATCGCCAGCGCCTCTCGATCGGTATCCGCCACGAACACGAAACGCGCCATGCCCATCTTCTGGGTGGTGTGCGTGCCGTGAAGTTCGCGCCACACTTCCCGGTAGCGCGCGATGCAGCGCCGCGTCACGTCCGTGACGTCGTTGTTGATGATGTTGAGACCCTTGCGTGCGGCGCGCTCCGCGCTCTCCGGTGAATGCGCGCCGTAGTAGATCGGCGGATGCGGTTTCTGGAGCGGCTTTATCTCCATCGGTACGTTCTTGAAACTATCGAACTCGCCTTCGAATGTCAGGTTGTCGACCGAAAAAGCTTTCAGGATGATCTCAAGACGCTCCCGGTAGATCTTCTCGCGCTGTGGGACATCCTGCGCATAATAGGCGATTTCGTAGGGGACGGACCCGCGCCCGAAACCGATGTCGAGCCGGCCGTGGCTCAGGTGATCGAGCATGCAAATTTCTTCGAGCACCCGAAGCGGATGATGCAGCGGCAGCGCGTAGACAAGCGGCCCGAACCGCAGACGCTTCGTCCGCTGTGCAATACTGGCGAGAAACACGCTCGGCGACGGCGCCATGCCCAAAGGGGTGAAGTGATGTTCGGCGAGATGATATGAATGAAAACCTGCCCGCTCGAAGGCTTCTGTCAATTGAAGACGCTGCTCGTAGAAATCCGCAAGCGGCAACGTATTGCGGTCGAGGTGATCAAAGATCCCGTATTGTAACGCCGTACCGGACATGCGCTGACATTCCCTCGATGTTTTTTATTGCAACCCGCTAGGCCGATGTGCCCCACACATCTTCCGCCACGCGCGAAAGCAATTCGAACTTCTTCCATTGGGAGTCTTCAGTGATGAGGTTTCCCGCGACGGAGGACGCGAACCCGCATTGCGGGCTTAGGGCAATCTGCTCGACCGGAACGTAGCGGGTTGCCTCCTCGATCCGGCGCTTGAGCTGGCTCGCGGTTTCCATCTCCGAGGTCTTGGAGCTTACGAGACCGAGCACGACGATCTTGCCCTTTGGGACAAAGCGGAGCGGCTCGAAACCGCCGGAGCGCTCGTCGTCGAACTCCAGCAGGAAGCGGTCGACATTGATTTCGTTGAACAGCACTTCGGCGACCGGCTCGTACCCACCCGACGCCACCCAGGCGCTCCGCCGGTTGCCGCGGCAGAGGTGAACGCCGGAAATCATGTCCTTCGGCCGGTCACGGAAGGAATCGTTGATCATCCGCGCGTAGCGGACGGCGAGGTCCTGCGGATCGTCGCCGCGCTCCGTGAACATCGCAACGAGTTTCGGATCGCAGAAGAACGTGTAGTGAACCTCATCAAGCTGCACATAGCGGCAGCCGGCCTCACCCAAAGCGTGGATCTCGGCACGGAACGCCGCGGCCAGATCGCTGTAGAATTCCGCAAGATCCGGGTAGGCCTTGCTGTCGATTGCCGCGCGCCCACCTCGCGCGTGCACGAAACTCGGGGCCGGCAGCATGACCTTGCCGGTCCGCGAGGTGTGGCCCTGGAGAAACTTGAAATCTTCGACTGCGATATTTCTGGTGTGCTTGATCTTGCCGGTTACTTCAAAAACCAGCGGCGAACTATCTTTCTCCAGGCCGTGAAACAGATTGGTGAACTGGCGCTGACGCCATACCACCCCTTCCAGCTGGGTCAGGAAATCAACGTGAAAGGCTGATCGCCGGAAATCCCCGTCGGAAATGGCATGAAGGCCCGCCTTCTCCTGAAGCGCAATCGCCTTTTGAATGCAGCGATCTTCCACCGCGCGCAATTGCGCAGCGGCAATGCCACCTGTCTCGCGTTGCTCGCGTGCGGTCTTGAGTTCCTGGGGGCGCAACAAGCTCCCCACCTGATCGACGCGAAAAGTCGGCTGCCCCTGCGCGCTTTTGGCGACGTCCGATCTTACAGCAACGCTGTCCGAGGCCATTTCCTACCCATATTTCTGAGCAAAATATAATTTCGAGCATGCTATATAAATATAATTCCGCTTGTCAATCGGCTTGAATTACGCGGAACGAACCGCTTGATATGATTGTTGCAGCGCCGCTTCGGATGAACGCATGGACAACGAAACGCATACCCCGCAGGTGCTTGGCCGTCGCGAACGTGGCAAGCTCGAAAAACGTCGGCGGATTCGGGAAGCCACGCGGGAGGTTTTCCGCAAGAAAGGCTACGAAGCCGCCACAACGCGCGAGATTGCGGAGCTTGCCGACGTCGCGATAGGCACCTTGTTCGCATACGCTAACGACAAGCGCGAACTGCTCATGATGGTCATCAACGACGATCGCGAGGCGCTGCCGGATGTTGCGCCCCGTGTCGGGCGCGAGACCAAGAATCCGCTTTCGGTCCTGATGAGCTTTTTCGAGCCTCGCTATCATTACTGGGCGCAAGAGCCTGAATTGTCGCGCCTCGCTGTGCAGCAGACGATCGACTACAACCTGGTCCGCGATCCCGGACCCGAATTGGCACGCTTCGATGCCGGACGACAGGTGTTGATAAAACATCTCGCGGCGTTCTTCGAAGGCGAACAGAAACGCGGCAACGTCGTCCGTACACATGCGGCAAGCACGATCGCGTGGTTGTTCATGTCGATCTATCAGGCGGAAGTGCGCCAGTGGCTGCGCGCCGACAAGCCGAGCATCGCGGAGGGTCTCAAACGACTACGCGAGCTTTTCGCGCTCGCTCTGAAGGGTGTCGAACGCGCCAAGCCTTCAGCGGCCTCCGGCGCTAAAAAGGCCGCCAAAGCGGCACCTGCAAAGTCCCGATCGGGGAGGACGAATACCTAATGGCATCAAGCATCCACAACGGAACAGTCCGCATTGCTGATCTGGACGTTCCTCCCTCCGATTTCGCAAGCGACGCCGCCCGCCAGGAACTTACGCGGATGCACACCGCGCGGCCGCCCTATTACGCGGCGATCGAAACGGGCGATATCGAGAAAATCCGCACCCTGTGGGACGAATACGAAACGCGACCCGCATTGGAAAAGGCCCTTGCCGCCTATCCCGTACAGATCGAAACAGCAAATCTCGGCGGAGTGAAAGCCGAGGTCGTCACGCCCGCCGGCGGCATCGCGCCGGAGAACCGCAATCGCGTTTTGATCAACCTGCATGGCGGCGGTTTCATTGCAGGCGCGCATGCGCGCGCCCTGCTTGAAGCCGCCCCGATCGCCGCCGTCGGACGCATCAAGGTCGCAACGCTCGATTACCGCCTCGCGCCGGAGCACGTCTTTCCCGCCGCAAGCGAGGACATCGCAGCTGCTTACAGCTCGCTTCTATCCGACTATCCCGCCGCCAATATCGGCATTTATGGATGTTCCGCCGGCGGCACGCTTTCTGCGCAAGCTGTCGCATGGTTTCAGAAGGAACGCCTGCCCTGCCCTGGCGCCATCGCCATGATCTGCAGCAATGCCGCGCGCATGGGTGTCGGCGACTCGACGCCGCTCGGCCGGGCGCTGGGCATCGCGGTGCCGCAAGCCACAAAACTCAGGTGGTACTTCGACGGCAGCAACGCCACTGATCCGCTGGTGTCGCCTTGCGCATCGCCGGAGGTGCTGGCGAAATTTCCGCCGACGCTGCTGATTTCCGCGAGCCGGGACTTCTTCCTCAGTCACACAACCCATTTTCACCTGCAACTCGTTAAGGCAGGCGTCACCGCACAACTCTGCATCTGGGACGGGCTATGGCATGGATTTGTGTGGTCTCCAATGCTGCCGGAATCCATCGAAGCCTACACAATAGTTTCAAGTTTTTTTGCGCGGCAACTGGGAAAGTCCTGAGAAACGCCGGTCAACCCAGTGCCGCTCCTTCGTTCGGCGCATTGCTGTCATCCAGAACAAACCTTGCGCTGCTGGCCCTCCTCCTACTACTCCGTCGCTTCAAATGATTTCGGGGGAACGACATGGAGCTGATCGGCGTCGAACACTGGCTCACAGGAAAATCCGCACATGATGGGGCACCCCTGCGCCTCTATCTGTGGGAGAAGCGCCTCAACCGCGAGCCCGCCGAATTCTCGCGGTCCGGCAAGATCGTTCTGCTCGCGCATGGCTCACGCAGATCCGGACGTGTCGCCTTCGATCTTCCGGTTGCAACCGAGCCTGGTGAGTTCACCTACTCGTTCATGGACGCTCTGGCCAACGCGGGATACGACGTGTTCTCGCTGGACGCGCAATGCTACGGCCGCTCGGATCATCATCCATCGGGACTTGCTGTCAGGACGGAGGTCGTGGCCGGCGACATTGCCACCGCCGTGGAGCATATTTGCGCATTGCGCAACGTGGAAAGCATCCTCGTCGTCGGGTGGTCATGGGGAGCAACCACAACTGCCGTCTATGCGGAGGAACACCCGAACCGCGTGCGCAAATTGGTCCTTTACGGCGGGCGGGTCACCCGTCTTAACGTAGCCGACGGAGGCCCTCTCGCTGTTTCGCTTGAAGACGAGTACTGCGTCAACACGCACGACGTTTCGACAATGACACTCCAGCCGCAGCTCACTCAACCCAAGGTTCTCGATGCATGGCTTGCCGAAGGAGACCGCTGGGACCCGCGCTCACCGAATGGCGTCGCATTCGATTTTCAAAATCGCATGCCGCTGGCGCAGCCAGGCAAACTCAAAATGCCCGTGCTCGTTACTTATGGTGCACAGGATTTTCAGCTCCGGGCATTTCCGGCCATTGCCCAGCATTTTGCGGAACTCGGCACCGATGACCGTCATTTCGCGATCATTCCGAATGCTGGACACGCAGTGCACCTGCATCACACGCGGGAGCGGTTTGCAAAAATCCTTCTTGGTTTCTTCGAGAACTGACGCTTTGGTGTAGCCACAAAAATCCCTCGAGGAAACGTCTCATGTATTTTGGAATTAGTATCGCCACGGCAGCAACTCCCGGCGTTTCCGCCATCGAGGCCCTCCACCGCGTCGTCGAATTTTGCCAATTCGCCGAAGAGCTCGGCTTTGACGGCTACCACGCCGCCGAACAACATTTCACGCCGTACGTCGTCAATCCCGACACTCTGCAGCTCTTCACTTACGTGGCGGCCAAAACAAAAAAGCTGAAATTCTGTTCGGCGGTCGCAGTGCTGCCGCTGCATCACCCCGTCCAGTTTGCCGAAAGAGCGGCCTTGCTCGATGTGTTGAGCGAGGGCCGACTGTCGGTCGGCGTCGGCCGGGGCTATCAGCGCCGCGCGTTTGAAGGCTACAACGTCAGCATGGAAGACTCGTCGGAACGGTTTGACGAGTACCTCGATATCGTCAAACGTTGCTGGGGTCCCGACGCGTTCACGTATGACGGAAAATACTACAGGAATTCAGAACCGATCAGCGTTAATCCAAAGCCGTTTCAGAAGCCTCACCCGCCAATCTGGGTTGCCGGAGTAAGTTTTCATTCGCTGGAGAAAATCGGCCGCGGCGACTACGGCTTCATCAAGAACTTCGCTGACAATCTCGACACTTGCCGAGAGCAGGTCGATATCTATAAGGCTGCGCGCCGCAAGGCGGGACTGCCGCCATCGGGTGATCGCGCCCGCATCGGGCGCCAGACGTGCGTCCTCGAGAACAGGCAGGAAGCCGCCGAACTGGCGGAGAAATATGCGCGTCACTTCCAGTCCCTGTTCGCCAGCGCTGTAAGCAAACCGCCTGTCGGCGCTAGCTACGCGCATTATCGTTCCGATCAATATCAGCGGGACCGAGGACTTGGGGCAGACTTCGACTACGCAAACTACGCCGCGCTTTCTATATTCGGTGACCCCAAGGAGGCCATCGACAAGATAGCCTATATTCGCGATGTCGTCGGCTACAATGAGATCGATTTCAACCTTGGCTTCGGAGGCATGCCCACCGAACTCGTTCGCCGTGTGATGCGGACATTGGCTGAAAAAGTCATGCCGCATTTCCGTTGATTTTTCTGGGAGGAAACAATGAAGCAGCTTCGATTCGTGCTCCTTGCATTTGGCTTGCTTATCTCGCTTGCGGGACCGCTGCAGGCACAGAACTATCCCTCCAGGCAGATCCGCATGATCGTTCCCTATCCGGCGGGTGGCCTTGTCGACGCCTTGGCACGGCTGATCGCCGAGCACTTAAGCAAGGATTGGAACCAGACGGTCGTCGTCGAAAACCGGCCTGGCGGCGCCACCATGATTGGAACCCAGGCCGTCATCAATTCTCCACCTGACGGCTACACGCTACTGCTCGGCAACACGAACATCAGCATCAATCCAAGCCTGCAGAAGTCGATGCCCTATGATGCCGAGAAACAACTCGCGCCGGTTGCCCTGGTCAACCTCGTCCCAACGTTGTTTCTCGTTCACCCGGACGTCCCGGTGAAATCAATCCGGGACCTTATCGAGTTTGCAAAAGCAAATCCGGGCAAGCTGAACTATGGCCATGGCGGCCACGGTTCATTTCCACACCTCGCCGTCGAACTGTTCAAGGCGCTGGCCAAGGTCGATATCACGGCGGTGCCGTTCACAGGCGCAGCACCGTCGCTCAACGCTATCCTCGGCAAGCATGTCGATCTGATCGACAATGATATTCCGACCGCGCTTGCCCTCGTGCAGGAAGGCAAGCTACGCGCGCTCGCGATTACGTCCGATACACGGGTAAAAACGCTTCCCGACATTCCCACGATGGTCGAAGCCGGCGTGCCCGGTTACGAAGCGGTGGCGTGGCAGGGCATCTTTGTCCCGGCGGGAACGCCAGAGCAGGTCATCAACGAACTCAACGCGCAGATCGTCAAGGCGCTCGCCGCACCCAATTTGCGTGACATCTTTGCCAAGCAGGGCATCGACGGCGTACCACCCTGGACGCCAGCTCAGTTCAAACAGTTCCTTCAGAAGGAAACCATTCGCTGGAAGGGGGCGATCGAGGCCGCTGGCATTAAACCAGAATGATGGCAGACGTTTTCGAGAGCGCGGCAATAGCAGATTCAAAAAACGAGCAACTTCTAACTGCGGCGCTTGGACCGCGTCGTAACGTGAAGGGCAGTTTTGTCGACGCTCTTTGGCCGAACCGGGTGGCCGTCATTGGCGCCAACGTGGCAAGCGGCATAAAGATATTTGCCGCCAGTGCAGGACATGGTTGAAACGTTCGGCCGCAAATTCGCCAAGCGCAGCAAAAATTGCGTCAAACCACTCCGGAAAAGGGAGCAAACCTTAAATCCGAAGTCCGCTTGAAAAATAGAATTGCGTGCAACGACAACACGTTAGCTGGCGGTCCCGGGAAGACTCGAACTTCCGACCTTCGGTTTAGGAAACCGCTGCTCTATCCGGCTGAGCTACGGGACCGCGTGGCGTCCTCTATCACAGGTTCGCCGGGCGTGCACGATACCCTGCGGTGGCGCATAGTGACGAGATGAAAGCAGAACGCACGTGGCTGACAGGCTGGCCGGCCCGAGTTTTTTCCGCGGCGCTGGTGCTGTCCCCGTTTTCGGCCACGGCACAGCCGGCGGCCGGCGGCGCCGCTTGCGTGCCGCAAAGTCGGTTTGCTGCTGCGGTTAAATCCATCTCCGACGGCAGGTCTTTTGTTCTCGATGATGGCCGGGAGATTGTGTTGCCGGCGATCGAGACTCCCGGGGCATGGGCCCGCGATGCACTGCCGGCACTGATCGGGGACCAGCCGGTGATTGTGGAGCCGTTATCGGCACAGCCCGACCGCTACGGACGGTTACAGGCCAAAGCCTTCCTGGTACGCGGCGGCACAGCCCGCTCACTGGAAGCAGACCTCGTAGGCTACGGCGCTGCGATGGTAGGGATTTCCGGCGGCGGGGCTCAACGAGGCGCCGACCGGTGCTGGCCAGCCCTATTGGCTGCCGAGAAGAAAGCGCGCGCCGCCGCGTTGGGCCTGTGGAACGACCCAGATTATGACACAAAAGCGGCGGACAATCCTGCCGCGATCTTGGGGGCCAGAGGGCGTTTTGCAATCATCGAGGGCAAAGTGCTGTCGGTGCGCGAGACCGGCGGCACCATCTATGTCAATTTCGGCCGGCGGTGGTCAGAGGACTTCACTGTCACCATATTGAAGCGGATCGGCGCGAGATTTGCGGCGGCGGGGCTCGAGCCGAAACGCCTGGAAGATCGCTGGGTCAGAGTTCGCGGTTTTGTCGAGGAACGGGGTGGCCCGTGGATCGAGGCGACGGCGCCGGAGCAGATTGAGATCGCCGATCGCCGGTAGCGCGGGCAGGACGGGGACGTCGTCAGAAAACGCAGATGTGTAGCGCGGCGGGTGAGGTTTGGCAGCGTAGGTCGGAGCGGTGGCCGGTCAGGTTTTGCCTGGCGGTATTCTCCGCGCTTATCCTTGGCGGCTGCTCGTCGTGGTTTCCCACCGGCGGCAAGGAAATTGCCCTCCCCGACATTCCTGCGCAGACGAGAACGCAACCCGCCGCGACGAGAGAGCATCAGCGTATTCTCGCGGCCTATGGCGGCGCCTACAAAAACCCGGTCCTCGAAGCCCGTGTCAAAAAGATCGCCGACCGCCTGGCAGCAGCTTCGGACCGGCCGGAGCTCAAGTATAACATCACGCTGCTGAATTCCGCGGCGATCAACGCCTTCGCGCTACCAACCGGCCAGCTCTATGTCACCCGCGGCCTGCTGACGCTCGCCAACGACAATTCGGAACTCGCGTCCGTTCTGTCGCACGAAATGGCGCATGTTATTGCCGACCACGCGGCGATCCGCGCGGACCAGGCGCGGCATGCCGCCATGGTTTCGCATGTCGTCAGCGATGTGCTCAGCGATCCGACAACGGGCGCGTTGGCGCTGGCCCGTTCGAAATTCGCGCTGGCGAGCTTTTCGCGTGCGCAGGAACTTGAAGCGGATGCCATCGGCGTCGGCATCGCGGCCAAGGCTGGTTTCGATCCCTATGGCGCCTCGCGCTTCCTCACCGCCATGGGCCACAATGCCGAACTCAAGGCCGGCCCCAACGGTCCCGATCCCCGCACCACCGATTTCATGTCGTCACACCCGGCGACGATCGACCGCATCAAGAATGCCCAGCTCAACGCGCGCCAGCACATCGCCCCCGGCGCCGGCGAACGCGACCACAAGGCCTACATCCGGAGCCTCAATGGCCTGATCTATGGCGACGACCCGGCGGATGGTTTCGTGCGCGGCCGCCGCTTCGTGCATCCCCGGCTCGGCTTCACCTTCACCGCGCCCGAAGGATTCTCGCTGGAGAACACTGCACAGGCGGTGCTTGGCGTGAAGGCTGGGGGCGCCGAAGCCATGCGGCTCGACGTCGTGCGGATTCCGGCGGAGCAAAGTCTGCAGGATTATCTTGTGTCCGGCTGGATCGAAGGGATCGAACCCGACAGCGCGCAGACGCTGACGATCAACGGCTTTCCGGCGGCCACCGCCGCTGCCAAGGGAAATGAATGGTCGTTTCGCCTCTATGCGATCAGCTTCGGGACCGACGTCTATCGCTTCATTTACGCAGCCAAAGACAGATCTCCCGCGACCGACCGCGAATTTCAGACGTCGATTGATACGTTCCGGCGGCTCACGATCGCGGAAACGCGATCGGCACGGCCGCTGCGGATCAAGGTCGTGACGGTCGCTCCCGGCGATACGCTCGAAGCCATCGCGATCCGTTACATGTCGCATCATGACATGCCGGTCGAACGATTCCGCGTGCTGAACGGGCTCGATCGTCACGCCAAGCTCAAGCCGGGCGATGTGGTGAAGGTTGTTGTCGAGTGAGACACACGGCAACAGCGTGACGCCACCTCATCGACCTCAAATCGCCATCATCGGCGGAGGGCCGGCTGGCCTGATGGCCGCCGATGTCATCGCGGGCGCGGGCCATGCGGTAACCGTTTATGAGCGTATGCCCTCCGTCGGGCGAAAATTTTTGATGGCGGGGCGCGGCGGACTCAACCTCACGCATAGCGAGCCGCTCGAAAAATTCGTCACACGCTATGGCACTGCCGCAGACATTTTGCGACCGGCCCTCGAAGCATTTCCGCCCGCTACATTACGGGCGTGGTGCGAAGCGCTGGGCCAGGAGACTTTTATAGGTTCCAGCGGCCGCGTTTTCCCGAAAGCGATGAAAGCTTCCCCGCTGTTGCGAAACTGGCTCGCCCGCTTGCGCGAGAATGGCGTGACGTTTGCTCTGCGACATCGATGGGTGGGGTGGAAGAACAACAAGCTTCTGTTTGACACACCCGGCGGCCGCATTGAGACCGAGAGCAAAGCAGTTGTCCTTGCGCTCGGTGGCGCAAGCTGGCCGAAACTGGGGTCGGCCGGTGACTGGGTGGATACGCTTCAACAGACCGGAATCGGCATTGCGCCGTTGCGCGCCGCCAATTGCGGCTTCTGTATCGAATGGTCGGAAGTCTTCCGCAACCGATTTGAAGGTGCGCCGCTCAAGCGGATTGCCTTGTCATCCGGTGAGACAAGCGTGCGCGGCGAAGCTGTGATCACGCGCGATGGCATCGAGGGTGTCGCGGTCTATGCGTTATCAACCGGGTTGCGCAAGGCGATCGATAAATCGGGAAAAACGATGATTTCAATCGACCTTCTCCCGGATGTTCCTGTCGGCGATCTCGCCGCCCGGCTCGCGGCACCGCGGGCAAAACAATCGCTGTCGACCTTCCTGCGCAAGGCCGTGAATCTTTCGCCCGTCGCAATCGGACTGCTGCATGAAACGGCGGTTGTCCCGGCAAGCGCCATGGCGGCAAAAGATCTCGCCAAACTGATCAAGGCCATTCCGCTTTCCCTCACCGGGACGGCGCCGATGGCGCGGGCGATCTCGACGGCCGGCGGCATATCCTTCGGTGAAATCGATCGCCACTTCATGCTGCGCAACCGGCCAGGCGTGTTCGTGGCCGGCGAAATGCTCGATTGGGAAGCGCCGACCGGCGGCTATCTGTTGCAGGCGTCGTTTGCGACCGGTGCCGCCGCCGGGCGCGGCGTGATGTCGTGGCTTGCTCCGTCTGCCGGGACTAACGCTGTCGCCACCTCCTCCTGACTCTTTCCGCCGCGACAAGGCGACGGATCGGGCGTAGCAGGCATACTCTCTCGGACCCGTCTCCTACTGCCGCTCCAGTTCCTCGCGCAGCATCTCAAGCTCCAGCCACCGTTCTTCCGCTTGCGCGAGTTCGTCCTGTTTCGCCGCAACGGCCTGCGAAACGCGGGAGAATTCCGCGCGATCGCGCGCAAACAGGTTGGGATCGTCGAGTTTCTTTTGCAACGCAGAGATTTCACTCTGCAATGCCTCCATTCGTCTCGGCAATGTTTCAAGCGCATGCTTGTCGTTGAAGCTCATGCGCCGCTTCTCCGCCCGCGGCGCGGATGGCGCTTTCTTCGACGCGGCCGCTTGTTGCGCCGCTGCCCGCTCGGCCAACCTTTCCGTCTTGCGCACAATATCTTCGCCGCGCTGGGTCAGCATGTCGGAATAGCCGCCGGCATATTCCGCCCAATGGCCGTTCCCTTCCGGCACAATCACGGCATTGACGACGCGGTCGAGGAAATCGCGGTCGTGGCTGATGAGGATCACCGTGCCGGCGTAGTCGCCGAGCATGTCCTCGAGTACGTCGAGGGTTTCGAGGTCGAGATCGTTGGTCGGCTCGTCGAGCACAAGAAGATTCGACGGCTTGGCCAGCGCACGCGCGAGCATCAGCCGTCCGCGCTCGCCGCCTGAAAGCGCGCGCAACGGCGTGCGCGCCTGCTCCGGCGCAAACAGAAAGTCGCGCATATAGCCGACCACATGCTTCGCCTGCCCGCCGACGATCACCGTGTCGCCGCGCCCGCCGGTCAACGCTTCGCTCAAGGTCCAATTCGGGTTGAGACTATCCCGGCCTTGATCGAGGGTCGCCATCTGCACGTTGGCGCCGAGTTTCACCTCCCCTGCGTCCGGCGCCAGTGCGCCGGTGAGCAGGCTCACCAGCGTGGTCTTGCCGGTGCCATTTGGACCGACGATGCCGACGCGATCCCCGCGCATCACGCGGGTCGAAAAATCCGTCACGATCTTTCGCTCATCGAAGGATTTAGCGATGCCCTTCGCCTCGATCACCAGCGCGCCGGACTTGTCGGCCTCCGCCGCCGCGATTGTCGCGCTGCCTGCCGCGCCGCGATAGTCGCGGCGTTCCTTGCGCAGCGCATGAAGATTGGCGAGGCGCTTGACGTTGCGCTTGCGCCGCGCGCTGACGCCGTAGCGCAGCCAGTGTTCCTCGGCGACGATCTTGCGGTCGAGCTTGTGCTGAGCGAGCTCTTCCTGCTCGAGCTGTTCGTCGCGCCATGCCTCGAACGCGCCGAAGCCGATGTCGATCTGCCGCGTCTTGCCGCGATCGAGCCACACCGTCGCGCGCGACAGCGTGGTGAGGAAACGGCGGTCGTGGCTGATGACGACCAGCGCGCCACGCTGTTCCAGCAGAGTGCGCTCGAGCCATTCGATGGTCGGAAGATCGAGGTGGTTGGTCGGCTCGTCGAGCAGCAGGATATCCGGCTGCGGCGCGAGCACGCGCGCGATGGCCGCACGGCGTGCCTCACCGCCTGAAAGCTGCGCCGGATTTTCCTCGCCGGTGAGCCCGAGCTGCTCGACGAGATAGCGAGCCTGATACGGATCGTCGGTCGGGCCGAGGCCGGCCTGCACATAGGACAAGGTCGTGGCATGGCCGGAAAAATCCGGCTCCTGCGGCAGATAGCGGATCGAGATGCCCGGCTGCACGAACCGCTCGCCGCGGTCGGCCTCGACTTCGCCGGCGACGATCTTCATCAGCGTCGACTTGCCGGACCCGTTGCGGCCGACCAGGCAGATCCGCTCGCCTGCCGACACCGAAAGCGCGGCGCCGTCGAGCAGCGGCGTACCGCCGAACGTAAGGCCGATATCGGCAAGCTGGATGAGAGGAGGAGCCATGGTCAGTCGCGGACTTGATACGGCGGAAAGCGAGGCATGCGAAGTTTTATTTAGGGCGGATTTGTGTGTGGAGGTCACCAGCCATTGGGCGCGCGAAACCAGCCCTGTTATTTACGGCGCGGGCGCGCCGGGAGCCTGTTTTCTCCCTCGAAAAATCGAGGGGAGTGGAGCGCCGGGCGGCGCACCGTAATCGTGCGTTTTGGCCCTTCGCATGGCGAACGCGAAGAACTTCAACGCCAGGCGTGTTCATCACACGCCGCGCCTTCCGGCGCTCCACATAGAGCGGTTGATTTTGCGATCTCCGGCCGCGCGTTCCCCCTGACGGGAAACGCCGAACCGCGAAGCCGCCGGCGATCGAGCGTGCGAGGCCCTTCCGCCGGAACCGCACCAGCCATGGCTCTCACCATGGCCACCGGGGTTCAGCCGACGCCGCATCTCCGGCGCCGTCCCCCGATCCGCTCCGCTGACCAGACGCCTCCAGAACAGCGTCCCCTCGCGAGCAGGGCATATGTATATTCCTATATATGGGAATATAAGTCAAGGCGCTTTACGCAAGCCTTTCCTTTCGTCATGGGCTTGACCCGCGCATCCATTGCGAAAGCCGGGCTGCGCACTGCTCGCGCCATGACAACAAAAAAGCCCGGCCGAAGCCGGGCTCTTGTAACTCGCCTGGAGCAAAGCGGGGGATTACGCCGCCTCTTCCTCGACAACAGCCTCTTCCGCCTTGGCGGCGCCGCGGCGCGGGCCCTTGGCGAGAGCGCCTTCGATTTCCTTGATCGCCTCGGTCT
>Ga0164243_10005372_pt1 | contig 19575 bp, 18 predicted proteins | sample OricompcompostOP_FD_108781 | JGI IMG/M metagenome (GOLD analysis project Ga0164243, IMG submission 108781) | Organic Plus compost microbial communities from Emeryville, California, USA - Original compost - Organic plus compost (OP) | ecosystem: Engineered > Solid waste > Mixed feedstock >... | reverse complement strand
AGCCACATCCAGCGCTCAACAAAGACGACCCACGAAACACCGTCAATTCCGCACGACCCGCACCCAAATCGGGTCTACAGCAACTTCCCAGGATTCAAAATCCCCGCCGGATCAAAAATCCGCTTGATATCCCTCATCAACCGCAGCTCCAGCGGATCCTTGCTATGCAGGAAATGATCCCGCTTGAGTTGACCGATACCATGTTCGGCACTGATGCTGCCCCCGTACCGGTTCACTTCGTCCAGCACGATATCCGTCACGGCATCGCCCTGTTGAGCCGCCCATTCGCGCGGCGCACCTGCCGGACGCGAGAGGTTGTAGTGCAGATTGCCGTCTCCGAAATGCCCGAAGATAAACGGCCGAATATCCGGATAAGCCGCACGCACACGCTGCTCGGCAGACTGCATGAATGCCGGAATCTGTTCGATAGGCAATGAAATATCGTGTTTGAGATGCGGCCCATCGGCACGCTGGGCCTCGGAGATTTCCTCGCGCAATTTCCAGAGCGCCTGCAACTGCGCCAACGACGTCGAGACAGCAGCATCCAGGCACAACTCGCGCTCCAACGCGGCACCCATCACGTTTTCCAACAGTGCATTCAGCGCATCCTCATCGGCCGTGTCAGCCAGCTCCATCAACACATAGCCGGGATAACGCTGTGCAAAAGGTTCTTGCACGCCTTGCGCATGCGTCAACACCAAGTCCACGCAATCACCCGTGAAAAACTCGTAGGCCTGCAGACGCGGACCGCATTGCTCGTTGACCAACTCCGCCAACTGCAAGGCCTGCTCAGGAGACTGCACCGCCGCCAGCACCACAGAACGCACACTATTGCGAGGAAACAAGCGTAATGCCACAGCGGTGATCACACCCAGCGTGCCTTCAGCGCCGATCAACAATTGTTTGAGGTCATACCCCGTGTTGTCTTTACGCAGCGTACGCAGGCCATGAAAAATCTCGCCTGTTGGCAACACCGCCTCGATGCCCAAGACCAACTCGCGCGTCATGCCATAGCGCACGACGTTGACACCACCCGCGTTGGTCGAAACATTGCCGCCGATCTGGCAAGAGTCTTCCGCAGCCAAACTGAGAGGCAGCATGCGATTCGCATCCTCGGCAGCGCGGCGCAGATTGCCCAGAATGCATCCCGCCTCGGCCACCATGGTATTGGCAATCGTATCGATCGAGCGCACGGCATTCATGCGATCCAGTGAGAGCACCACGTTGGCTGGCGCCTGATCCGGCGTCGCCCCCCCGCACAGCCCGGTATTACCACCGCGCGGCACAACGGGTACACCGGCTTCTTGGCACAACGCGAGGCACCGCGCGACCTCTTCAGTGGTACGTGGACGTACGACAGCTTGGGCCTGCCCGTTATAAAGGCCACGCCAGTCTGACAACCACGGCGCAATGTCATCGGCTGCAGTCAATACCGTATCTGGGCCCAGGGCTTGGACCAGGCGCTGCGCAAAATCGGAAGTAGTCATAGGTGTTCAGACAGAAGGAGCAAAGATCGAGGAATCGGAGAATGGGCTAGGTAGCCCGTGCAGATTTCGCAGTGCGCGCGACCAGCTCGGCAGGTGCAGTGGCCATCGGCGCTGATGCGTCATCAATGGTCAATAAATCCAACTGCAAACGCGCAGCCGCGCGTTGCAAATGCCGCACGGCTGCCTGTCGGGCAGCAACAGCATCCCGGGCCGCAATAGCTTCATATACGTCGACGTGTTCTTGATGCACATCGACAATCCGTTCGGATTGATGCTGCAGTGTGTTGTCGCGTGCCATGCGTACCGCCTCGCGCACTTGCAGATTCAGATACTGCAGCAGTTGCTGGTAATAGGCGTTATGCGTGGCCGCGGCAATCGCCGCGTGAAAAGCGATGTCCTGCTCGACAGCCAGCTCGGGATGATGCAGATGGTTTTGCAGGTGCTCCAGACAACGCGACATCTCTGCCAGATCGTCGTCCGTGCGCCGCATCGCAGCCAAGGCCGCAGCGCCGCCTTCGAGCTCCATACGCAGTTCGTAGACACTGGCCAGCTCGTCGCGGCTGAGCGATGAGCGGCCGGGCACCTGAAACCCCCGGCTGACTGTGCGCGATATCACCGTACAGCCCGCGCCCTGGCGGCTTTCGACCAACCCCTGCGCCCGCAACCGCTCGGTCGCCTCGCGAATCACTGCAGCACTGACCCCGTACAGCTGTGCGAGCGCCTTTCCCGTCGGCAGCTTGGCCCCTACGGGGTAAACGCCCGCGGCAATATCGGCCGACAATTGGCCGGCGACTTGCTCTGTGAGGGTGGTGGACTTGGTCAGCATGTGATCATTGTAGATGATTTATCAGGTTATATGAAAACTTTTAAGGGATTCACACCTGCACGAGAAGGCTGCCGAGCAGCCTCAGGAAGTCAGGGAATGACGATCAAGCGGCGTGTTTGGCCTGATGATCACGATGGCCGCAGACCGCGCACTCGGGATCACGATGCACATTGACACTGCGCCACTGCATAGTGCGCACATCCAGCCAAAGCAATCGGCCCGACAGGCTCTCGCCGATGCCGGCCAGGAGCTTCAGGGCTTCGGCCGCCTGCATGGCGCCTATGATGCCAACCAGCGGGGCGAAAACTCCTGTGGTTGCGCAATTCACGGCCTCGACATCATCGGCCTCGGGAAACAGGCAGTGATAGCACGGCGCATCGTCGCGGCGCAGATCGTACACGCTGACCTGACCGTCGAAACGGATCGCCGCCCCAGAGACCAGCGGCTTGCGATGATGCACACAGGCGCGGTTGATCGCGTGCCGTGTGCTGAAATTGTCGGTGCAGTCCAGCACCAGATCCACAGTCGCGACGGCCTCGTCCAGGGCCAGTCCATCCAGCCGCTCGACGCGCGCGGTCACGTGCGTCTCGGGATTGAAGGCCGCCAGCGTATCGCGGCCCGATTCGGCTTTGGGCCGGCCGACGCTCGCCTCGCCGTGCAGGATCTGGCGTTGCAGATTGCTCAGCTCGACGATGTCGTCGTCAGCCAGCGTAATGTCGCCCACCCCGGCCGTCGTCAAATACAACGCCGCAGGAGAGCCGAGCCCTCCCGCGCCCACCACCAGCACTCGAGCCGCCAGGAATTTTTCCTGGCCCTCGATGCCCAGCTCATCTAGCAAGATATGCCGGGCGTAACGCAATAACTGCTGGTCGTTCATTTGTTTTTGGCGGGTTGCACTCCAGACGGCGTGATCGTCAGGCGTTCCGTTTCGCCATTGACGGTCGGCTTGGCGTTGGCTTGCGCTTGCGCGCGGGCCGAGCCTTTTTGTACGGGCTTGCCTGCCAATACATTTTGCGCCTGTTGCAGCTGGAAGTCGTCTTTGCCGCCGAACTCGAACACCTTGCCGACCGGCGTAGACTCGTCGGCGCCAGGCAGCGATTTGATTTCGTCGCTCTGGTTGTTCGACAGATGGCGCTGCAGATCGGCCTCGCGCGGCAGGCGGAACAGATCACCGTCGGCCGTATCGGCCACGACATAATCAGGCTCAATACCGGTTGCCTGGATGGAGCGTCCCTTGGGCGTGAAATAACGCGAGGTCGTGAGTTTGACGCCTGTGTCCTGGCTGAGCGGCAGAATGATCTGCACCGAGCCCTTGCCGAACGTACGATTGCCCAATACCTTCGCACGCTTGTAGTCTTGCAGCGCGCCCGCCACGATTTCCGACGCCGAGGCCGAGCCTACGTTTACCAGCACGACCATAGGAACGGTCTTGACCCAGCCGGGCAGATCGGCCAGATAGTTGCCCTCGCCACGCGCGTACTCTGCCGGCGTCGCCAGATATTTATGCTTGGAATCCGGCGTGCGGCCGTCGGTGGATACCACGAGCACATCGGGCGGCAGGAACGCAGCCGCCACGCCAATCGCGCTGGTCAGCAGTCCGCCCGGATCGTTACGCAGATCCAGCACCAAGCCCTTGGGTGCGCCTTTCGCGCCCAGGTCTTTCAGATGACGCGCGAGATCGGCGCCGGTTTTTTCCTGGAACTGAGCGATACGGACGTAGCCCACGCCGCCGTCGAGCATCTTGCTGCGCACGCTGCGCACCTTGATGATGTCGCGAATGATCTTCACCACGATGGGCTGTGGATTGTCAGCCCGCACCAAAGTCAGCGTGATAGGCGTTTTCGGCGCACCGCGCATGAGCTTGACCGCGTCGTTCAAGGTCATGCCTTTGGTAGGCGTATCGTCGATCTTGATAATCAGGTCGCCAGCCATCACACCGGCACGCGCGGCGGGAGTGTCTTCGATGGGCGAGATGACTTTGACGAAACCGTCTTCCGCCCCGACCTCGATGCCGAGACCGCCAAACTCGCCTTGCGTGGTGCTCTGCATTTCTTTAAATGCATCCGCATCAAGATAGGCAGAATGAGGGTCCAGATTGGACACCATGCCCGATATGGCGTTATCAATCAGCGTCTTGTCGTCGACCGCCTCGACGTAGTTGTTTTTGATGGCGGCAAACACATTGCTGAGCTGGCGGAGCTCGTCCAGCGGCAGGGGGCTGCCTCGCTGCGCCAGTGCTGTCACACCTACGCTGAGCAAAACGCCCGCCACCACACCGGTAGCCATCAAACCTAAACCGCGAAACTTGCGAGTGCCCATGCACACTTCCTGATTTTGAGCCGGAGGTTATAAGGCCAACCACTGGGCCGGGTCCACCGGGGTGCCTCGATATCGAATCTCAAAGTATAGGCCCGATTCCACCTGCCCGCCGGTGGAACCTACCGTAGCGATGGCCTCGCCCGACGCCACGGTGTCTCCGACCTGCTTGAGCAGACTCTGGTTGTAGGCATATACCGTCATATATTGCTTGCCGTGATCAACAATGATCAAGTTACCGAAACCCCGTAGCCAGCTGGCGTAAACCACCGTGCCGGGGGCGACGACCTTGACCGGAGTCCCTGCGGCCGTACGCAGCACAATACCCCGCCAGACGCCGCCATCGGGGCGATCCACCCCGAAACGCCCCTGTACCGTACCACGGACAGGCGCAGTCAACCCGTGACGCAAGCCATTGCCCGTGCTGGGCGGCGGTGGTGCGGCGCGACGGGCAGTCTGTTGCGCGGGCGCCTCATCATTGTCGGCCTCCTCCTCCGCCTGACGATTCGAAGGCGGTGATGCAGGGGCCGCTGCACGTGCCGGCGATTCCGCTGGCCGTGCAGATTGGGGTTGGCTCACCCGCACGTCACCTTGGTTCACGGGGCTCAACGCATCCCAATCACCCAATGCCACCGCGCCGCGTTGACGTTCGTTGGCCGCACGTTCGCGTTCGCGAGCGGCTTCGACTTGCTCACGCGCCCGCGCTGCGTCACGCGCTGCTTCATCGCGTTTGGCTTGAGCAGCGGCCCGTGCCTGTTCCGTTTTGGCGGCTTGTTCGGCTTTTGCGGCTTCGGCTGCGCGCGCCATGGCAGCTTGACGTTCGGCCTCGGCCTTGGCGCGTGCGGCTTCGGCTTTGACCCGTGCTTCCTCGGCCAGACGCGCCTCTTGCGCGCGACGAACGGCTTCGGCTCGCAAGCGAGCCTCTTCGGCACGACGCGCGGCCTCGGCCTGCTCGGCGATCGCTTTTTCCAGGTCGACAATCAGCGTTGACAAGCGGCTGTCGTCGCGCCCTAATTTGCGCGCCTCAGCGCGCTGCGCAGCGATCTGCCCTTCCAACTGAGCCAACAACGTCGCTCGCTCAGATTGCTGTTTGACCAATTCGGCCTTTTGCTCGGTCGTTTCGGCGACCGTGCGCTGGATCTCTGCGCGGCGCGCATCGGCCTGGCCTTGCAGTTCTGCCAAACGGTCCAGATCACGCCGCAACGCCTGTACCGCCTCGGCCCGGTCGCGCGACACGTAACCCAAATAACCGAGATTACGGCCCAGTTGCTGCGGGTCATCGCCCGATAGCAACGCCGTCCACGGAGATAGGCCGCTGGTGTACTGAGTGCGCAATTGATCGGCCAGCTCGGTGCGTTTTTTCTGCAGCATCTGCTGTTGCGCAGCGATCTGTTTTTCCAGGCTGGCCAGATCGGCTTCGGCCCGGTCATTGTCTGCCGCCAAGTCGCGCAGCCGGCGGTTGATGCGCGAGATCGCCGATTCTGACGCCTTTAACGCGTCGGCGGCTTCGCTGCGTGCGGCTTCTCGATCCTCGAGCGATTTCTGCAAGGAATCGATACGCTCACGCAGCTCGGCTTGCTGCCGCTCGGCATCGGACTGGCGGTCTGCCAGATCCGACGACGCCGCAACGCCGGGCCATGGCGTCGCCGCCACAGCCACCGTCAACAGCAAACCTGCCACAAACCGCATGAATCAGTCCTTTTTCGCCTTGCCTTGGGCGGCAACCGCGGCCATCGCGGCTTCGATTTCCGCTGCATCGCCCAGATAATAATGGCGGATCGGGCGCAGGTCTGCATCCAACTCGTAAACGAGAGGCTGACCCGTAGGAATATTCAGGCTCACGATGTCGTCATCAGAGATATTATCCAGGTGCTTGATCAAGGCACGCAGGCTGTTGCCGTGGGCCGCCACCAGCACTCGGCGGCCGGCGCGGATCGCCGGTGCGATGGAATCATTCCAGAAAGGCAGCACGCGGGCGACGGTGTCTTGCAGGCATTCGGTCGCGGGCAATTGATCAGCCGGGATTTTGGCATAACGATCGTCGAAACGAGGATGACGCTTGTCGTCCAGCGCCAGGGGCTCGGGAGCGATCGCGTAGGCACGGCGCCAGATCAGGACTTGCTCATCGCCGTATTTGGCGGCGGTTTCGGCCTTGTTCAAGCCTTGCAGGTTGCCGTAGTGGCGTTCGTTCAGGCGCCAGCTGATTCCCACCGGGGTGTACATCGCGTCCATGGCGTCCAGTGCAATCCAGAGCGTGCGGATTGCGCGCTTGAGCACCGAGGTGTACGCCAGATCAAATTCGTAGCCCTCTTTTTTGAGCAGCTCGCCTGCCTTGCGGGCCTGTTCGCGGCCGGTGTCGGTCAGGTCGACATCGGTCCATCCTGTGAAGCGGTTTTCCAGATTCCATTGGCTTTCGCCGTGACGCATCAGAACGAGTTTGTACATGGTTTTGGGCCGCCCGAGGGCTGGCTTGAAGTTGACGAATGCGCTCATTTTATAATTGAGCGATTTTGCTCCTGGTTTTTCCCGGCAACTCTGGGTTTCTTACCGTAAGCGGCGGGCATTTCGACCCGACCGCAGGCTAACCCAGTATGATGCGGGTCCGAATCAGGCCGCCGTGTCCAGACGAGCGATGCGTATTGTGCAGGCTTGTCCCCCTTTCAGGAACCTCTGTGGATCTTCTGCAATTCTTGGTAGCTAAAGAAAACATCTTCATCGTCGCCGTGGTGGTGGTGTCGGGCATCATGCTCGCCGTCCCGGCGCTGCGCAAGGGCCGAGGCGGCAAAGGCCTCAGCACCGCCGAAGCCATCCAACTGATCAACCAGCGCCAAGGCGTCTGGGTGGATGTTCGCCCGACCGAACAGTTCCGTGCGGGCCACATCGCCCAGGCACGCAGCTTGCCGGCCGCCGAAGTCGAGCAAAAAGCCAGCGCGCTGCCCAAAAACAAGCCGCTGTTGCTGGTTTGCGAGACCGGCCGCGACTCCAATCGCATCGCCGCACGCCTGCGCACGCAGGGCTTTGCCGAAGTCTCCGTGCTCGAAGGCGGCATGCGCGCCTGGTCCTCGGCTGGCCTGCCCATCACTCAGAAACCCTGATCTGGAGCCCGGCATGAATAAAGTTGTCATGTACTCAAAGGATTATTGTCCCTATTGCGCGCGCGCAAAAGCGCTGTTGACCGAGCGTGGCGTGACTGATCTGGACATCATCCGCATCGATCAAGATCCGGCCCAGCGCGACGTCATGATTGAACGCACCGGCCGTCGCACCGTGCCGCAGATCTTTATCGGCGACAAACACGTTGGCGGCTGCGACGACCTGATCGCGCTGGATCGTTCAGGCGGCTTGTTGCCGCTGCTCAACGGCTGACGGTGCGCGCGCCGCCCGCTTTTTATTTTTGCCCACCTACAACCCGGAAATTCTCATGGCTGAACAGGATCAAAACAACCAGCAGGCAGGCGGCGAATCGCCTGCGTTCAATCTGCAACGCGTCTACCTGAAAGACCTGTCGCTGGAAATGCCCAATGCGCCTCACGTGTTCCTGGAACAAGAGCAGCCGCAAGTCGAAGTCAGCATCAACGTCGGCGGCCAGCGCCTGGCCGAATCGATTTTCGAATCCACCGTGACGGCCACCGTGACGACCCGCGTCAACGACAAGGTCCTGTATCTGGTCGAAGGCACGCAAGCCGGCATTTTCGAACTGGCCAACATTCCCGCTGAACAAATGGACCCGCTGTTGGGCATCGTCTGCCCCACGATGCTGTATCCGTACCTGCGCGCCAACATCGCCGATGCGATCACGCGCACTTCGCTGCCGGCGCTGCATTTGGCCGAAGTCAACTTCCAGGCGCTGTACGAACAACGCCTGGCCGAGCTGGCCCAGCAGCAGGAAGGCAACGCCAACGGCGCAGACTCGGGCATCATCCTGCCGCCCGGCGCGACTCGCCAGTAATCGACTGCGTTCGCACGTATGACCCGAGCGCCCGCACCTTTGAACATTGCCGTTCTCGGCGCGGGCAGCTGGGGCACGGCGCTGGCCGCCGCGGCCAGCCGCCGCCATCGCACAATGCTGTGGGCACGAGATGCCGCCCAGGCCGCTGCGATGGCAAAATCCCACGAGAACACACGCTATCTGCCAGACATCGCATTGCCCAATACCCTGGGCATCACCAGTGATCTGGCAGAGGCTCTTGCGCCTTTGGCCGCTGCGCCGTCGCAGACCTTGATCATTCTGGGCGTGCCTGTCGCGGGCCTGGATGCGATTTGCCGCGATTTGGCCACCCGCCTGCCCGCATTGGGCTTGGCGCACACCCCCGTCGTCTGGACTTGTAAAGGCTTTGAAGCCGACACGGCTCGCCTGCCGCATGAGATCGTGGCCGAAGCCTTGAACGGTACGACCATCCCCGGTGGCGTCCTGTCCGGCCCGTCGTTCGCGCGCGAAGTCGCGCAAGGTCTGCCGGTTGCCCTCACCATCGCCAGCAAATACGAGAGTGTGCGTACCGCCACGACCACCGCCCTGCATGGCGGCGCCGTACGCGTCTACGCCAGCACCGACGTTGCAGGCGTGGAGGTCGGCGGCGCCTTGAAGAATGTGATCGCGGTCGCCTGCGGTATTTCCGATGGCCTGGCCCTGGGCACCAATGCCCGTGCGGCGCTGATCACGCGCGGCCTGGCAGAAATGAGCCGTTTTGGTGTCGCGCTGGGCGCTCAGGCCGAAACCTTTGCCGGCCTGACCGGACTGGGAGACTTGGTCCTGACCGCCACCGGCGAGCTATCGCGTAACCGCCGTGTCGGCCTGGAAATTGGCGCAGGGCGTAAATTGGCCGATATCCTGGCCAGCGGCGTCACCGCAGAGGGCGTACGCTGTGCGCGCGCAGCGTTGCAACGCGCTCGCACACTGGGTGTGGAATTGCCTATTACCGAGGCGGTCTGCGCCGTACTGTTCGAAGGTGTCGCTCCGGTGACCGCGGTTTCTGCCCTCCTGGCTCGCGAGGCGCGACTGGAAATCTAGCCCCCTCACAATACGCTCCACAAAACCATATCAACATCGAGACAAGCCAACGAGTTCACCATGTCATTTGCCCGCCCATTTCGCGCAGGCGCTCTGCTGCGCTGCCTGCCCCTGCTATTGACTGCCGCCCTGCTGCCCGCAACTGCCATGGCCGATTGGCCTGAGCGGCCCATTCATATGGTGGTGCCCTTTCCGCCGGGCTCGTCGCCGGACCTGCTGGCGCGGACCATTTCCGAACCGCTGTCGCAAGCATTGGGCCAGCCCGTCGTCATCGACAACAAACCCGGCGCAGGCGGCAACATCGGTACCCGCATGGTCGCCAAGGCCACGCCCGATGGCTATACCTTGGTCTACACCATCAACGGCCCGATGGTCACCGCCCCCGAGCTGTACAAGAAAACCCTGGGCTACGACCCGCTCAAAGACCTGCAGCCCATTACATTGGTCGCCACCAGCCCCAATGTGCTGACGGTTCCGGCGGCGTTACCCGTCGAAAACGTCGAGGATTTCGTCAAACTCGCGCGCGAACGCAAGGGCGCGCTGAATTACGGTTCCGTCGGCCCCGGCAGCTCTGCGCATCTGGCCATGGAAATGTTCAAAAGCGAGGCAAACATCGACCTCGTGCAGATTCCGTATTCGGGCTTTCCGCAGGTCATCAGCGCCATCATCGCCGGCGATGTCCAAGCTGGATTCATGGTGCCTGCCATCGCGATGCCGCAAGTCCAAAGCGGCAAAGTCAAAGCCCTGGCCATCACCAGCCTGCAGCCCAGCGAGTCCCTGGCGGGTATCCCCACCATGGACAAACAAGGCTATCCGGGCTTTGAAGCCATCTCCTGGAATGCTATCTTCGCTCCGGCGGGCACGCCGGCTCCGATTGTGGATCGCCTGAACAAGGAATTGGCGCAGATCATCAATAGCGACGCCGTGCGCAAACAACTGGCGCAGCAATATTTCACGCCCGCTCCATCCACCCCGGCGGAATTGACCGATCGCATTCAAAAAGACCAGACGCGCTGGAATGCGGTGATCAAACGGCTGGGACTATCGCTGGATTGACAGACAAGCCGCGAAGGCGAGTCGCGACGAAACACGGCACATGGCGGCACCCCCTCATGCCGCCAACCCTGGCAGGCATCGCTCAATGCCGAAAGACTATACGGCATCGCGTGGGCACTATGATCCGCCAGCGTAGCCGTTCTGCCGCCATGCCTCGAACACCGTAATCGCCACCGCGTTGGACAGATTCAAGCTGCGCTGCCCCTCGCGCATGGGCAAGCGGATCTGCTGCGATGGCGCAAACATGGCCATGTGCTCGGCCGACAACCCTGCCGTCTCGCGCCCAAACACAAACACATCGCCCGGCACGAACGCCACCTCTGACACCTTGCGCGTCGCACGCGTGGTCATGGCATAACAATGGTCGGGCGCAGCGCCCGTAGCAGCCAGCGCCTGCGCCAAGGTGTCGTGGACCTGCACGGGCTGCCACTCGTGATAATCCAGCCCCGCGCGCCGCAGACGCGTGTCGTCCAGCTCAAATCCCAGCGGCCGCACCAAGTGCAGTTGCGCCCCGGTATTGGCGCACAACCGAATGACGTTACCGGTATTGGGAGGAATCTCAGGGCAAACGAGTACGACGTGAAACATGAATATCATCCTGGCGCACCCGCACACGCGGCACGCGAAGACGCTATTTTGCCAGGGAGCTCATCCACCCTGCGAAAAATGCGGAAAACCAGCCGCCTCAAAGCACTAGCCGTGGCGATCCCGCACCGGCGTGCGCGCCGCCACCAGCACCGTGACGTCCGCGGCCCCGGCGTGTAGCAGCGCATGTGCTGCAGCGTTGACAGTACTGCCCGTCGTCATCACGTCATCGACCAGACCGATAGACAGGCCATGAACTGGCGCGATGCAGGCGAACAAGCCTTGAGCCCCTCGCTGGCGCGCCAGACGGCCGCTGTATGCCTGGCGCGGCCCCTCGCGCAGCCGGCGCAACACCCCGCGCCGCACCGGTAATTGCAGATAATCGCCCAAGCTGGCAGCCAACTCGGCGGCGGGATTGAAGCCTCGCCGACGCAATGAGGCGCCGCTGGAGGGAATCGGGATCAGGACCGTACTCGCCTTTAGTGCGTACGACCCGCTGCCTTCCCTCTGCTCTGGCTGACAAGGCGCCGATCCCGGCCCAGTCTGCGCTATGCCACCTGCGCGTGCAACAGCCTCGGCCAGCAGTTGCGCCAGGGTCGTACTCAACCCAAAACGATGCTCTGCCTTGTAACGACCGATCAAGCTGTCGAACGGCGGCTCATAATCGAACGCAGCGATGGCCTGCGTAAAAGCCGGGCGCATATCGGCGCAGCCCCGACATGCCTGCCCGCCGAACATCATGCGCTGTGCACAGCGCGTGCAACGGTATGCTTCGTTTCGCATCGTATGCGTAATGTCATCGCGACAACCGAGGCATAGGCCGCCTCCGGCCGCCCGGCCCTCGCATAGAGGACAATCCGTCGCCACCAGGGAGAACATCCGCCGGGCAACACCCCGCAGCCGGAAGAGAAAACGCGAATCGGCCATAATGGATAGCATCCGGGCTCATGCAAGTCGCAAGGGCCGCTATCACACCATGCTTTTCCTGCGCTGCCACGCAGCAGCGCGACATTCATGTCACACCCCACATCCGCCGCCCCTCCGAGCTTGCCGCTGAACCCCGCGCACGTCGCACGACAGTTTTCACGCCGCGGCGACCTGGCCGACGCACAATTTCTCTATGGCGAAGTCGCCCGCCGCATGCTGGGCCGCTTGCGATACATTCGCCTGCAACCCGAGGCCCTGCTCGATGCCGGCTGCGGCGCCGGGGACAATTTGCCTCTGCTGCGGGAACGCTATCCCGATGCCGCGTACCAGGGGCTGGACATCAGCGAAACACTGCTCACCCATGCGCGTGAGCGCTATGCCGCGGCAGGCGTGGGCCATTGGCTCGGGAAACTGCTCGGCCGTGGTCAGAACGGGCCGCGATTTCTGCGCGCCGATCTTGCCGACACCGCCTTGCCCCCGGAATCATTGGATTTAGTCTGGTCCAATCTGGCCATGCACTGGCACCCGGCGCCGCACGCAGTACTCGCCGAATGGCGCCGCATACTCAAGGTCGGGGGCTTGGCGATGTTTTCCTGTCTGGGCCCTGCGACCCTGCGCGAACTGCGCCAGGCGCTGGACGATGCCGGCCTGCGCACCGCAACGCCCGCGTTTGTCGACATGCATGACTTCGGCGACCTATTGGTGGAAAACGGTTTTTCCGACCCCGTGATGGATCAGGAAACCCTGACGCTCACTTATCGCACTCCCGAACGCCTGCTGCAAGATGTGCGGGCGTTGGGCGGCAACCCTGCGAACGGCCGCCGCGGAGGGCTGGTGGGCCGCGACTGGCTGGCTCGCCTGCGCGCTGCCCTGGAAACGCAGCGCAACGCGGAAGGCGTCATCCCGCTGACGATTGAAGTGTCCTATGGCCACGCCTGGCGCGCGGCCGCTCGCCGCACTGCGCCGGGCGAAACCCGCCTGTCGATCAGCGCCATCGGCGGTCGCCGCGCGGGCAGCTGAGGGGGCCACGAGACATCCCGGATGGCCCCTCATAACCGGGTTTTCGCCGCATCAGGGCTTGTACAGCCCTGCTGAACGGCTCAGTTCCGGAATGGCTTTGCTGGATCGCTCAATGGAGACGATCCGAGCCCCAGCCTGAGGTCCGACCTGCCTCAGGCGTCGCCAGCGCCTGAACGCCGCCGTGCATGGGCTCAGAGGTGGCTCGAATGCGGCGGCGCGGAGCCGGCTCGGCGACCACGGCCGCATCACGCTCGCCGCGCCACACCCGGGTCATCGATTCCACCACGGCCGGCAAATCACGCACGCGATGGAACTGCCCGCGCAGCCAACGCGCGTCATTGCCGTTGCGGACGGCCTCTTCTTGCAGCATGGCCAGCATGTCGCGCGTTCCCAGCTCGTCTGCAATTGGCATCAGCCGCTGGAACAACGCCCGCAAATGATCGATCAAGCGCAGCCGCTGCCCATCCGGCGTGACGTAACTGCCCTGCAAGCCAAAACGGCAGGCTTGGAAATGGTTGCTGCGATAGGCCAGCCAGGCCGTCGAGGGCGGCTGCGGTTCGCGCGAGACCAACACTGCCAGCGCCTGAGCGAAAGCCGCCAATTGGCACGCGCGCTCGACCGTCAGCGGGGTATCGCACACGCGGATTTCGACCGTACCGAACTCCGGCTTGGGCCGGATATCCCAGTACAGATCCTTGATGCTCTCGGCCAGGCCGCTCTGACGCAGCTGCGCCATATGCGCCTCGAACTGATACCAGTCCATGACTTCCGCCGGTAAATGACCGGCCAGCGGGAAGCTGTTGACCGCATTGAGGCGGCAGCACGAAAACAGTGTGTCCACCCCTTCGTAGTAGGGCGAGGAGGCCGACAGCGCAATGAAATGCGGAATATAGGGCGACAGACTGTGCACCATCCGCACCGCCGCATCGCCCGACGGCACGCCCAGATGAATATGCTGGCCAAAGACCGTGAATTGGCGGGCCAGGTACCCGTACATCTCGGCCAGATACTGAAAACGGGGCGAATCGGAAATCGCGCGCTCTTGCCAGCGCATGAAGGGGTGGGCGCCGCCACCTGCCACCGAAACACCCACAGCATCAGCTGCTTCGCAAAGGGCGTCGCGCATTTCGCGCATCTCGGCCAACAAGCCTACGGGATGTTCATGTACCGATGAATTCAGCTCAATCATCGAGCGGGTGATCTCGGGTTTGACCCGATCCGCAATAGGATGATTAGCCATCTGAACCAACAACTCGTCAGCCGCTGCTGCCAGATCAAAATTGCGTGGATTGATCAGCTGCAACTCCAACTCAATGCCGAGCGTGTTTGGGGCGGACGAGACGAACGGGATCTGTTCCATCTCCGACTCCTTTATGTACGTTGGTAGGGACGCACCATTCGACCTTGAAGCCCGGTGACTTCCCGGGGGGCACTAGACGGTGTCTTATGCCCTCATGATAGCCGCAACTTTGTGCCAAGAAGAATCAAAATCGTGACATTTACGCGCAACTTCAGGAATCAATGCGTTTTTGTCTGTGACAGAGAAGTGAGTAAATGCTCACAGACTAGGAATGGCGCGGGTGTCAGCGTGATGCATCCCGTGAGGTCGCTAAAAATGGGGCTGTCGAACAGGCCCGGGATAACCCTAATCCGGGTTTGTCCTAATATTTTGAGGGTAATACCTGACCAGAGTGTGACAAGCCCGGCGAGACAGACGCAACGATTATTTGCGCCAGAACATTGGGGTGAACAGCACCACCACGGTTAATAACTCCAGGCGGCCGATCAACATCGCAAACGTGCAGACCCAGGTCTGAAAATCGGTCAGGACTGCGAAGTTGCCCATGGGCCCCACCGGGCCCAAACCCGGGCCAGTGTTGTTGATCGTGGCAAGCACCGCGGAAAAAGCCGTGATGGGCTCCAGGCCCGACACCAGCAGCAGACTGGTAAACACGCCAATCGACAAGCCATAGACCATCATGAAAGCCAGCACCGAGGCCATCACGCGCTGATTCACCAGGCGTCCGCCCATACGAATCGGACTGACTGCATTAGGGTGCAGCATGACCACCAATTCATTGCGTGCCTGCTTGGCCAGCAACACAGCACGAATCATCTTGATTCCCCCGCCCGTCGAGCCGGCAGAGGTCACAAACCCCGACAACAACAGCATCGTCAGCGGCGCAACCAGGGGCCACACGGCGTAGTCCACCGTGGCATAACCTGTCGTGGTAGCCACCGAAATGGTGTGGAACATGCCGTAGCGCAAAGCCTGCAATGGGTCATGGTAGACCCCGCGGAAATACAAATACGCCGAAATCACCAGCCCCGCGCCCAGCATGATGACCAGATACGGCACTGTTTGCGGACAGACACGATAGGCACGCAAACTGCCCTGCCGCAAGGCATTGAAATGGGTCGCGAAATTGATCCCTGCCAGGGTCATGAAAATCATCGACACGATCTCCAGCGGCACCGAGTCGAAATAAGCGAAGCCGGCGTCTTTGGTCGAGAATCCCCCCAGCCCCATTGTGGTGGCCGTGTGGCACCACGCCTCGAACCACGACAAGCCGACACCGCGATAGGCTATCAGGCACAACACGGACAGCCCGAAATAGACCGCGTAGAGCGCTTTTGCCGTGCTGGCGATACGAGGCGTCAAACGCTCGTCTTTCATGGGTCCCGGCGTTTCGGCCCGCACCACCTGATGCCCCCCGACGCCGAGCAACGGCAAAATCGCCACGGCCAGCACCAGGATGCCTAATCCGCCAATCCAGACCAAGGTGGCGCGCCAGAGATTGATCGAGGCCGGCAGATGGTCCAGCCCGGTCAGCACCGTCGCGCCCGTGGTGGTCAAGCCCGACATCGCCTCAAAATACGCGTCGGTGAACGACAGCGGTATCCCGGCCCGGTCGAAATAGATCAAAAATGGAATCGCCGCCAGCAGCGGCAGACTGATCCACACCACCGATACCAGCAAAAACCCGTCGCGGGCATTCAGTTCGCTACGCCCGCGCCGCGTGACGAGCCAGACGGCGGCCCCGCCACCGAACGCCAGTAAAAACCCATCCAGAAACGCCGTGAATCCGGCATCGTCGCCCACATATGCCACCACCAACGGCAGCAGCATGGTCAGCGCAAAGACACCCATGGTCAGGCCAGCGACGTAGAAGGTAGCCAGCAAGCGCTTCATAGACAATCGCAATCGCTAATGTGAACGGCCGTATGGCGCATGGGTGACGGTATCCGAGATCAGAAGAAAGACGCCGAAACCTGGAACAGTTTTTCAACGCGCGGCATCATCTGGCGCGACGGCACAAAGACAATGACATGGTCGTCCGTCTCGATGACCGTATCGTCGTCCGGCATCAAGATCTCGTCCCCGCGCGCCAGGGCGCCTATGCTGGCCCCTTTGGGCAAACGGATACTTCCCACGGCGCGCCCCACGACCTTCGAACTGCTGCGGTCGCCATGAGCGATGACCTCGATCGCCTCAGCCACCCCCTGACGCAACCGGTGGGCGACCACGATATCGCCGCGGCGTACGTGCCGCAGCAGCTCGCTCATGGTGGCTTGCGCGGGCGATACCGCGATATCGATATGACTGCCCTGCATCAGCTCGCCATAGGCGGGCCGGTTTATCAGCGCGATCACCTTGCGCGCGCCCAGCCGCTTGGCGAGCAGCGACGACATGATGTTGTCTTCGTCGTCGCTGGTCAGCGCCAGCCAGGTGTCCATATCGCCGATATTTTCCTGCTCGAGGAGTTCCTCGTCGGTGCCGCTGCCATGCAGCACCAGGACACTGCTTGGCAACTCGGCAACAAGGTATTCACAGCGCTTTTCATCGCGCTCGATGATGCGCACGCTGTAATTCTCCTCGGCCAGCTGACGCGCCAGCCGCAGACCGATATTGCCTCCGCCTGCGATCATCACGCGGCGCACGGACTTTTCCGCCTCGCGCAGTTGGCGCACAGCACGGCGGGCATGCCGCGAATCCACTGCCAGCACCACCTCGTCGCCCGGCGCGATGACGGTCCCGCGGTCAGCTTGCAGGGGCCGGCCATCGCGCACCACATCCACCACACGAGCCGACACATCCGGCCATACCTCGCGTAGCTGCGCAATCGGATGATGCGCCATCGGGCTGCCGTGCCCGACACGCACCGTCACAACGCTGATGCGCCCGTCCGCAAACTCGACGACCTGCAGGGCCTCGGGAAACTCGATCAAGCTATGCAAATACGCAGTGACGCTGCGTTCGGGGCTGATCAGCGCGTCGATACAGAAGCCCTCGTCACCCATGAGCTCGGGCTGATCCTCGAAATCCGGCATGCGGATGCGGGCAATGCGGCGCGGTACGTTGAACAGCTGTCGTGTGATCTTGCAGCCCACCATATTGGCTGCGTCGGAAGCGGAACAGGCCACAAACAGATCGGCATCCGCAGCACCCGCGGCCTCCAGCACCGCCACCTGCGTTCCATCACCATGCACCACTCGCAGGTCGAAGCGATCCTGCAGATAGCGCAGCTGATCGACGTTCGTGTCGATCACCGTGATGTCGTTCTGCTCGGACACCAGATTTTCGGCCACGCTGGTCCCGACGCGGCCTGCCCCCATGATGAGGATCTTCATGTGCCGCGTTTACGTGCCGACTCGATGCCCAATTGCTTGAGCTTGCGATATAAGTGGGTGCGCTCGAGCCCGGTACGCTCGGACACGCGCGTCATGCTGTGATTTTCACGAACCAGATGATATTCAAAATAAATGCGCTCGAACTCATCGCGCGCCTCGCGCAACGGCTGATCCAATGCAATGCTGCCCAGTTTGCCGCTGGAGGCGGGGGGCGCCTCGGTCAAGGGCGGCAGACTGGCCACCGACGTCAGCGCCGAGGGCGGATCCAGCTCGTCCTCGAGCGGCACTACCGGCGCCACCGCGCTCAACGGCGTCGTCACGGCGGAGGGGTGCGAGGTACGGCCGCGCGCCAAGCCTGCAGCGATCGTTTTGAGCAAACGCTGCAGCGTGATGGGCTTTTCGAGAAAATCCATCGCGCCGATACGCGTTGCCTCGACGGCGGTATCGATCGTGGCGTGGCCGCTCATCATGATGACGGGCATGTCCAACAGCCCTTGGGAGCCCCACTCCTTGAGCAGGCTCACGCCGTCGGTATCCGGCATCCAGATGTCCAACAGCACCAGATCCGGACGCATGCGCAGCCGTGCGGCACGCGCTTGCGCCGCATTTTCGGCTAATTCGACCGTGTGCCCTTCGTCGTAAAGAATCTCGGACAAAAGTTCACGAATGCCAACTTCGTCGTCAACCACCAGAATTCTGGCCATAAACCTTCCACCTATTGCGTAGCCGCATTATCCTGTTCTTGCGCAGCCGCGTCCATAGCCGCGGCCTTGGAGGCTAGTCGGGTCAATAATATCGAAACCCGCGCGCCACCTTCCTTGCGGTTGCCCAGATCGATCTTCCCACCATGCTCTTCCACGATCTTGCGCACAATTGCCAATCCTAACCCAGTCCCGTGGGCCTTGGTGGTGACATACGGTTCAAAAGCCCGTTGCATGACTTTATGTGAAAACCCCTGACCGGTATCGGCGACCGTAAAACGCACCGCAGCTTGCGTGGCGCCATTGGATTCTCCCATCAGTTGCGTCGTCACCTGCACACGGCCCTCCGCGCCCTGTTCGGCAATCGCATCCCGCGCATTCGACAGCAAATTATGGATGACTTGACGCAATTGGGTCGGATCCCCCTCGATGTGCGGCAAGCCAGGCTCCAGCGAGACGTCCAGATTCAACGCCGGCGCCAGCGCGCGCCCGGGGGTCAAATGCTTCTCGCCCGGCTCCCAACCATACAACGCCAGCACATCCGCCACCAAGGCGTTGAAGTCGATAGTTTGCATCACAGCAGGAGGCGTGCGGGCATATTCGCGGAAATCATCGACCATCTGCTTGAGCGAGCCCACTTGATTCACAATGGTATTCGTAGATCGCTCGAGCATCTGCCGATCCGCCGGCTGCAAGCGATCGGCGAGTTTCATGGCCAGGCGTTCGGCCGACAATTGAATCGGGGTCAGTGGATTTTTGATTTCGTGTGCCAGACGGCGTGCGACCTCGCCCCACGCCACCGTACGGTTGGCCGAGATCACCTCGGTGATGTCATCAAACACCACCAGATAGCCATTGCCGCGCCCATCCACCCGTAAATGCGTGCCCCGCGCCAGCAAGGTCAATATTTGCGCAGATTCTGTCGACTCTGCCGACGGCGCCAAGGAAATCTCGAACTGCTGTTGCCAGTGCAGCCGCTCGGACCCTACCGCAGCGTGCTGGGCAAACGCCTGGCGT
>Ga0164243_10005371_pt1 | contig 19576 bp, 10 predicted proteins | sample OricompcompostOP_FD_108781 | JGI IMG/M metagenome (GOLD analysis project Ga0164243, IMG submission 108781) | Organic Plus compost microbial communities from Emeryville, California, USA - Original compost - Organic plus compost (OP) | ecosystem: Engineered > Solid waste > Mixed feedstock >... | reverse complement strand
TGGTCGGTGCCGAACCAATGCGCCAACGATGGCGGCTTGAGCGCAGCCGCCGTATCGCTCGCCAGCGGATCGTAGGGAACGATATACGGTCCGATCAGCGCCGCCAGCACGATGAGAATGAACAAGACAAACGCGAAACCAGTGACCTTGTTTTCCGTAATCACATAGCGGCCATGACGAATAAGAGCGCCAAGGCCGGTCGAAGGCCGCTTATGGCCCAGTGCGATATCGGTCATGATTCAAGCCTCACGCGGGGGTCGATCAGCCCGTAAAGAACGTCGATAACGAGATTGAGCGCGACGTACATGATCGCCATGGTCAGCACGAAGCCCTGCAGCGGCGCGAAGTCCGATGCGATCAAAGCTTCGACCGCGAACGAGCCGATACCGGGCCAGGCGAACACCTTCTCGACCAGCACATTGGCGCCGAGCAGGAACGAGAACACCATGCCGAGCGTCGTTACGACCGGGATCATGGCATTGCGGAACGCGTAAGTGACGATCACCGTGAATGGCGAAAGCCCGCTCGCGCGAGCCGTGCGCACGAAGTCGGACGCAAGCACGGCAAGCATGGAGGCCCGTGTCATGCGCGCGATCGGAGCCAACGAAAAAATCGCAAGCGTCAGGGCCGGTAATATCAACTGCTTGAGGGCCGCCACGAAGACCTCGCCGTTGCCGGTCAGCAAACTATCGATGAGGTAAAAGCCCGTGATGTGCGGCGGCGCACTGTAAAACACATCCAGGCGCCCCAGTGGCGCTGGCGCCCAGCCCAGGAGATAGTAAAACACATATACCAGGACGAGGCCGGTAAAGAACACCGGAAGCGATACGCCGGCCGTCGACAATATCCGGCAAGCGTGGTCAAGCCACGATCCCGGCCTCGTCGCGGCAAGAATACCGAGCGGGACGGCGATAGCCATCGATACGATCAGGCCAAGCAGCGTCAGTTCCGCCGAAGCCGGCAGCCGCGCCGCGATTTCCGTCGCCACCGGCCGCCCAGTGGTGAGTGAGTTGCCAAGGTCGCCGTGAGAAAGATCAGCGACATATTGCCCAAACTGAACGATCAGCGGCTTGTCGAGCCCGAGCTTGACGCGGATTTCCTCGATCGCCTCCTTGGTTGCGGCCGGCCCCGCAAAGTAGGCCGCGGGATCGCCTGGCAGTGCGCGCGTCAGGAGGAAAGTAATAATCACGACGCCGATCAGACTTGGCACGGCGAACAGCAACCGTTTGAGGATCAACATCACCATGGCGATGCTCCTTCAAATTATCCAAACACGCAGTCTGAACAACACTCCCGAAAGGAAATTGGCGAGAGGCGGCGGGCACGGCTGGAAATCTGTATGATCCCCGCGCCCGCCGGGCCACTAACCCGTCTCAACCCTTGACGAAGGTGCGATAGTCGAGCCGGCGGTGGAACCAGTACTGGTAGCCCGAGACATTCTTCTGCATCGCCACATTCACATAGGGCTGAAACAACGGAATCCGGGGCGTGTCCGCGAAAGCGGTATCGACCATGCCCTTCACGTCCTTATCGTAGGCTGCCTTGTCGCCTTCCGCGGCCGCCGTCACGGCGCCATCGATGAAGCCATCCATCGTCTTCGACTGATAGCTCATGGTGTTGAAGATCGAATTTTTGCCGTGATAGCACCAGATGAAAAAATACTCGGGATAATCGAGCCAGCCCGAGAACACGTTGGTGTAAAGCGGCAACACCTTCTTGTTGAGTTCGGTACGCCAAGTGGCGCCCGGGATCTTGTTGATCGTGCACTTGATGCCGATCTGCGCGAGGCTTTCCTGCACCAGCACACACAGCGGTTCGTTCACGCCGGCGAAGCCAAGGTCGAACGACAGCGTGGTCTCGAAACCATTCGGGTAGCCGGCTTCCGCAAGCAGCTGCTTCGCCTTGGCAATGTCGGTATTGAATTTGGTCGGCTGCGGCCACGCGACTTCGGTCTTGTAGTCGGCGGGCGCGCCAAACATCGGCTTCGACAGGCCGAACAGCACGGCGTCCATGATCTTCTGGTATGGAATCGCGTACGCGACCGCCTGACGTACTTTGAGATTGTCGAACGGCGGCTTGGTCACGTTCATGCCGATATATTGAATGCCGTTCGAATACGGCGTCGACACGATGTTGAGCTTGCCCACGTCCTTGAGTTCGACGAAATCCTTATTGGGCAAGTCATAGGAAATATCCGCATCGCCCCGCTCGAGCAGCGCGCGGCGGTTACCGGCGGATGGCACCATACGCCAGATCACGCGCTTTACCTTGGGCAGTGGACCACCCTTCCAGTTGTCGTTGCGCTCGAGCACGACTTCCGTACCGGCAGTCCAGTTCACGACACGGTAAGCGCCACTGCCGGCGGTATTCAGCTTGGTGTATTCGAGACCCCACGGATCCTTTTCCGTCGCGTGCTTCTTGACCAGACCCGAGTTGTAGATGGCCGGCACAATCACCGCGAGATCGGGGATCGTGAGCCGGTCCTTGCGCAGGAAGTCGACGCGGATCGTATGGTCGTCGACGACAACGAACTGTTCGGCTTTGGTCAGCGAGCCGGCACTCATCTGAAATGTCGGGAAACCGCCGACCGTCACCGCGCGATCGAGCGACCACTTTACATCCTTCGCCGTGACTGGCGTGCCGTCCTGAAACGTCGCGTTCTTCTTGAGCTTGAAGGTGGCGGACATCGGCCCGACATTCATGTCGTCGGCCAGTTCCATCTTGAATTTGTCGCGGTCGTAATACGGAACGCCGTTGACCGTTTTCATCTCATGGCTGATCAGCCGATCATAGCAGTTCCACGATACTTCGTAGCCCGGGACATTGGTGCCGACGCCATGAATATCGATGTTATTGGGTCCACTTTCGGAGACGATCAGCAAGGTCTCCTGGCGCGCTTGCGCCTTCGCCGGCGAAAAAATGGCCGGCGCCGAGACCACGCTTGCGCCCGCGACGGCTGCAGTCGATTTCAGAAAATCACGACGTTTCATGAGGCTCTCCCGTTGCCCGCTCCGGCAATCAGCGAGAACTCCATCAAAAGTCGTGCCAACCCCCTTGGCGACATTGATATATCGCCGTAACACATTGATATAGCTTACAAATACGAGATTTTCACCGCTGAAAAGGCAGCTCCAAAAAACAGCGCATTTCCATTGTATATTGCATACAATAAGGCATCATTTGCTTATATAATAAGCAAAATGATAAATGCCTAAATTATAGACCGCCAATAATCGAGAGAAAAAGCTGTTCGTCCTCAAGGCATCGCAGGTCGAGAACGAGTGTCTGATCCTCGATACGGCCCACCACAGGAATTTCGAGTTTTCGGAAGCGCGCAGCGAGCTCTGAAAGCGCCCGCCCCCCGCCACGCGATTTTCCGAATGTAATCGCAATGCCTGCACTTGGAATGGTTTCCCTCGGCAGAGCGCCCGAACCAATCTGGCTGGTGCATGCGGTCATGCTGACGGCAAATGTCGGTCCGACCACGGCAGCGACGGCTGGAACAAGACGTTCTGCCTGAGCGCGGATATCGGCTTCCTTGCGCGCCAGATGGCGCAAGGTCGGCAGCCTTTCCGCCAGCCGGTCGGGATCGCGATAGAGCCGCAACGTCGCTTCGATCGCCGCGAGCCTGATCTTGTCGATCCGCAGGGCGCGCTTCATCGGATTGCGATTGATCCGTGCGATCAGATCCTTGCGGCCGACGATGAAGCCCGCCTGCGGCCCACCCAAGAGCTTGTCGCCGGAGAATGTCACGACATCCGCGCCGTCCGTCACCGATTGCGCGACTGTGGGCTCGTACGCAAGACCAAAGCGTGTCAGGTCGACCAAAGTGCCCGAGCCCAGATCATTGAACAGCGGTACGCTATGTTCGTGCGCAAGCTGCGCGAGACCACGAGCTGAAACTTCCGCGGTGAAGCCTTCGATCTTGTAGTTCGACGTATGGACCTTGAGGATCAGTCCTGTCCTGGCGTTCACCGCGCCGGCATAGTCGCGGTAGTGCGTGCGGTTGGTGGTCCCGACCTCGACCAGCTTTGCACCTGCCCGCGCCATGATGTCCGGCATGCGGAATGCGCCACCGATCTCGATAAGTTCGCCGCGTGACACAATCGCCTCACGCCCTTTCGCCAACGTGTTGAGCACGAGCAGAACGGCCGCTGCGTTGTTGTTCACGACTGTCGCGTCTTCGGCCCCGGTCAATTCGCACAATAAGTCCCGCACCAGAGCATCGCGTTCGCCGCGCCGGCCTGTCTCAAGGTCGAATTCCAGCGCGACCGCCCCGCGCATTGCCCGGACCGCAGCCTCCACCGCCGCTTCGGTCAGAACAGCACGGCCAAGGTTGGTGTGGAGAACGGTGCCGGTGAGGTTGAAGACTGGACGGACATTCGCGCGATCGCCGGCATCCAGGATGGCGATCGCCGCGCCGGCCACCTCCGCGGCATCGAGAAGCCTCCCCTGCCCTGCTTCGATAGCCGTCCGCGCTTCATCCAGAACCCGGCGAATTGCGGCCACCACAGCCGACCGGCCAAATCGTTCGAACGCGAGCTTGGCGGCCTCGGTCTGCAAAACAGTATCCACTGACGGCAGATGGCGGAGCGCTTCGCGTGTCATTTCGTGTTAGTGATTTCCAGCTCGCTCGTGGCGTCATTATAGCGGAAAGCGCGATCAAACGGATCGGCGCGGCGCCGGCAAGCTTAACGCAAAGAAACCTCGAAATATAGGAACGCCGCTTGTTTCGATTTCGAACGGGACGAAGTACCCCTCACGCGTCAGCAGGATGGCTTTCGAAGGTGGACCCAGAGAGTATCCCCTAGTCCCTCCAGGCTGCGCATCCCCAGCCAGTAGCGTAGCCGGACTGGCACATGGAATGCCGCCCCCGCCAATCCGATAAACTTCCCGCCCGGCTTGGGCCGTTGTGCCCGCGTCCAGTTGGCGAAGGTTCCCTTTCTCTGGGAACTGCGGAGATAGGAATAGAATAGGTCGAGCTTCGCAAAATCATAACGGCTGACTTTGTTGGTTTCATGTTCGATCAGCTCGAAGCCAAGGCGTCCGGCAATTGCTTGAAAACTTTCAACGCGCCACCGGCCGACGTGGTTCGGCGGGGTATCCTGCAGCGAATTGTGAGCTTCGTCCCATTCGACCCGGTCCTGGTTCGGAACGGATATGAACAGATGCCCGCCAGGACGAACCAGCTGATGAAGTTTCAAAAAAATAGAGTCAGGATCGTCGATGTGTTCGATCGCCTGGAACATGCATACGATACCGAAGCGGCGTTCACTGCCGAGGCTGGTCCGAAGATCGCCCTGAATCGCCTCATGCCCTCGGCTCCTGACGGCCTCCACGCAACTTGGAACATATTCGAGGGCTGTTACTTGATCGGGGGCCAAAAGCGAGGGCGAGACGAGGCGGAGGAAATGGCCCGGACCCGAACCCACTTCCAGCAGCGGACCGGTAAGTCCCTCGCGCTCGATCACGTCTCGCGTGCGGCGGAATTCGAATCGATCGGCGGGGTAGCCGCCGCGAGGAAAGGCCAAATCGTAAAACCGCTCGTCGCCCCCGACGAACGGATCGGCGAAGCCAAACCGGCAATCGAGGCATTCTTTGATAACGCAGCGTTTTCCACCCCAGAGCGTCTCGATGTGAGCGCGCAATGCGTCGTGCCTCAGCCTGTCGCCCTCGGCCACGATCCACGTTTGCGCGGCTTCGGCTGCACTGAACGCTGCCTTTTCACGCAGGTTCGAGCTTCGGCAGACAGGACACAAAGCCGCATTCTTAGTCGCCGGCTTGCCGCGGTGAATGACGTCAGCTGCTACCTGCGCCATACTGATATGCTCCTAACTGTACAACTTTTGGAAATATCAGCCGATTTGTTCAATGATGATGACATCCATGATGGCATCGGGAACGTTTCCTGATTTGAAGCATCATATTACCTTAATCCGTCAGCGTGAGCCTTCAATCAGGACCCGTCTTTAGTCTCGAACCGTAACCGTGTTCACGAAACGTCGTCGAAAACCTCGTTATCGTCCGACGAGCAGACTGGTCCCGAACGCGTGAAGCGCCGATTCCCCGCCAAATCTGCTGTATCTTCACCACGGCAATTTCGACCGTTTGTCTTGACTGACAGGAACGACGGATATGGAAAAAAAGCACTCCGAGGTCGCGCGTTCTTATGGATGGTTGACCGGACTTCTCATCGCCGGGCTCTTGGCCGCTCTGCCCGTCGCCGTCTGGCTCGACATGACAAACCTCGCCGAAGCCGTTTTGCAGCGGCAAGCCACGGACCTCAATTCGGTCCTCACCAGCGTTCGGGAATATTATGCCGCCAATGTGGTCCGGCGCGTGCTGGCGTCACCCGGATCGACGGCGGTCGCCCACAATTACGAGGAAATCCCGGGCGCCATACCGATTCCGGCCACCTTGTCTCTCGAGCTTGGCAAGGTCGTCAGCGCGCAGCAACACAACATCACCTATCGCTTTATTTCTGACTATCCGTTCAAGGGTCGTCCACCGCACAAACTTGATGATTTCGAACGCGACGCTCTCCAGACGCTGCGCGACAATCCGGGGCAGAAGATCGTGGAATCGTCGCGCTCGATCTTTAGCGATCGCGTCCGCCTCGTCGCCCCGGTATTTCTGGAGCGCTCTTGCGTGGATTGCCACAACACCCATCCCGACAGTCCGAAGCGGGACTGGCGGGTTGGTGATGTTCGCGGCATCCAGGAAGTCATAGTCGCACAACCGATCGCCGCCAACATCTTCTCGTTCAAGTACCTGCTCGCCTACTTCGGCGTCGCCGCGGCAAGCGGCATCTCCTTCCTCGTCGCGCAACACCGGCAGGGGCGGAAAATCCAAAGCATGAACCGCGAACTGGAATCGACAAACGATTTTCTCGCGACGCTATCGATGAAGATCTCGCGCTACATCTCGCCTCAGGTCTATCGCAGCATTTTCAGCGGCCAGAAAGACGTCATTATTCATACTGAGCGCAAGAAACTCACGATCTTCTTCTCCGACATCCAGGACTTCACCGCCACCACCGAACGCCTGCAACCGGAGCAGATTACGGCGCTCCTGAACGAATATTTCACCGAGATGTCGACGATTGCGCTGAAACACGGCGGAACGATCGACAAATTCATCGGCGATGCCATGCTGATCTTCTTTGGCGATCCGGAAACGAAGGGCGAGCGTGCTGACGCAAAAGCCTGCCTGCGAATGGCGTGGGACATGCAACGCCGGCTCACGCAGCTCAATGCCAAATGGCGCGCCGCCGGGATCGAACATCCGTTCGAGACCAGAATGGGGATCAACTCCGGCTACTGCAATGTCGGAAATTTCGGCAGCAGCGACCGCATGGACTACACAATCATCGGCGCAGAAGCCAACCTCGCCGCCCGGCTGCAGTCGATCGCGGAGCCCGGCCACATCGTCATCAGCTACGAAACGTTCGCCCTGGTCAGCGACATCGTCGCCGCTCACCGGCTGCCTCCGATCACCATGAAAGGCATCAGCCGCGAGGTCGTGCCGTTCGCCGTCGACAAGCTCCTTGAGTCCACCGGCGAGAAAGGCAATGTCGTCGTGGAACGCACGGCCGGGCTTGACCTCTATCTCGACCCTTCGAGCATCGATTCCCGCGAAGCCGGCCGAATCCGCTCCATCCTTGCGGAGGCTCTGGCGGCGCTCGACCGGCGCCAACCGCAACCGCCGCTGCCCGAACAGACGTGAACGGACGCTCAACTCTCTTGTGCTAACGAAGCTTGTTTTCCACGCCTAATTCGGAGCCTGAACTCGAATTGGCACAGGAACATTGGCATTATCTGATTTGCTCCGCCGTAACATGTTTGATGTAGCAATACAGGTGGCCGCAATATCGGAGGGTGATGATGAGAGCCTATGTCAGGCGCGTGTTGCTCGGAGCGCTCGCCCTCGCCGCGCCTGGCCTTCTCGCCGGATGTGGGGAAAACCAGTACATCCCGCCGCCGCCGCCGAAGGTGACGGTGATGACTCCGGTGCAACAGCAGGTCACCCGCTATTTCGAGACGACCGGCAATTCGGTTGCGGTGAACTCCGCCTCCCTCGTTGCGCGCGTGCAGGGATATTTGCAGGCGGTCCAGTATAAGGACGGCGCGTTCGTGAAGAAGGACACGCCGCTGTTCGTCATCGAACCCGAGCCCTATCAACTGCAATACGAAGGGGCGCAAGCCGCCCAGGAAGGGGCCGCTGCTTCGCTAAAACAACTCCAGTCGGAATATCAGCGGCAGCTTGACCTGGCCAACCGGCAGGTCTCTTCCCAGGCAGTTCTCGATCAGGCGCTTGCCGCGCGCGACGGCGGTCAAGCCAAGCTCACCCAATCAGAAGTCGACACCAAGACCGCAGCGCTCAATCTGAGCTATACCCAGGTGAAAGCTCCGTTTGACGGATTTGTGACCGCACGTCTCGTCTCGGTCGGCGACCTCGTCGGCGCCGCCGGCCCCACCCAGCTCGCCACGATCGTGCAAATTGATCCGATCTACGTAAACTTCAATATCAGCGAACGGGACGCGCTTGAAGCGCGCAAGTCGCTTGCGGAGAAAGGCGAGACCGTCGCCACCCTGGTTGGAAAGCTTCCCATCGAAGTAGGACTGCAAACCGAGGAAGGCTACCCGCATAAGGGCGTGCTCGAATACGTTGCGCCGACCGTCAATCAATCAACCGGTACGCTGCAGGTTCGCGGCGTCTTCGAAAATCCCGACCGCACCATTCTTCCGGGCTATTTTGTGCGGGTCCGAATCCCGATGTCCACTATACCCTCCGCCCTTCTGGTGCCGGACACCTCGCTCGGAGCCGATCAAAGCGGACGCTATGTCTTGGTGGTCGGTCCTGATAATGTCATCGAGCAGCGCAAGGTAGAGGTCGGCCAACTGGTCGGCGACCTCCGCGTGATCGATAGTGGACTGAAGCCGGATGACCGCGTTGTGATCGGCGGCCAACTGCGCGCCATTCCAGGCCAGAAAATCGATCCGCAACTCCGCACCGCAGCGGCCAGCGCGAAGTAGCCGATCATGATCGCCAAATTCTTCATCGAGCGGCCGGTCCTCGCCAACGTCATCGCCATTCTCTTCGTCGTCATCGGGCTCGCGGCGCTCTTCAATCTCCCCGTCGCCCAGTATCCGGACGTCGTGCCGCCCACCGTCCAGGTGACCACCCGCTACGCCGGCGCAAGCGCACGCACGGTCGTCGACACCGTGGCTCTTCCGATCGAGCAGCAGGTCAACGGCGTCGAAGACATGATCTATATGCAATCGGTGTCGAGCTCCGATGGCAGTTACACGCTGACCGTCACTTTCAAGATCGGCACTGACCTCAACTTTGCACAAGTCCTGGTGCAAAATCGCGTCTCAAGTGCGCTGTCGCAATTACCGCAGGCGGTGCAGGCTCAGGGCGTGACGGTCCAGAAGAAATCGACATCGATCCTGATGTTCGTCACCTTGAGTTCGCCGGACGGCAGTTACGACAGTCTCTTCCTCGCGAATTATGGAACCATCCGGCTGAAGGACGAGCTTTCCCGGCTGCCGGGCGTCGGCAACGTATCGATCTTTGGCGCCGGCCAGTACGCGATGCGTGTCTGGCTTGATCCCAACAAGATGCAGGTCCTCGGGCTCGTTCCGCAGGATGTCGTCCAGGCGCTCCAGTCCCAGAGCCAGCAGGTGACCGCCGGTCAGATCGGCATGCCGCCAACCGCGGGCGAGACGGCATTCCAGTACACCATCAACGTGACGGGCCGGCTCGATGAAGCAAGTCAATTCGAAAACATCATCGTCAAGACGGGCAACAATGGCGAGATCACAAGGATAAAAGACATCGGCCGCGTCGACCTTGGCGCACAAACCTACGGCCAGATTTTCACGCTCAACGGCAAACCCGCGGCCGGCATGGGCATCTTTCAATTGCCCGGGGCGAATGCGCTCGACGTCGCGACCATCGTCAAGAACCGCATGGCCGAACTGTCGGCGAGTTTCCCGCCCGGCATGGTCTATAACATTCCGTTCGACACGACGACCTTCGTCTCTGAATCGATTTCCGAAGTTTACAAGACGCTGATCGAAGCGGCACTGCTGGTGCTGGTCGTCATTCTCGTATTCCTGCAGGACTGGCGCGCCATGCTTGTCCCCGCAACCACTGTGCCGGTGACGATCATCGGCGCGTTCGCAGCCATGGCGGCGCTCGGGTTCAGCATCAATCTCTCCACCCTGTTTGCGATCGTGCTCGCGATCGGCATCGTGGTCGACGACGCGATCGTCGTGGTCGAAGGCGCCGCACACCAGATGGAGAAAGGCCTGTCATCGCACGATGCGGCCATCCAGGCCATGAGAGAACTGTTTGGCCCGATCATCGGCATCACGCTGGTTCTGATGTCGGTGTTCATACCGGCCGCTTTTTTGCCCGGCCTCACCGGCCGGATGTACGCGCAGTTCGCGCTCGTGATCGCCGCAACGGCGATGATCTCGGCGATCAACGCCGCGACGCTCAAGCCGACGCAATGCGCGCTTTGGCTGCGCGCGCCGACCCCGCCGGAACAACGCAATTTTTTCTACCGCGGCTTCAACGCCGTCTACGCGAGGGCCGAACGCGCTTATGAAAGTGTCGTCAGGCGGATGGTCAATCGCGCAGGGCTGTTCGCGATTATTGCCGCGGCGATCATCGGCACCGCGTTTTACGGGTTGTCGCGCGTTCCAACCGGCTTTCTCCCGATCGAGGATCAGGGCTACCTGCTGGTGACGGTACAGCTCCCCGACGGGGCGTCGCTGGCAAGGACGCAGAAGTCCCTCGACCAGGTTTCGGAGATCGCCCGCAAGGTGCCCGGCGTCGACCAGGCCTTGACCATCGCCGGCATCTCGGTGCTCGACGGAAACGCCTCGCTGGCCAATGCCGGCGTCGCTTATCTCGTGCTTACAGAGTGGAGCAAGCGCGGACCCGGCGAGGATCTGCTCTCGCTCTATCGGAAGCTGTCGGCGTCATTCGACTCCGTGGACGAGGCCCGCGTTTTTGTCCTGCCGCCGCCGCCGATCCAGGGCATCGGCAACGCGGGCGGCTTCACCATGCAGATCGAACTGCAGGACGGCAGCAACGACTACGTCAAGCTGCAACACCTCACCGACGCGATCATCGCAAACGCAGCGACCCAGAGCGGATTGCAGCGCGTCGGTTCGAGCTATAGCGCGAGCGTTCCGCAGGTTCGCGTCATCGTGGACCGTACGAAAGCGGAGACGGTCCATGTATCCATCGACCAGATATTCGACGCGCTCGCGGGCTACCTGGGTTCAAGTTACGTATCGCAATTCAACAGGTTCGGACGGACATTCCAGGTCTACGTCCAGGCTGACGCACAATTTCGCATGCGTCTCGATGAGATCACCAAACTTAACGTGCGCAACGCGCAAGGCGACATGATTCCGCTGGGTACGCTTGTGACTGTCGTGCCGGAAGTCGGGCCGTCCCTGATCAGCCTCTACAACCTTTATCCGACCTCGACGTTAAACGGAACTCCCGCGCCCGGGTTCAGTTCAGGCCAGGCCATGGCGCTGATGGAGCAGATCGCCAAGAGAACCGAGTATCCCGGCGCCGGTTACGAATGGACCGCGATGTCGTACCAGGAGAAGCAGGTCGGCGGACAAATCTACATCGCCTTCGCCATGGGGCTTCTGCTTGTCTATCTCGTGCTCGCCGGTCAATATGAGAGCTGGTACACACCGCTCGCGATTGTGTTCTCTGTTCCGCTTGCACTGGTCGGCCCGGTTTCGGTGCTCAATGCGGTCGGCATCGACAACAATCTCTATGTACAGATCGGCCTCATTCTGCTGATCGCTCTTTCCGCAAAGAACGCCATTCTGATCGTGGAAGTCGCTCGCGAACTGCGTCTCTATTCCGACAAATCGATCGTCGACGCCGCCGTCGAAGCGGCCCGTGCCCGCTTTCGGCCGATCCTGATGACGTCGTTCGCCTTCACGCTCGGCGTACTTCCGCTCGTGCTGGCGACCGGCGCGGGTGCGAATGCGCGCAAATCGATCGGCGTGACTGTTTTCAGCGGCATGATCGCATCGACCTGCCTGGCTGTGCTGTTTGTGCCAGCGTTATTCGTCGTGATCCAGCGGTTCGAGGAATGGCTGGCGACCAGGAAAGCGAAGCCGGCACCGGAAGCAAACCCGGTTCATTAGTGTTTCGAGCGAGGTGGGCACCCGCTCGCGTGAGGAAAACGCGTCAAACCAGGAGCAGAGCCCGGTCTTGATTCCATAGAAGTCGGAAACGCTTTAGCCTCGGCGGAATGGAACATTTTACGGCACAACCGCATTTACGCTCGTTGAACCGCAGGTCGTTTCGATGAAGCTGTTTGAATGCCAGCATTGCGGACACCCGCTCTATTTCGAGAACACGCAGTGCATAAGCTGCGGGCGGGCGCTCGGCTATCTGCCGGAAGCCGAAACCATCACCGCGCTGGAGGACGATAACGGGCGATGGCGCGCGCTGGCCGAACCGCGCGGGCGCTATCGCTACTGCGCCAACGCAACCTATGGCGCATGCAACTGGCTCGTCCGCGCCGACAGTCCGGAGGCCTATTGCGCCGCCTGCCGGCACAACCGGACCATCCCCGATCTGAGCCTGCCCGAGAATGTGGCGCATTGGCAGAAGATCGAACTCGCCAAGCACCGCTTGTTCTACACGCTGCTGCGCCTGCGTCTGCCGCTGCACACCAAGGCGGAGGACCCCGACGGACTCGCTTTTGATTTTTTGCAGGAGCCGAACCAGTTCGCACCCTCGCTTGCTCCGGTGCTGACGGGCCACGCCAGCGGCGTCATCACGCTCAATATCGCGGAGGCGGACGATTCCAGACGCGAGCAGCAGCGGCATGCCATGGGCGAGCCCTATCGCACACTGCTCGGCCACTTCCGCCACGAGTCGGCGCACTATTTCTGGGACCGGCTGGTGCGCAATTCACCGAGCCTCGAGGAGTTTCGCCGCATCTTCGGCGAAGAAACCCAGGACTATGGGCAGGCGCTCCAGCAGCATTACGCCAACGGCGCGCCCGCGGATTGGCCGGATCGCTTCGTGACCGCCTATGCCAGCTCTCATCCGTGGGAAGACTTCGCCGAAACATGGGCGCACTATTTTCATATCGTCGATACGCTGGAGACCGCCGGTGCGTTCGGCCTGCGCGTGCGTCCCCGCGTCAGCCGCAATACGGACCTCGCCATCGCCGTCAATTTCGATCCGCATGCCGCGCCGATCGACAAGATCGTCGATTCATGGCTGCCGCTGACCTTCGCCATGAACTCAATCAACCGCAGCATGGGACTTCAGGATCTCTATCCGTTCGTGCTGGCCCCGGCCGTCATCGTGAAGCTCTCCTTCGTGCACGATCTGATTCATGCGCGCGCGGTGCAGACACCGGCGCCCGCGCCGCGGCAGGACCGTACCCTGCAAGCCATCGTCGCCGGATTTAAGCGGCGGATCGGAGCGGCCGGTCCCGCTTAAAAAGCCGCACGCCTGACGCGAATCTCGGCAAAGTCGGCCGCTTTTCGCGCGAAATCAGCGGCCCGGAACTTGCATAAATAATCGGCAAATGGCCTGATGGACCGCGTGTCGTCTGTCCGGCGGCAGCGGTGTGTTCTCGATGTCGATTCTTGTCAGTATCAATCACGTTACCCAATACCGTTACGATCGTCCGATCGGCTTGGGGCCGCAGCTCATCAGGCTTCGACCTGCCCCGCATTGCCGCACCCCCGTGCTCAATTATTCGCTGAAGGTCACGCCGGCCGAGCACTTCGTGAACTGGCAGCAGGATCCGCAGAGCAACTGGATCGCGCGCTACGTTTTTCCGGAGAAGACCACCGAGTTTCGGGTCGAGGTCGACTTCGTCGCCGACATGCAGGTGATCAATCCATTCGACTTCTTCGTCGAACCCAGCGCCGACAAGATGCCGGTTGCGTATTCGGCGGACCAGCTCGACGAACTGCAAAGCTATCTGACGCCCGAGCCGGCTGGGCCGCTACTCACCGAGTTGCTCAAGACCATCTATCCGAACGGCGTCAATACGGTCGATTTTCTGGTCGGGCTGAACCAGCGCCTTCAGCACATGATCGCTTATCTGGTGCGTCTGGAGCCCGGCGTGCAGACGCCGGAAGAAACACTCGAAGCGCGGTCCGGCTCCTGCCGTGATACGGCGTGGCTGTTCGTGCAAATTCTCCGGCACCTCGGCATGCCGGCGCGTTTCGTGTCAGGCTATCTCGTTCAGCTCAAGCCCGACATCGTGGCACTCGACGGTCCGGCCGGCACCGCCGTCGATTTCACCGACCTCCACGCGTGGGTCGAAGTCTATATTCCTGGCGCAGGCTGGATCGGACTTGATCCAACCTCGGGACTGCTGTGCGGCGAAGGACATTTGCCTGTTTCGGCGACGCCACACTACCGCTCGGCCGCACCGATCACCGGCGGTGTCGAACCCGCGAAGGTCGACTTCTCGTTCGAGATGAAGATCACGCGCATCGCCGAGAAGCCGCGCGTCACCGCGCCGTTTTCGGACGAGGCATGGGCCGCGCTCGATACGCTTGGCGAAAAGATCGATGCCGATCTCGTCACACAGGACGTCCGTCTCACCATGGGCGGCGAACCCACCTTCGTGTCGATCGACGACTACGAATCCGCGGAGTGGAACACGGCGGCGCTCGGACCGACGAAACGCATCCGCGCCGACGAACTGATACGCCGCCTGCGCGATCGCTTCGCCCCCGGCGGACTGCTGCATTACGGCCAGGGCAAATGGTATCCCGGCGAACCGCTGCCGCGCTGGGCGTTCGCGTTGTACTGGCGCAAGGATGGCGTGCCGATGTGGCGCGACACCGCTCTGATCGCCAAGGAGCACGTCGACCATCTCGCGACATCCGAGGATGCGCGTCGCTTCATCGAAGAGGTCGCAGCGCGGCTCGGTATCACGCGCAATTTCGTTGTCCCGGCTTATGAAGATCCGCTGCATCGCATGATGCAGGAAGGCGAACTGCCGGAGAATTTCGACCCGGCCAATCCGGGCATCGACGATCCGCTGGCGCGCGACCGCATCCGCCGCGAATTCGAGCGCAAGCTGAGTGTCCCGACCGGATACGTTCTTCCGGTGCAACCGTGGAACAGCAAGGCAGGTTGGATCAGCGAAGTGTGGCGGCTGCGGCGCGACCATCTGTTCCTGCTGCCCGGCGACTCTCCGATCGGATTTCGGTTGCCGCTCGAATCCCTGCCGCGTCTCAAGGCGTCCGAGCAGCCCTACATGGGCCCTCTGGACCCGCTCGCGCCGCGCGGTCCGCTGCCTGAACCTGAACTGCTGTTCCAGTTGGCGGACCAGCGCAAATCGATCGTCGACGAAGAGCTTGTCGCCGAACATGAACGGCGCGCGCGCGAAAACGCGCCAGAGATTCCGGTCCGAACAGCGCTCACCGTTGAGCCGCGTGACGGACGGCTCTGTGTCTTCATGCCGCCGACGGAGCAGCTGGAGGACTACCTCGACGTTCTGGCGGCTGTCGAAGCCACCGCCGCAGCGCTCAACATGCCGATCCATATCGAGGGCTATCCGGCACCGAACGATCCACGGCTCAACGTGATCAAGGTGACGCCGGATCCCGGCGTGATCGAGGTCAACATCCATCCCGCCAACAACTGGCGCGAGGGCGTCGACATCACCAGCGGCGTCTACGAGCAGGCGCGGCTCTCGCGGCTCGGCACCGACAAGTTCATGATCGACGGGCGCCACACCGGCACCGGCGGCGGCAACCACGTCGTGCTTGGCGGCGCTGCGGCATCGGACAGCCCGTTCCTGCGCCGGCCGGACCTGCTCAAGAGCATCCTGCTGTACTGGCAGCGCAGGCCGTCCCTCTCCTATCTGTTCTCCGGCCTGTTCATCGGCCCGACCAGTCAGGCGCCACGCTTCGACGAAGCGCGCATGGATATCCTGCACGAGTGCGAGATCGCGCTCGGCCATGTCCCGCCGTTCGATCAGGCGTCCCCGCCGTGGCTGGTCGACCGGCTGTTCCGCAACATTCTCGTCGATGTCACGGGCAACACCCACCGCGCGGAAATCTGCATCGATAAACTCTATTCGCCGGACGGCCCCACTGGCCGCCTCGGTCTCGTCGAATTCCGTTCTTTCGAAATGCCGCCCGATGCGCGCATGAGTCTCGCGCAGCAAATCCTGCTGCGCGCGCTGATCGCAACATTCTGGCGCAAGCCGCTCGACGGCCAGCTCGTACGCTGGGGCACCGCGCTGCACGACAAGTTCATGCTCGAACATTTCGTATGGCAGGATTTTCTCGAGGTGCTCGACGACCTCAAGCAGGAAGGCTACGCCTTCTCGCCGGAATGGTATGACGCACAGCGGCAATTCCGCTTCCCGTTCTATGGCGAAGTCACCCACGGCGGCGTGCATCTCGAATTGCGTCATGCACTCGAGCCCTGGCATGTGCTTGGCGAGGAGACGGCCGGCGGCGGCACGACGCGCTTTGTCGATTCCTCGGTCGAACGGCTACAGGTGAAGGTCGATGGCCTTGCCGAGGGCCGTCACCTCGTCACCGTCAACGGCCGCCTGTTGCCGCTCACGTCCACCGGCCGGCCCGGCGAATATGTCGCCGGCGTGCGGTTCAAGGCATGGGCGCTCTATGCCGCGCTGCACCCGACGATTCCCGTCCACACGCCGCTGACCTTCGACATTTTCGATACGTGGTCCGGGCGTTCGCTCGGCGGTTGCGTCTATCACGTCGCCCATCCGGGCGGGCGCAACTACGAGACCTATCCCGTCAATTCATACGAAGCGGAAGCACGCCGCCGCGCGCGCTTCGAGAATGTTGGCCACACCCCCGGCACGTGGGAGCGGTTTCCCCAGTACGAGCGAATCACCGAATATCCGGTCACGCTCGACCTCCGCCAGCCGGCTCCGATCTGAGCCATGTCAGTCCTGGAAGCCAATAACAACGGCGCGCCCGACCTGCTGGGCCGTTTTCTCGCTGGCTACCGGCCATTGCCCGGCAGCTACGACGAGATGCTCGACGCGCAAGGCCGCGTGCGGGCGCATTGGCTCGACCTCATGAACGGTCTCGCGCGACTCGGCCCCGGCGAAATGGAGCGCCGGTTCGCGGCGTCGGATCGCTTTCTGCGCGACTCCGGCGTGTTCTATCGCGTCTATGAAGATGCCGAAGGCGCCGAACGGCCGTGGCCGCTCAGCGCCCTTCCGCTGGTCATCGGGCAGCAGGAATGGGAATCGCTGCACGCCGGTCTCGTGCAGCGCGCCAACCTGCTTGAGCGGGTCCTGGCCGATGCCTACGGTCCGGCATCACTCGTGCGCGAGCGGCGGCTGCCGGCCGCATTCGTTGCCGGCAATCCGGCCTTCCTGCGCCCGCTTGTCGGTGTCGAACCGCCGGGCGGCGCGCATCTGCAAGTCTATGCTGCCGATCTTGCCCGTGGTCCCGACGGCCAATGGTGGGTGCTGCGCGACCGCACGCAGGCGCCATCGGGCATCGGCTATGCGCTGGAGAACCGCCTCGCTGTGCGCCACGGCATTCCGGAAATCCATCGCAACGCGCGGGTGCTGCGTCATGCGCCGTTCTTCCAGAACATGCAGGCATCGCTCGCCGGTCTGTCGCGTCACGAGGATGCGCGGGTCTGCGTGCTCACGCCGGGGCGAATGAACGAGACCTATTTCGAGCACGCCTATCTTGCACGCTATCTCGGCTTCCTGCTGGTGGAAGGCGAAGACCTCACGGTGCGGGACAACGGCGTGTTCATTCGCACGGTCTCCGGCCTGCGCCGTGCCGACGTGTTACTGCGAAGGCTCGACGGCGATTTCATCGACCCGCTCGAACTCAACGCGCGCTCGCGCCTCGGCGTCCCCGGCATTACGCAGGCCGTACGTGACGGGAAGGTCGCAATCGCCAACTCGATCGGCAGCGGGCTTGCCGAAGCGCGTGGCCTGCTGGCTTTCCTGCCCGCGCTGTCCGAAGCCATTGACCGCCGCCCTCTCGCCTTGCCGAATGTCGCGACCTGGTGGCTTGGCGATCCTACCGTGCGAAACGACATGATATCGCGGCTTGACGACAAGGTTATCGCATCCGCCTACTTCGACGATCTACCTTACGAGGCACTCGGCGACGGCGAACTGTGGCAGAACCTTTCGCCGCAACGGCAGGCACGCATCCGCCAGAACATCGCCGATCGCGGCGCCGATGTCGTCGTCCAGGAGCCGTTGCGTCTCTCCACCATGCCGGTCTGGCGTGACGGACACCTCGAACCACGGCCGTTCGTCCTGCGGGTCTATCTTTCCCGCAGCGGCGACGGCTGGTCGGTGATGCCGGGTGGCTTCGTCCGCATTGGCGGCCACGACGACGTCAACGCCATCAGCCTGCAGCGCGGCGCCCTCACCGCCGATGCCTGGATTTCTTCCGAGGACGCCATCGAGGACGTCTCGCTGCTGCCGAAACCCGACCACATCACCATCCGGCGCAAGGCCGGCACGCTGCCGAGCCGTGCCGCCGACAACCTGTTCTGGCTCGGGCGCTACATCGACCGCAGCGAAGCGACCTTGCGCCTGGTGCGCGCGCTGCTCGCACGCGCGTCCGATGGCAATGGCGCGCAGCCGGTAGTTGACTCGATCGCCATGCTCATCACGGCCTGGAACGCAGCTCCTGTCGAACTTCCGATCGGCCGGCCAACGCTGGCCGCGCGCGCAGCGCTGCAAAACCGCGATGTCGGCGGCTCGGTACCGGAACTGGTCGCCGCCGCGCGCGGTGCGGCCGCTGTCATCCGCGACCGGTTGTCGCCCGATGCGTGGCGTGCGCTGATCGAGCTTTACGACGTGTGCAACGCCCCGCTCACCGGCGCCGATTTCGAAGCGGCGATGACCGAGCGGGTCGAGCGCGCATTGCGGATCATCGCCTCGTTCTCCGGTCTCGCGCAGGAAAACATGGTGCGCCTCGGCGGCTGGCGTTTCCTCGAAATCGGCCGCCGCATCGAGCGGGCCATTGCGACTTGCCGTTTCGTGCGTCAGTTCGGCGAACTCGGCGATGCCGGGCTCGATACCGTGCTGGAACTCTGCGACAGCCGCATCACCTATCGTCAGCGCTACATGATGGTGACGGCGCGGGCGCCGGTGATCGATCTCGCCGTGCTCGATCCGAACAACCCGCGTTCGATCATGTTCCAGTTCGATCAGATTGAAACGCATCTCGACGCATTGCCGCAGGTACGCACCGACGGACGGCTCTCCGTTCCACGCCGCATCGCCATGGCGGCTGCAACGGCTTTGCGTTCGACCGACGCGGCGCAGGTGACCGACGCCCTCATTCTTTCGACCGAAGCCGCATTGATGAGTCTGTCCGAGACGATCTCGGCTACTTATCTCGGTCACGGCGAGCCGCCGGACACGCTCGATGAGTTGCCGGCATGATCTACGATATCCGTCAGACCACGACCTACGAATATGCCGCGCTGGTCACTCACGCACGGCACAGCCTGCGGCTGCTTCCTGCCCTCAAGGACGGTCAGCGTGTCCACGCGGCGGCGCTCGATA
>Ga0164243_10005370_pt1 | contig 19580 bp, 13 predicted proteins | sample OricompcompostOP_FD_108781 | JGI IMG/M metagenome (GOLD analysis project Ga0164243, IMG submission 108781) | Organic Plus compost microbial communities from Emeryville, California, USA - Original compost - Organic plus compost (OP) | ecosystem: Engineered > Solid waste > Mixed feedstock >... | reverse complement strand
TCGACGTGCTGATCGTCGACACGGCAGGTCGTTTGCACGTCGATGACGACATGATGACCGAGATCCGCGAGATCGACGCCGCGGTGAATCCCACCGAGACGCTGTTCGTCGTCGACAGCATGGCCGGCCAGGATGCCGTCAATGCCGCACGCGCATTTGGCTCCGCGCTCACGCTGACCGGCGTCGTGCTCACGAAGACGGACGGCGACGCCCGCGGCGGCGCGGCACTCTCGGTCCGTCAGATCACCGGCAAGCCGATCCTCTTCATGGGCACGGGCGAGAAGACCGATGCGCTCGAGCCGTTTCATGCCGAGCGCGTCGCGTCGCGCATTCTCGGCATGGGCGATGTCCTGTCGCTGGTCGAGAACGTCACGCGCAACGTCGATCGCGAGCAGGCCGAAAAGCTCGCCCGCAAGCTCAAGAAGGGCAAGGATTTCGACCTCGAAGACCTGCACGAGCAATTGCTGCAGGTGGAGAAGATGGGCGGTCTGTCCTCGCTGATGGACAAGCTGCCGAGCCAGCTCGTGGGCAAGGCCGCGCAGATGCCCCAGGCGAACGACAAGGAGATCAAGCGCCAGGTGGCGATCATCCGCTCGATGACGCCCGGCGAGCGCCGCTATCCCAAGACGATCGACGCCTCCCGCAAGCGCCGCATCGCGGCCGGCTCGGGGGTCCATGTGTCGGAAATCAACCGGCTGCTGAAGAACTATCTGCAGATGCAGAAGGTCATGAAATCAATGAGTAAGGGCGGCGGGCTGGCGAAGATGATGCGGGCGTTCGGGGGGAGGCTGCCGGGCATGTGAGGCTTGGGACACGAGCGGTGGCTGAAGGGCTGTCGGGCGCTGGACTGCTGGCCAGAGAAGAGGGATCCGAGGCCTTCGTTCTCAATTTCTGGCCAGCAGCCCAGCGCCCAGCAGCCCTTCGCTCAAATCCCGGCTCGCCGGCCGGGGCCAAGAAACTCCCGCCGGCCCTTCCACTAAACGCTCCATTTGATTACTATTCGCGCCCTTTTCCGGGGCTCACCCGAAGATTCTCATAGCGATTTCGAGGCCTTAGCAGATGGTTACCATTCGGCTCACCCGCCGCGGCGCGAAGAAACAGCCGTTCTATCACGTCGTGGTCACGGACAGCCGTGTCCGCCAGGGCGGAATGACGTTGGAGCAGGTCGGTTATTTCAATCCCGTTCCCGCCGGCAAGGCCGCGAGCCTGCAGCTCGATCTGGCGCGCATCGACTACTGGATCGGCAAGGGCGCGAAGCCGTCCGAGCGCGTCGCGCAGCTCGTGAAAAAGCAGCGCAAGCAAGCCGCTTAACACCGATTCGGTTGTCGACGAGGCTCGATTGACCCTCGATCCTGCGTCGCCGAATCCTGCCGATCGTGTCGTCGTCCTCGGAAAGGTCGCAGGCACGTTCGGCGTCCACGGGTGGGTCAAGATCAATTCTTATACCGACCCGCCGGACAACATATTGGAATACGAGGAGCTGCTGATCGGCAGCTCCGGTCGATGGACGGAAGTTGCGATCGAGGACGGCCGTCTGACCGGCAAGGGCGTGCTCTGCAAGCTCAAGGGCATCGACAGTCCCGAAGACGCGCGGGCGCGCGTCGTGGGCGCGGAATTGGGCGTAAGGCGCAGCCACATGCCGCCGCCGGCGCCGGGTGAGTACTACTGGAGCGATCTCGAGGGCCTCGAGGCCGAGTCGGTGAGCGGCGAGCGCCTCGGCAAGGTCGATCACTTCAGGACGACGCCCGCCGGGACGATGATCGTGATTCGAGGCGAACGCGAGATCTGGGTGCCGTTCGTCAAGGATCGAATCGCGAAGGTGGACGTGGCGAACGGCCGCATCGTGCTCGATTGGTCGGCGGAGTGGTCGTAGGACGCGAGCGGGCATGCGCATCGAAGTGGTGACGCTGTTCCCGGAGTTCGTCGCGCAGTCGCTTGCGATCGGTGTCGTCGGTCGTGCGATCGAGCGCGGGCAGGTGAGCTTCGCGGCGACCTCGCCGCGCGAGTTCGCAACGGACGCGCACAGGACGGTCGATGATCGGCCGTACGGCGGCGGACCGGGCATGGTGCTGACGATCGAGCCGACGCGAACTGCGATTCGCACGGCACGACAGCGATTGCCGCAGGGCGCGCGGAGCATTTATCTCGCTGCCGACGGCGCGACGCTCACGCAGGCGAAGGCCGCGGAACTGGCGCAGCTGCCGGGGCTGCTGCTGCTCGCGGGGCGCTATGAAGGCGTCGATGAGCGGCTGCTCGAGATGGAGATCGACGAGCGCATCTCGATCGGCGATTACGTGCTGTCGGGCGGCGAGCTGCCGGCACTCGTGTTGATCGACGCGATCGTGCGCTTGCTGCCGGGCGTGCTCGGCGACGACGAGTCGGCGCGCCAGGATTCGTTTTCGGCGGGGCTGCTCGATTGGCCGCATTACACGCGGCCGGAAAGTTTCGAAGGTCGCGGCGTGCCGGCCGTGTTGATGAGCGGCAACCACGCTGCGATCCGACGCTGGCGAATGAAACAGGCGCTCGGCGTGACGTGGCGACGAAGGCCGGATCTGCTCGCGAAGCTCGAGCTGACCGGCGAGCAGCGCAAGTTGCTGGACGAATACATTGCAGAGCGTCGCGCGGTAGGCGATTGAGCGCCGCGGCGGACGAAGATTCGAATCGAAGATTGAACGGATGGGCGACACCATGAGCAACATCATTGCCACGTTGGAAAGCGAAGCGACCAACAAAGAGATTCCGGACTTCTCTCCCGGCGACACGGTCGTCGTGGAAGTGAAGGTGAAAGAAGGCGATCGCGAGCGCGTCCAGGCATACGAAGGCGTCGTCATCGCGCGCCGCAATCGCGGCCTGAACTCCTCGTTCACGGTGCGCAAGATTTCGCACGGCGAAGGCGTCGAGCGCGTGTTCCAGACCTACAGCCCCGCGATCGGCGGCATCACCGTGAAGCGCCGCGGCAATGTGCGTCGCGCGAAGCTCTACTATCTGCGCGACCTGACCGGCAAGGCAGCGCGCATCGAAGAAAAGGTCTAACTCCTCTTCCTCCTTCCCTCCCCCCGCGCAGCGGGGGAGGGCCAGGGTGGGGGCTCCCACATTCTTCACGCGGGCGCGGCGACTCCAACTCGCCGCGCCCGTCGTCATTTCCGCCGCAGCTTCGTTCTGCGCCACGGCTCACCAAATCTCGATAGCCCGCCGCCGGAACCGCCGAGTAGACTGCCGGCGTTGTTCCGGAAGTCTTACCGCTGCATCGGCGGAGGGTGCATGGCCGGGTTCCGAGTCGAGACAGCGAGCGCGATCGCCGGCGTCCTGATGGCGCTCGGTGCGCTGGCCAATCCTGTGACGGACAAGGTCGTGGCGAACGTGCAGCTGCCGCCCGGCTTCAAGCTCGAAGTGTTCTCCGATCAAGTGCCCGCCGCGCGCTCGCTGGCGCTCGGCCAACAAGGCACGGTGTTCGTCGGCACGCGCAGCGGCGAGGTCTACGCCGTCACCGGCGACCCCTCGAAAGGCGAGCAAGGAAAGGTTCGCGTACTCGCGCGCAAGCTCAACATGCCGAACGGCGTCGCGTTTCGCGACGGCGCTTTGTACGTCGCCGAAGTGAATCGAATCCTGCGCTACGACGGCATCGAAAGCTCGCTCGACAATCCCCCGCAGCCGAAGATCGTCCGCGACGACTTGCCGCGCGATCGGCATCACGGCTGGCGTTACATTGCGTTCGGACCGGACGGCAGGCTGTACGTGCCGATCGGCGCGCCTTGCAACGTCTGCAACGAGCCGAAGTACGGCGTCATCACGCGCATGAATCCAGACGGTTCCGGATACGAGGTGTTCGCGCGCGGCATTCGCAACACGGTCGGCTTCACCTGGCATCCACAGACGAAGGAGCTGTGGTTCACGGATAACGGCCGCGATTGGCTCGGCAACGATCAGCCGCCCTGCGAGCTGAACGTGGCGCCGCGCGCCGGGCTCGACTTCGGCTTTCCTTACTGCCACGGACGCAACATCAAAGATCCCGACTTCGGCACGCTCGGCGAATGCAGCCGCATGACCCCGCCCGTGCAGACGCTCGGTGCGCACGTCGCGCCGCTCGGCCTCAAGTTCTATACAGGCCAAAGCTTTCCGGAAGAATTTCGCGGCCGCGTCTTCATCGCCGAGCACGGCTCGTGGAATCGCGCCGAGAAGAGCGGTTATCGCATCACGACGGTCAGACTGAACGGCAACAGGGCCGTTGCGTATGAGCCGTTCGCGACCGGCTTCAATCGCGGCGACGAAGTCTTCGGCCGGCCCGTCGACTTGTTGATGTTGTCGGACGGCTCGCTGCTCGTCTCCGATGATACGGCCGGCGCGATCTACCGCATCATTTATCCCTCCTCCTGAAAGCCTCTCGAAGCCACGCGTCTATGAAGTTTCTGACCAACCTGTTCACGTTCCTGGTTCGCGCCTCCGATGTCTTGCGCAAGGTGCTGCACCTGATCGTGCTGCTCGTGATCTTTGGCCTCGTCATCGGGTTGTTGTCGCCGCGCATTCCGATCGTGCCGCAACAGACGGCGCTCGTGCTCGCGCCGCAAGGCGCCGTGGTGGAGCAGCTCTCGGGTGATCCGCTGCAGCGCGCGATTGCGGAAGCCTACGGACAGGGCACGCCCGAGACATTGCTGCGCGATCTCATCGATGCCGTGCGCGCTGCGCAGAAGGATGATCGCGTCAAGGTGCTCGTGCTGGATCTCGGCGGCATGATGGGCGGCGGCATCACGAAAATGGAGGAGCTCGCGGCGGCGATTCGCGAGTTCAAGACGAGCGGCAAGAAGGTGATCGCGGTCGGCGAAAGCTACGATCAGATGCAGTACTACGTCGCCGCGAATGCCGATGAGATCTATCTCGATCCGCGCGGCGTGCTGTTGATCGAGGGCTACGGTTACTACCGCACGTTCCTCAAGGGAGCGATCGACAAGCTCGGCGTCGACATCAACATTTTCCGCGCCGGCACGTTCAAGACGGCGACCGAGCAGTTCAGCCGGTCGGACATGTCGCCCGAGGACAAGGAACAAAGCCTCGTGTGGCTGAACTCGATCTGGAAGCAGTATCAGGACGCGGTGACCAAGGCCCGCGGGCTCGAGCAGGATGCGATCGCAAAATACGTCGATGAGTTTGCCGCTGCGATTCGCGAGCGTCAGGGCGATACCGCGGCCGTCGCGCTCGATCGCGGCCTCGTCACCGAGATCAAGTCGCGTCACGAAGTCGAAGACGAGCTCAAGGCGCTCGTCGGCGAAGACGAGCAGGAGCACACGTTCCAGAACATCGACTACTGGGATTATCTGCGTGCCGTGCGTCCTCCTCAGGTGCATCAAGGCGATCGTATCGGCGTCGTCGTTGCCTCGGGCGAGATCCTCGACGGTGATCAGCCGCCGGGAACGATCGGCTCGGATTCCGCCGTGCGCTTGCTGCGCAAGGCACGCTATGAAGATGACATCAAGGCGGTCGTCCTGCGCATCGACAGCCCTGGCGGCAGCATGCTCGCCTCCGAGATCATTCGTCGCGAGATCGACGCGTTGCGCGCGGCGGGCAAGCCTGTGATCGCCTCGATGAGCAGCATGGCCGCGTCAGGCGGTTATTACATCGCGATGGATGCCGATGAGATCTGGGCGAGCCCGACGACGCTCACGGGATCGATCGGCGTATGGGCGGTGCTGCCGACGTTTCAGGACACGCTGCAGAAGATCGGCGTGACGACGGACGGCATCGGCACGACGGCATTGGCCGGTTCGCTCAACGTCGGGCGCGAGCTGACGCCGCAAGCGAAGGACATCCTGCAGGCGTCCGTCGAGAACGCGTACATGACGTTCGTCGGCCACGTCGCGGCGGCACGCAAGAAGCCGATCGATCAGGTCGACTCGGTTGCACAAGGGCGCGTGTGGGCGGGCAATGATGCGGCGACGCATGGGCTCGTCGATAAGCTCGGCTCGTTCCAGGAAGCGCTCGATGCGGCCGCGGCCCGCGCGAGCCTGGGGGATGATTACAAGGTCGAGTACATCGAGCCTTCGCTCGGTTGGCGTCAGGCGCTGGCGCAGCAGTCGCAAGTGCTCGCTGCGCGTGTGACCCGCGCGCTGGTTCCGGAGCAGGACATGTTGGTCAGTGCTCGCAAGCTGCTGTCGCCGATCGAGGCGGAGCTTGCGCGACTGGCGCGGTTCGAGCCGATGCAGGCGTATTACTACTGCATGTGTTCGGTGAACTAGCGAGCCGGAGCCCCCACCCTGACCCTCCCCCGCGTTGCGGGGGAGGGAAGAGCGGGAGACGCTAGCGCTTTTCCTCCCAATCCATCACGACCTTCGCCGACTCGCCCTTGCCCATGATCTCGAACGCGTGCTGATAGTCCGTGTACGGAACGCGATGCGTGATGACGGGCCGAATGTCGAGCCCGCTCTGGAGCAGGGCGGCCATCTTGTACCAGGTTTCGAACATCTGGCGGCCGTAGATGCCTTTGATCGTCAGGCCTTTGAGGATCACTTCGTTCCAGTCGATCGCGACTTCGTTCGGCGGAATGCCGAGCATTGCGATGCTGCCGCCGTGATGCATCGTGCGCAGCATGTCGCGTAACGCGGAGGCATTGCCCGACATTTCCAGCCCGACGTCGAAGCCTTCCTTCATCCCGAGCTGGCGCATCGCCGAGTCGAGCGAATCGCGCGCGACGTTGATCGCGAGCGTCGCGCCCATTTGCTTCGCGAGCCCCAGGCGATAGTCGTTCACGTCCGTGATCACGACGTGCCGCGCGCCGACGAAGCGCACGATTGCGGCGGCCATGATGCCGATCGGACCTGCGCCGGTGATCAGCACGTCTTCGCCCACGACATCGAACGCGAGCGCCGTATGCACGGCGTTGCCGAGCGGATCGAGAATCGCGGCGATCTCATCGTCGATCGCATCCGGCAGCTTGAATGCATTCACGGCGGGAATGACGACGTACTCGGCGAAGCAGCCGGGCCGATTCACGCCGACGCCGACGGTGTTGCGACAGAGATGACGGCGCCCGGCGCGGCAATTGCGGCAGAAGCCGCACGTGATGTGGCCTTCGCCCGAGACGCGGTCGCCGATCGCAAGCCCCGATACTTCGCTGCCGATTTCCACGATCTCGCCGCAATACTCGTGGCCGATCGTCATCGGCACGGGAATCGTCTTTTGCGCCCAGGCGTCCCAATTGAAGATGTGCATGTCCGTGCCGCAGATCGCCGTGCGCTTGACGCGAATGCGCACGTCGTTGTGGCCGACGGTGGGAATCTCGACATCGCGAAGCTCGATGCCGCGGGCTGCGTGTTGCTTGACGAGGGCGTGCATGGTTCGTGGGAGTGATGGGCGAATGACGGTGAATGGATGAAAAAGCGGACCGTCAGAGTACGCCTCAATCGCTGTATTCAATAGCCGCCTTCCTCTCACCTCTCCCGAAGGGAGAGGTCGCGCGCGAGCGCGGCCGCTCCCGCGCATCCATGCGCTCGCGGCATTCGGGCTTCCTGCCCAGCAGGTGAGGGGAGCGCGCGAGCGCGCCTCCGACGCACTTCGTGCGTCCCTCGCCGCGGCCCTCTCCGCCGGAAGAGGGCGCTAGAGAACGCCGAGCTCCTGGCCGACTTGCTTGAACGCGTCGATTGCGCGGTCGAGCTGCGCCGTCGTATGCGCCGCCGACATCTGCGTTCGGATGCGCGCCTTGCCATGAGGCACGACCGGAAAGCTGAAGCCGATCACGTATACACCGTGCGCCATCAGGCGCTGCGCGAATTCGGTCGCGAGCTTCGCATCGCCGAGCATGATCGGGATGATCGGGTGCTCGCCCGGCACGAGGTTGAAGCCTGCCGCGCTCATGCCGCGCCGAAAGTACTTCGCATTTGCGTGCAGCTGCTCGCGCAGCCGATCGCCGGACTCGAGCAGATCCAGCACGCGGATGCTCGCGGCGGCGATGAAGGGCGGAATGCTGTTCGAGAACAGATACGGACGCGAGCGTTGGCGCAGCCAGTCGATGATCGGCTTGCGGCCCGAGGTGTAACCGCCGCTGCCGCCGCCGAGCGCCTTGCCGAGCGTGCCCGTGAGAATGTCGACCCGGTCGATCACGCCGCGCAGCTCGTGCGTGCCGCGCCCCTTCGCGCCGATGAATCCGGTCGCATGCGAGTCGTCGACCATGACGAGCGCGTCATAACGATCGGCGAGATCGCAGATGTCCTTCAGCCGCGCGATGACGCCGTCCATCGAGAACACGCCGTCGGTCGCGATCAGGCGGGTGCGGCAGCCTTGTGCCTCCTTCAAGCGCGTCTCGAGCTCGTCGAGATCATTGTTCGCGTACCGAAAGCGCTGTGCTTTGCACAGCCGGATGCCGTCGATGATGCTCGCGTGATTCAGCGCGTCGCTGATCACCGCGTCCTGTTCGTCGAGCAGCGTCTCGAACAAGCCGCCGTTCGCATCGAAGCACGACGAGTAAAGGATCGTATCGTCGGTGCCGAGAAAGGCGCTGAGCCGCTGCTCGAGGTCCTTGTGGATCTCGTGCGTGCCGCAGATGAAGCGCACCGACGCCATGCCATACCCGTAGCGATCGAGCGCGAGCCGGGCCGCTTCGCGGATCGACGCATTGTTCGCAAGCCCAAGGTAGTTGTTGGCGCAGAGATTGATCACGTCCGCCTTGCCCACGCGCACGACGGATTGCTGGGGCGAGGCGAGCGCCCGCTCGGCCTTGAAGAGGCCCTGATCGCGCAGGGCGGCGGTATCGGCGGTCAGGCGCTGCAGGAAATCGGTTCGGCTGGTGGAGCTCATGGTGCGGCCTCGTCGTTCGAGGCGGGCGATTGTGCCATTGCCTGCCGGCGCCGGCCGTCCAGTGTGCGGTGCAACGGAGCGCCGTTGCATACATTCCATACTGAGATTCCTATAAAGATTTCACGAGCATTGTGTTGTTGCGTCAGAAACAAGCAGCGCCGACGGCGAATGAGCTGCATAAGTAGTTGAAAACAAAATAGTGGTTAATGGGGATGCGCGTCGGTTGCGTTTATCTGTGGCCCGCACTTACCATCGGACGCGTAGCGCGGGACGGCATTACCAATGTTCTAAAAAATACGGTCGGACCGACCGCGCGGTCCGCACTTTGGGGGATTTCATATGACCATCAGCCGGCAGTCCTTGCTGACGTGTGCGATTGGCAGCGTGTTGGGCATCCATTCGGCGGCCATGGCACAAAGCGCCGCCGATCGGCAGACCTCACTCGAAGAAATTGTCGTGACGGCGGAGCGCCGTGCCGAAAGCTTGTTGGAAGTGCCGTTGTCGATCTCCGCGTACGGCGACAAGGCGCGCGAACAGATCGGCATCATCAGCATTCAGGACATGGCGAACTTCGCGCCCGGCGTGTCGTTCAACATGAACACCGACCGACCCTCCATTCGCGGCATCGCCCGCCAGTCCAACATCTTCACCCTCGACAGTCCGGTCGCGAACTACTTCGATGGGATCTACACCAGCAGCGTTCAGGACGCGCAGCGGCGCCCGATATTCATCGAGCGCACTGAGATCCTGCGCGGACCGCAAGGCGCGTTGTCTGGCCGCGGCTCCATTGCCGGCGCGTTCAACACGATTTCCAAGATGCCGACCGATACGTTCCAGTCAGAGGTCGGTGCGTTTCTCGGCAACTACGAGCGGTACGGCGGTGAGGCGACCGTGTCCGGACCGATCGTCGATGACTACCTGCGGGCGCGCGTGAACGTCGGCGTGTACCGCCAGAACGAGGGCTATTTCGAGAACGTCTCGCGCGGCGATACCGAAGGCGATCAACCGAACAATCGCAACATCTTCGATCTGCTGTTGGACGGCACCTTCGGTGGCGCAGTCGATTACTTCTTGAAGGCGGCTTACGCGGACTACGACGAGTCGCGTCACACGAACATGTCCTTCGAGCCGTTCTATGCGAGTTTCGAGAATCAGCCTGCCGGAATGAGCAACAGTGCTTTTGCCTTGAATCGTGCTTATGGCGCCACGTCGGGGAATCTCATCCCTCAGCCAGCGTGGGGCTTGTTCGATACGATCGATGGACGCGTTGGAAATTCAGCGAACAACCCGGTGATCCTCACTGGCGATACTCGCAAGTTCGCCAGCGATTTCCACAGCAGGCAGAAACTCGACAACCACCATAGCTACACGATGCATCTGACGTGGCATACCGGCCCGGTCGATGTGAAATACATCGGCGGCCATCAGAACTATCGCTATACGCAGTGGACCGACACCGACGGAGTGGATGTAGTGCAGATGCAGTTGCCGACAGCCACAGGAGCGCCTGGGCGTATCGTCAATCCCAGCATTACGAACATGTACATGGAGGATCGTGAGTGGTACAGCAATGAGCTCACATTCACCTCCACGACGGACGGGCCGTTCAGCTGGATTTTCGGTCTTTACCAGTCCGTCGAGGACTTCAACCAGGAACCGCAGACGACGACCTATCGGGGCTATGACGAGCTCAACAACCCGATCGGGACGACCGATACGCTGCTCAGGGCCCTCGGTCTTCCTGCTTGTGCGCCGCCGACCATCGTCCCGCCGAACTGTTACAACCCGACCGGAATTCGCTCGGTAGTTCCGAACCCTCGTCCCAATACATCTGTGGTCGGATTGATCGATGGCGAAACCACCAGCAGTGCAGCATTCGGCCAGGTCGACTACGAGTTCTCGGACGCGTGGAAGGTGACGCTTGGATTGCGTTACAACAAGGACGAGAAGGAAGCCTCCGAAGCACTTCGTTACATTGCCAATGCACTGGGCGCATCCCTTGGTCCCTATCTCGCGGGTGGTGGGCTCGGCAGGCCTCTTGCGGTTGATGTGACGCCGGTGCCGAATCCGGGCGCGCCGCTGCCGGCGGGCGTGATTCGTGATCGTGGGATCGACCCCGTCGACGGCTACCGCAAGCGCGATTTCAAGAATGATTGGACCGCGCTCACCGGTTCGATCGGTGTCGACTTCAAGCCCACGGACAATGATTTGATCTATCTGCGTGCGGCGCGCGGCTATCGTCCGGGCGGCTTCAACTCGGGCTTCCTGTACGACCCGCCGATGGTCGACAAGGAAACCGTCAATTCATACGAGATCGGCTGGAAGACGACGCTGTTCGACCGCCTGCAGCTGAGCACTTCGGCCTTCTTCTACGACTATCGCGACATCCAGCTGCCGCTGCCCACGCTGGGCCGCTGCACGGATCCGAACGATCTGTCGACCTGCACGACGCTGAACAGCTTCGTGAATCTGCCGAAAGGCGAAAGCCGCGGCGTCGAGGTCGAGGTCAACTACGCCGCAACCGATGCGCTGAGCTTCTATCTGACGTACGGCTGGCTGGACACCGAGATCAAGGAAGGCCTGGTGGACGGCAACGGTTTCTCGAATCCTGACGATCCCGCGGCCGTGCTGCCGAACGCGAACCGCTATCAAGCGATTCCCGGGCAGATCGATACCGGCTACACGTACCTGCAACGCTACACGCAGGACTTGACCGGCAATTCGCTCGCGAACTCGCCGAATCACCGCGTCGCGTTCAACACGAACTACACGTTCCGCTTCGCGCCGGGCAATTTGACGCTCTCCGGCAGTTGGGTGTGGCGCGATGAGCAGTACTCGGATGTGTTCGAAACGGGGCCTGCGATCGTTCCGAGCTACGACACGATCGGCGCGCGTCTGCTCTGGACGGATGCGAGCGACCGCTACACGGTCATCGTCTACGGCAACAATCTCACGGACGAAGATGCGCCTGATTCGGCGGGCGTCGTGCGGCATCGCACCGGGCTCGCAACGCAAGCGGCGCCTGGCGCGAATGGCCAGGCGTACTACAAGACGCTCAATCTCACGCCGCCGCGCGAGTACGGCATCGAGCTGCAGTATCGCTTCGGCAATTGATGCATCAGGAATCCGAAGGACAGCGAGATCCTCGAACCCCCTGGCCGGTCGAAGCGATTCGACCGGCCGTTTTTTTGGCAAGCCGTGCGTGCTACCCGTTTTTTTTTCAAACCGTGCGTGCTCCGTCGTCCCGACGCAAGTCGGGACCTCATCCGGCACGCAGCCACTCGAACGCTTGTCGTCCCGACGCAAGTCGGGACCTCATCCGGCACGCTGCCAATGGCGGTCCCGACTTCCGTCGGGACGACGGGGATTACTTTGCGATGACTGACGCGCGCCCGTCGTGATCGAGCAGCCGCGTCAGCTCGTCGCGCTGTTGCTGCGTCATGTGCAGGCCGGTCTTCGTGCGTCTCCAGAGCACGTCTTCCGCCGACTGCGCCCATTCGTGCGTCTGTAGATATTCGAGCTCCGCGCTCGTGAGTCCTGCGCCGAAATCGCGCCCCAGGTCGTCCATGTGCTTCGCGGCGCCGAGCACGTTGCTGATGCGCGTGCCATAGGCGTGTGCGAGTCGCTGCGCCAACGCAGGCGGCAAGAACGGCCAGCGGCGGTGCACGCCGGCAAGAAACGTGTCGAAGTCCCCACGCGGAATGTCACCGCCCGGCAGCGCGACGCGATCCGTCCATTCTTCCTTCGAGCCGCCGAAAAACGGCCGCAGTTTCTGCAGCGCCGCTTCCGCCAGCTTGCGATACGTCGTGATCTTGCCGCCGAACACGGACAGAAGCGGCGCCTCGCCGCGTTCGCCGGCGAGCTCGAGCTTATAGTCGCGCGTGACTTTCGAGGCATTGCGCTCCTCGTCGTCGCTCAGCGGGCGAATGCCCGCGTAGGTCCAGCGTACGTCGGCAGGTGACAGCGGCTGGCGGAAGTAGCGATTCACGGTCTGGCAGAGATACGCGATTTCATCCGCGCTGATGCTCGGCCGGGCGGGATCGCCTTCGACGGGCACGTCCGTCGTGCCGACGAGCGTGAAGTCGTGCTCGTACGGGATCGTGAAGACGATGCGGCCGTCGGGGTTCTGCAGCATGTACGCATGTGCGCCCTCATACAGCCGCGGCACGACGATGTGACTGCCTTTGACGAGCCGCGCCTGACCGCGCGAGCGGACGTCCGGCATCGAGCTCAGCACGTCCTCGACCCAGGGCCCCGCGGCATTCACGATTGCGCGCGCGCGAACGGTGCGCGTCTCTCCGGTGTTCACGTCCTGAATCTGCGCGAGCCAGCGATCTTGCTCGCGATTCGCGCCGATGAACTTCGTGCGCGTCATGACCTTCGCGCCGTGCTCGGCGGCATCGACCGCGTTCAGGACGACGAGCCGGGCGTCGTCCGTCCAGCAATCAGAATATGCAAAGCCGTAGCGGATCGATTCGTTCAGCGCCGTGCCGAGCGGTGTGCCGGCAATCCGAACTCCGCGCGAGCTCGGCAGCCGGCGCCGACCGCCGATGTGATCGTAGAGAAACAAGCCGATGCGTATTTCCCAGCGCGGCCGCAGCCCCTCGACGTGCGGGAGCACGAAGCGCATCGGGCGGATGATGTGCGGCGCGATCGCGAGCAGGCGCTCGCGCTCGATCAGCGCCTCGCGCACCAGGCGAAACTCGAACGTCTCCAGATAACGCAGGCCGCCGTGAATGAGCTTCGTGCTCGCGGAGGAGGTGGCCGAGGCGAGATCGTGCTGCTCGACCAGGACGACTTTGTGGCCGCGGCCCGCGGCATCGCGCGCAATGCCGGCGCCGTTGATGCCGCCGCCGATGATCAGAAGGTCGGTCGATTCGCTTGCTGGCGCGGTGCTCATCGTGGACTTCAAAAAAAAAGCCGCCGGATGTTGCCATCCGGCGGCCCGAGTGTCATCGACATTAGAACTTGTACGAGGCCCCGAGCTCGACGGTGCGCCCGAGCGGGCTGCCGTAGCCGGAGTCGTATGCGATCTGGCTGCGCGCGAACGACGGCTCTTCATCCGTGACATTGCTGATGTTCAAGGACACCGTCAGGTCATCCGTCACGTTCATGCGGTACACCAGATCCAGGTTGAAGTACGCATCGATACGGCGTCCCGACAGGATCTGCGTGTTGTACCCCGCGCAGAATGCGCCGAACTCGCCCGTGCCGGCGCCCGCTGGAACGTTGCCCAGATCCGAGGTCAGCGAGCCGGCCGGACAGGCGCCGGTGAGCGGGATGTTGGCGTTGCGCGCCGTCGTCGCATTGAAGTCCGCCTCATCCTCGTTGATCACGCTCGGGATGTAGCGCGCCATCAGGTTCACGGCATGGCGGTCCTTGCGATACAGCAGGCCGAACCCTGCGCGGTACTCGGGAACGCCCTGGCCGAGACGGCCGGTGCTGCTGTTGCGATAGCCGATGCCATCGTAACCGTCGGCAACCTTCACGCCGGCGATGATGAAGTCCTCGAACTCGTACTTCGTGATGTACGTGATGTCGAACGAAGGAATCAGCGTGCCGCCGAAGACGTTGTCGAACACGTAGTTCATCGTCAGGTCGATCGAGCCGGTTTGCAGTTCGCCCGAATTGGTCTGACCTTGCCCGCCGAAGTAGTTGACTCTGCCGCCGACGAGGCCGTTGAAGCCGTCGTAAGAGGTTGCCGCGGTGTCCATCGTGCTGTTGAGGCGCGATGAGCCCTGCGTGCAGGTGCCACTGCCGTTCAGTTGCACGTACGGCCGATTCCCCAGGCCCGCAATGTTCTGAGTCAGGAGCGGGCTCGAGCAGTTGATCAGCGCGCCGGCATTGCTGACCAGCTCACCGGGCATCAACAGCGCCCTGATCACGTTCGTCGTGCTGAGCGTGCGCGTGTAGTCCTGGATCGTGATCGTGTTGTAGTCCACCGTTGCGCTGAAATTGCCCGCCTTCACGATGAAGCCGACGGAGAAGTTCTCGCCCGTTTCCGGTTTGACGTCGAGATTCGGATAGTCATAGCTCTCGAAGTTCACCGGCGTCAGGCCGTTGGCTTTCACGGGGCCGGTGTCGGCAGGCGGGTTCACCTGGCTGAACGTCTTGCCCCAGCTCGTGCGCAAGCTGAGCCAGTCGAGCGGATCCCATTTCAGCGCCACCGCCGGGACGGCGACATCGTTGTCCTTGTCCGTGATGTCCGAATAGAACTTCTCGTAGCGGCCCACGATGTCCGCGTTGAGGTTCGTGAGCAGCGGCAGCTTGAACTGCACGAAGCCCGCAGCGACGGGGTAGTGCCGCCGTTCGTCACGGTGGTTGTTCGCCGAGCTGCCGAGCACGGTCGCCGCCTTCGACAATGCCATGCCGCCAGTGCGTGCATTGCCGGTGCAGCGATCCGTCCAGGCGCCATTCGGCAGGCGCGGGCAGGGATTGAGCTCGCGGTCGATGTTGTCGCTGATGTCCGTCTCTTCATCCTGACGGCGGTATTGGCCGCCGATGGCGATCTGAATCGGGCCGCCCGGCAGATCGATGCCCGTCGTGCCGCGGATGATCGGATCGACGATGTAGTTGTTGTAATAGCGGTTCAGCGTCACCGGTTCGTACAGCCAGCGAACGACATCAGGATTGTTCTGCAACCCCTGTCCAGGCATGTAGCCGGTATAGGTGCCGGTGCCCACGAAGTATGGGCTCGGCGCGCCCGTGAACGCATTGCGCGCATACGCCGACGAGAACGGATTGAAGTAGTAGCAGCCCGCCGCGCCAGGGATTCCGCCCGCGCCCGGCATCGGGTTCTGCGTGCAATCCGGTCCGCCGAAGCCGTTGAGTGCGTTCTGCAGCTTATAGGTCGGGATGTCGAGCGTGCGCCGCGTGTCCTTCGTGTAGTGATACGTGAATGCGACTTCCCACTCGAGCTCGGTGCCGAGGAACGAGGGCAGGTCACCGCCCAGGCTCGTGGACAAGCGCCATTGGGTCGTCGTGTTCTCCTGCTTGTCGTATTCGTTGCCGAGCGGATTGCCGCCGAAACCGAACGGCGACCACAGCGTCTGCAGCAGGCCGATGCGGCCCGTGCTCGTGATCGCTGCGATCTGCGCGGGGGTGTAGGTGGTCGTGACCCCGTCCGCGTTGTAGAGATGCTCGAGGTAGTTCCTTACCGCGGGATTCGTGCCGGCGACCGAATACATCGCCGTACCTGCCGAGCCGCCGGCGCCCATTGCGCCCAACGCCGTGTAGCGATCGTACTGGCCAGCGGCGGGCCCGGTCGCGAGCGGCGTACCCGTCAGCGGGAAAGTCTGCGGGCCGCCGCGAGTGAGAACGCTGATCTCGGGCAGATCGCGGTAATAGCCCAGCGCTTCCAGGTGGAAATCCAGTCCGCCGAACGTCTGGTTGTATTCGCTGAACAGCGAGTACGAGTCGGACACTTCGACCAGCGGCTCCACGGGCGCGTATTCGGCGTAGCAGATTGCGCTGCCGGTCGAGCTGAAGCCCGAGTAGCCGCCCAGCGCTTGACAGCCCGGGTCGCGCACGACGCCGGTCAAGCCTCGTTGACGGGTGTTTGCGCCGGCCGGCGGGACGATCGCTGCGCCCGTGGCGGTCTGAGCGGCGTAGGCGCCGCCGTACGTGTGCCATCCGGCCGGATTTTCCAGATACGGGTGCCGGCTCCACTCGCGATCGATGCGGTCGAGCTTGCTGCGATGTTGGTAAGCGGCGGAGACGAGGAAATTGCCGCCGTCGAACTTCGTGCCCCACACGCCGTCGACGCTGTAATCGCCGTCCGAGTCAGGGATGTACATGTACTCCGTGTTCAGTTCGAGGCCGGTGACGTCTTTGCGGGTGATGTAGTTGACGACGCCCGCGACGGCATCCGCGCCGTAGATCGCCGCGCCGCCGGACTTCAGGACCTCGACGTTGCCGATCGCGGCGTTCGGGATCGATGCAACATTGTTGAAACGTCCCGTGGCCGGCGAGAACTGCTCTGGAAAGCGCCGGTTGTTGAACACCACCGTCGTGAAGCGCGGCCCGAGATTGCGCAAGTTCACGGTCGCGGCATCGATGGGATAGCCGGTTTGCCGATCGAGCTCGCCGATCGATTGTCCGACCTCCGTGAGGTTCTTGATCATGTCGATGTTGGAGGGACGTCCCATGTCCTTGAGGTCTTCGTAATTGAACACCTCGACTGGAATCGCCGCGTCTTCGGGCAGCGTTGGAATGAAGGAGCCGGTGACGACGACTTCTTCCAACTGTGAGGATCTGTCCTGCGCGTTGACTTGAGTACCTGCCAGGATCATCGAAATCGCAGCAGCGAGTGACACCCGCGTACGGTCCACCTGCATAGTCGGCATGTGAATTTCCCCCATAGAAATGGCCGGCTTTCCGCCGGCTCTGACAGCCATTGATGTTTGGAATGCGAGTCCGAATCGCCTTGCGGGTCGCGCGCTGCGTCGCCGCTGCCGCGGCTCATCGGATGAATGCTCGAGCGATATCTCCCTTCTTGTTGTTGAAACGCACGGTCATCCGCTTCGCTCGGCAACGCCGAGTTGCCTGCAAGGCGGATTGCAAAAAGTTAACCCTTTGCAGCCGCAAAATGCGCGTTGTTTGCAAATGTTTTCGGTTGAGAAGTCCACTTCCTCGGCGCGGAATTTGTTGCCTCCGCAACAAATGGCACCGGGACCGCAAGGCCTGCAAAGAGAAAATGCCGCTGAGATTTCTCTCAGCGGCGTTTGCGCGAGGGGCGCGATGAGCAGTCCGAGGCTCGTTGAACCCTTCGCGCGGCGCCGGCTGGGGCGCTTTCCAGGTCGAATGAAGCTCGTTCTATCATCCAAGCTTGCTTCCGCTTGCGGTGCGGAATGAGTTGGTCGGCGCGTGAACGCACCTGTCGACTGCGCTCACTGAGTACCTTCTCGAACCCACTTGGACGAACTGCTTTGCAAATGTTGACCCTTGAATCGACCCGCAGTCACTGCGACCAACAAGAACGAAGCGCTTGCGCTGAGCGTCTTCTCACACACGCTGACTTGTCACCGCTTGCGCGCACAACGGCCCTCACGGGTTCAGTGTCATGACCGACCGCTCTGCAGATTCGAGCGCATTGCGCATCGACAAGTGGCTGTGGTTCGCGCGCTTCTATAAATCGCGCTCGCTCGCGACGGCCGCAGTGGCCGGTGGTCTCGTGCATGTGAACGATGAGCGCATCAAGCCGTCGCGCGTCGTGCATGTGAATGACCGGCTGACGATCACGCGCGATGAGGTGCGCATCGAAGTGATCATCACAGGGCTGCCGGTGCGCCGCGGGCCAGCGAACGAGGCGCGTCAGCATTACACCGAGACGGAGGCGAGCATCGCCGCGAGAGAGGAGCGCCGCCGTCGCGCGGAGCTTGCGCCGCCCGCGCCGGATGGACGGCCGGACAAGCACTCGCGCCGCTTGTTGCGGGATTTGCGGCGTCGTTGACGAAGCCCCCGAACGCCGCGGGGGCTAGAGCAGACTGGGCGCGTCCGTCGTTTCGCTGAATGAGCGGCCGGAACGTCCGGCGAGCACGGCTTGAATTTCACTGACGATCGACAGTGCGATCGTCTCCGGCGTCGCGGCCCCGATGTCGAGGCCGATCGGTCCATGCAGCCGATGCTTGAGCGCAGCGGCGCTCTCACCGATGTCCGTCATCAACCGTGCGCGGCGCGGAGCGGGGCCGAGCAGACCGACGTAGGGCACGCTGCTGCGCGCGAGCGCCGCGAGATAGCCGGCATCGGAAGTGAGATGGTGGCTCATCACGACCGCCGCATCGAAGCTCATCTCGCGCAGCACCTGCTCGATGTGGCCGACCGGCTGCGAGATCACGCGCTTCGCGTTGGGGAAACGCGCGGGGTCCGCATAGGCGGGCCGATGATCGACGACCGTTACGTGCCAATCGAGCAGCGCGGCCATCTCGACGAGCGGCATGACGTCGGGCCCCGCGCCGAGCACCAGGAGCTGGATCGGCAGCGCGATCGAGACGATCAGGAACTTTGCACCGTTGCATTCGAGCGCGACCGCCGCATTCGTCTGCGTGCGATGCTTCGGCTCGCGCGCGGCCAGCGCGGTGGCTACCGGCGTCGGCAAGCTCGGATCGGCCTCGAGGAAATAGCGGCCGAGCGGAAACTCGGCATTGCTCGATTCGGTCACGAGCGCAAAGCGCGCAGCCGCGTTGTCATGGCGCGCCTGTTCGACGTGCGCGAAGGGCTGATAGCCGTTGTTGGTGTCCATTCGCGTGAGCACGATGCGCATCGCGCCCTCGCAGCCGAGGCCAATGCCCCACAGGATGTCGTCGGAGCTGCGCGTGTCGTACTCGATCGCAAGCGGTTGCCCGCTGTCCAGCACCTTGCGTGCGCGCTCCATCAGGTCCGCTTCGAGGCAGCCGCCGCTCAGCAATCCGGCGGCGCTCGCGTCCGGCGCGATCAGCATTTGCGCGCCGGCCTTGCGATAGGTCGATCCAAGCGTTTCCGCGATGGTCGCGAGCACGAGCGGCGTGCCCGCCGCGCGATGGCGCTGAAAGAACTGGCTGAGCGTGACGCCGCTGTGATTCATGTTGAAGCTCTGGAAATTCGACGCGGCATTGTCCCAGCTTTGCCGTCATTGGGCGACGGCCGCGCCGCGGGCGGCTTGCTAAGCTGCGCGTTCGCGACAACCCCGACACTCGAGCGTCAAGGAGCACACATGAGCATTGCAGGCAGGTGGAACGTCACGATGCACACCCCGATCGGCACGATGCGCTTCGCGTGGGATTTCGCGAACGAGGCGGGCCAATGGCGCGGCAGGATGGTCG
>Ga0164243_10005369_pt1 | contig 19581 bp, 19 predicted proteins | sample OricompcompostOP_FD_108781 | JGI IMG/M metagenome (GOLD analysis project Ga0164243, IMG submission 108781) | Organic Plus compost microbial communities from Emeryville, California, USA - Original compost - Organic plus compost (OP) | ecosystem: Engineered > Solid waste > Mixed feedstock >... | reverse complement strand
GCTGCTGCACGGGTGGGAGAAGATCCGCCATCCGGTCCCGATCGAGCACGCCTGGGTCAACTACCTCGTCCTGGGCGTGGGCATCGTGTTCGAAGGCGCAGTCTGGATCGTGGCCTTGCGCGCGTTCGAGACGGAGCGGGCGGGGCGGCCGTGGTTCCAGGCCTTCACCTCGTCCAAGGACCCCACCGTCTTCACCGTTCTGTTCGAGGACACGGCCGCTCTTTCGGGCCTGGTCGTCGCCTTCTTCGGCGTGCTGGCGAGCCAGCTCCTCGATGCGCCGATCATCGACGGTATCGCCTCGATGCTGATCGGGCTGATCCTGGCGGGGACGGCCTTCTTCCTCGCCCACGAGAGCCAGAGCCTGCTCACCGGCGAAGCGGCGCGCCACGAGGTGCGGGTCGGCATCAACCGCATCGCGCGCGCCGAGCCCGGGGTGGTGGGGCTGAACCAGGCGCGGACCATGCACTTCGGCCCGAACGAGGTGTTCGTGGCGCTGAGCCTCGACTTCGAAGACACCCTGCCGGCCGGCGAAGTGGAGCGCATCGTCACCCGGCTGGAGCGCAAGCTGAAGGACGCCTATCCCGAGATCGGCCAGGTGTTCATCGAGGCCCAGAGCTTCGACGCCGACCGGCGCGGAACGGCGGGGGCCTGAGCGTGCGCCGGCTGGCCCTCATGGTCGCGCTGGCGGCGACGGCGGGGAGCGCGGCCGCGGCGCAGTCGCCGCCGGTCGCGGCCGCCACCCAGGCGGCGGTCCGCATCCTGCATCTGCCGGTGCCGGCGCGCTTCCGCGGTCTGGCGGCGAACGGCGACATCGTCTGCGGCGAGGCGCAGACCGCGCCGGGCCGCTTCACGCCCTTCTACGCCTATCGCGACGAGGACCGCTGGACCGCCCACGCCGCCAAGGACGGCCGGGGCCTGACGGCTGGCCTCTCCTGCTTCGACGGCGAGATCGCCAAGGGCGGGCCGCTGCCGCAGTGCCGCGGCTACGACTTCGACTTCTACTTCGCCTGGGACCACTTCTGCCGGTAGGGGATTGATCCCCGAGGTCCGCCCCCATCCATTGAACCGAACCCCGCGGCGGCGGTTCTGACCGGGCGCAACCGGGAAGCGTGTATGGCCGGGCCGATCCGCGAGCCGCTTGAGACCCAGGAGCACGCGAAGGCCCAGCGCGGCCGGCGCAACGTGCTGCACCTCGTGGGCTCGGGCGTCGTCACCGGCGCGGCCGACGACGATCCGTCCGCCATCGGCGCCTACGCCAGCGCCGGCGCCCGGTTCGGCCTGGCTTTCCTGTGGGTCGCGCCGGTGCTGCTGCCGATGATGTACGCGGTGGTGTACCTCTCGGCCAAGCTGGGCAAGGTCTACGGCAAGGGGCTGTTCGACGCGATCCGCGACCGCTTCCCGCGCTGGGTGCTCTATCCGGTGCTGGTGGGCGGCATCGTCGGCAACGTGATCGAGGCGGCGGCCGACCTCGGCGGGATCGCCGCCGCCCTGAACCTGAAGGTCCCGCTGCCCGTGCCCGTCCTGGTGGCCCTGGTCGCGGCGTTGATCTTCGCCCTGCAGTGGTTCGGCTCCTACACCCTGCTGAGACGCATCTTCCGCTGGCTGGCGCTCGCGCTCTTCGCCTATGTGGCCGCCGCCTTCATGGCCAGGCCCGACCTCGGCGACGTGCTGCGCGGCACCTTCACGCCGCAGATCGCGTTCGACCGGGAGTTCCTGGCCATCATGCTGGCCTGTATGGGCGCCTCGCTGTCGGCCTACATCTACACCTGGCAGTCGAACCAGGAGGTCGAGGAGGAGATCGCCGAGGGCAAGCGCCGATGGTGGCAGCGCCGCGGCGCGACGGCCTTCGAGCTGAGCCGCACCCGCCGGGACGTGCTGGTCGGGATGATCTTCTCCAACGTGATCCTCTATTTCATCATCCTCTCCACCGGGGCCACCCTGCATCCGGCCGGCGTGACCCAGATCGACAGCGCCGCACAGGCCGCCAGCGCCCTCAGGCCCCTGGCCGGCGACGCGGCCGAGCTGCTGTTCCTCCTCGGGGTCGTGGGCGTCGGCTTCCTGGCGGTGCCGATCATGACCACCGGGGCGGCCTACGACGTGGTGCAGGGCATCGGGCGGCGCGGCAGCCTGCACGACAAGCCTCGCGACGCGCGGCTCTTCTATGCGGTGATCGCCGCCGTGACGGCGGTCGCGGTAGGTCTGAACGGCCTGGGGTTGAACCCGATGCGCATGCTGGTCTGGTCCGGCGTGGTGCAGGGATTCTCGGTGCCGCCGCTGCTGGTGCTCATGCTGATCATGACCAACGACCGCAAGATGATGGGCGGGCGGAGGAACGGGCTCGGCACCAACCTTCTGGCCGGCGGGACGGCGCTCGCCACCTTCCTGGCCGCGGCCTTCCTGGTGGCGAGCTGGCTGCTGTGAGGCGCCCTCAGGCCCGCCACTCCGCCAGCGTCTTGCCCGCCGGGTCTTCGAAGGCCACGCGGTCGAACTCGACCAGGAGCAGGCAGATCGGCCGCCGGTCGGGGCTGTCGCTGCGGCAACGGATCGGGTCGGAGGCGGCGCTCAGCCGGCCCTGCAGCACCAGCCGGAAACCCTGGGGTCCCGGCGCCTCGGCCGGCTCGGTCCGGCGCGTGACCTCGTACGGCCTGCCGCCGCGCCGCAGCAGGCGCGAGCCGCCCGCCTCGAACACCCGCGCGACCCCCAGCGTTTCCGGCGAGGGCGGCAGGGCCACGGGGGGCGCTTCCGCCTGCTGCGTCTCCGCTTCGCCGGCGACGTCTTCCCCGGCGGGCGCCGCAGCGTCCGCCGGCGGCGGCGGGACGACGGGGCAGTTCTCCGTCCGCAGCCAGGGGCGCCGGATCCAGAAGCCCTCTATGGCTTCGACGTTCCCCACGCCGGCCAGGGCGCGGGCCCATTCGGCGTCCGTCCAGATCTCCGGCGCGGCGCTGAGCTGCAGCGTCCCGCGCTCGGCGTCGTAGCGATATCGCACCGGCGCGTCCGCAGGGGAGGGGCCGCTGCAGCCGAACGGCAGCCTGAGGCTGAACCTGCGTCCGGACAGCGCGCTTGCAGCGGCCGGATAGGCCTCGCCCGCCGCGGCGCTGGCGGCGACCGCTTCGGCTGCTGCGATAAGCTCGGCCCGGCCGAGCGGAGGCGGCGGCGCGGGGATGGTCTTCGGCGGCGGGGCGGGGGGAGGCGTTTCGGCCTGCTGGGCCGGCCGCGAACAGGCGGCGAGGAGCAGCAGAAGGCCGCCGCATGCGAAGCGGCGCCTCGATCGGAGCGCGCGAGCCATACTGGACGTTAGCAGCCCGCCGCCGCCTGGCCTACCTTGCCGCCGATGACCTTCGACCAAGTCGCCGCCCTGTTCGTGCTCCTGGCTGTCATGGCCGCGCTCGTGTGGGGAAAGCTGCGGTCCGACGTCGTGGCGCTGACCGGCGCCGCCGCGCTGCTGGGCCTGGGCGTGATCCGGCCGGTCGAGGCCCAGGGCGCCTTCGCCAGCCCTGCGCTGATCGCCTTGGCCTCGCTGTTCGTGATCGCTTACGCCATGGAGCTGTCGGGCCTGCTCGACCTGTTGATCGAGCGCTCGATCCTGCTGTGCCGGCGGCTGGGCGCGACGGGCATATGGATCGCCATCGGCCTTTGCGGGGCGGTGTCGGCCTTCCTCAACAACACCCCGATCGTCGTGCTCTCGGCCCCGGTGGTGCGGGACATGGCCCTGTCGCTGAAGCTGCCGCCGCAGCGGTTCCTGATTCCCTTGTCCTACGTGACCATCCTGGGCGGGATGTGCACCCTGATCGGGACCTCGACCAACCTGCTGGTCAACGACATGGCGCGGGCGGCGGGGCAGCCGGCCTTCAACCTGTTCGACGTCACGCCGGTGGCGTTGACGATCGCGGCGGCGGGCGCGGTGTACCTTGTCCTGGTCGCGCCGAGGCTGTTGCGGCCCCGCGAGTTGGGCCAGGCCGCCCCCTATGCCGAACTGGTCGAGGAGGTTGCGGAGCGGAGCGAAGGCTCGGTCGGCGACCCCCACGTCTTCGTCGAGCGGCGCCCGCTGCGCCCGCGACAGGCCGCGGCTTCGCTCGCGGTCTTCGTCGGCGTGGTGGCCGTGGCGGCCCTGGGCTACGCCCCCATCGCCGCCAGCGCCTTCACCGGCGCGGTGCTGCTGATCGTGACGAGGGTGATCAGCGCCGACGAGGCCTATCGCGGGCTGCGGCCGGAGATCCTGTTGCTGATCGCGGGCATGGTGGTGATCGGCCTCTCGCTCGAGGTTTCGGGGTTGGCGGCGGCCGCCACGGGCCTCTTGACCGCGGCGGTGAAGGGCCTGGGCCCCCACGCCGCGCTGGCGCTCCTCTACGGCGCGACCCTGCTCCTGACCGAAGTGCTGTCCAACGCCGCCGTCGCCGTGCTGCTGACCCCGGTCGCCGTCGCCCTGGCGGAAAGCCTGGGGCTGAGCCCCCAGCCGTTCATCGTCGGGGTGATGATGTCGGCCAGCGCCGCCTTCGCCACGCCCTTCGGTTATCAGACCAACGTGCTGGTCTACGAGATCGGGCGCTACACCTACATGGACTTCGTACGTGTGGGCCTGCCGCTGAACCTGATCACCTGGGCGGTCGCCGTCGCGGCGATCCCGGTCTTCTTCCCCTTCTGACTCAGCGGCGAGCCTCGGCCAGCGCCCCCCACAGCGCCTCGACCAGCGGGGCTCGGCTCGCCGCATAGCCCAGGTGGTGGTTGGTCCCCGCAGCCCGGCCGAGATGGGCCCACTTCACCGTCCCGTCCGGCCCCAGCAGGGCGTCGAAGCCGTCCAGCACGCGGAAGCCGGCGGCGCGCGCCGCCTCGAACAGCCGCACGTTGAAGCCGGCGTGCAGGCGGGTGCGCTCGGCCAGCGAAGGGATCTCCAGCCGCGCCAGCCTGGGCGCCAGGTCCGCCGGCGCGGCGGCTCCGCCGTGCAGTGCGGCGATGTGGGCGTCGACGTAGCCCTGGCGCCAGGCGGCGTCGGACAGGGCCGGGGGGAACACCCCGGCGACGACCGCACAGGCGCGGCGGCCGGGCGGCACGGCGTCGGTCAGGAAGGCGAGGTAGCGCTCCACCGTCTCGTCCGCGAAGGTGTCGAACGCGGCCTCGTCGAAGGCTTCGGCATTCGCCTCCAGGCGCTTGAACGTGAAGACGAATTCGATGTCGACCTGACCGAACTTGAAGATCAGCGGCGTCTCGTCCGGCAGCGCGGCGAGGAAGGTCCGCGCCTTGGTCCCGGCCCCCGCCGCGGCCTCCGGATTGACCAGCCCGCGCGCGGAGGCCCCCGTGCACAGCCGATGCAGGGGCAAGAGCCAGCGCTCGCCCATCCGGCTTCGGCGGACCAGATGGGTGGAGTGGCTGTCGCCGATCACCGCCAGCGGCACGCCGCCGGCCTCGCGCGCGGCGGCCATCAGCCGGCGCAGGCGGATGGGCCGCTCGGATGCGCGCTCGCCCAGGGTCTTCGCCAGCTCCAGCCCGGCCAGGTCGAGCGGCGGGAAGGCCGAGGGACGGCGGAACAGCGCCCAGGCCGCCCGCTCGATGGTGGGATAGTCGCGGGCGAGCGCCCATTCGGCGCCCTGGCGCAGGCCGGCCTGGATGGGGCCGATCACGCGCCGAGCAGGCGGGCGGCGCGGGGAGCGAAGTAGGTGATGATCCCCGCGCAACCGGCTCTTTTGAAAGCGGAAAGCGATTCCATGATCGCCCGCTCCTCTTCCAGCCAGCCGTTCTGCGCCGCGGCCATCAGCATCGCGTACTCGCCGCTCACCTGATAGGCGAAGGTCGGCATGGAGAAGGCCTCGACCACCCGTTGCACGATGTCGAGATAGGGCATGCCCGGCTTGACCATGACCATGTCCGCGCCCTCGGCGATGTCCAACGCCACCTCGCGCAGGGCCTCGTCCGTGTTGCCGGGGTCCATCTGGTAGGTCTTCTTGTCGCCGGTCAGCGCCTTGATCGAGCCGATGGCGTCCCGATAGGGGCCGTAGAAGGCCGAGGCGTACTTGGCCGCATAGGCCATGATCATGGTGTCCTGCAGGCCTTCGGCCTCCAGCGCCCGCCGAAGCGCGCCGACCCGGCCGTCCATCATGTCGGAAGGGGCGAGGATGTCGCAGCCGGCCTTGGCCTGCATCAGCCCCTGCTCGACCAGGGCCTCGATGGTCGGGTCGTTCAGGATGCGGCCGTCCTCGATCAGCCCGTCGTGCCCGTGGTCGGTGAAGGGGTCGAGGGCCACGTCGCACATGATCCCGACCTCGGGGGCGGCGTCCTTCATCGCCTGGACCGCTCGCGCGATCAGGCCGGCCGGGTCGGCGGCGGCCGAGCCGCGCGCGTCCTTCTTCTCGCCGTCGATGTTGGGGAAGACCGCGATGCAGGGGATGCCCAGCGCCCGGGCCTCGCGCGCCGCCTCCGCCGCCCGCGCGATCGACAGGCGCGGACTGCCCGGCATCGAAGCGACCGGAATCTCGGGCTCCGGGCCGTCGTGCACCACCAGCGACCAGATCAGGTCGGCGGGCGTCAGCACGCTTTCGCGCACCAGCCGCCGGATCCAGTCCGCCTGGCGCAGGCGCCTTGGCCGCAGATAGGGATAGGAGGCGAGGGGGGCTTTGCTCATGGAGAGGGCTTAGGCCCAGACGAGGCGGAGTGACAAGAGTGCGTTCAGGCCGCCGCAAAGCCCTGCGGTCAGGCTTGACGGGCGCCTCCGCCGCTGGCCTGCTTCGGGCCATGCTCGACATCACCTCCGAGGGCGCGGTCCTCGCCCGCGTGCAAGGCCGGGTCGGCCGGCTCAGCCTGAACCGGCCCGGGGCCCTGAACGCCCTGGACCTCTCCATGGTGCAGGCGATCACGGCGGCGCTGGTCGCCTGGCGCGACGATCCGACGGTGGAGGGCGTGATGATCGACCACGCCGGCGCCCGCGGCTTCTGCGCCGGGGGCGACGTCCGGGCGCTCGCCACGGGAGGCGAAGGGCTGGTGCGGGACTTCTTCCTCGCCGAATACCGGATGAACCACCTGATCTACGCCTATCCCAAGCCGACGCTGGCTGTGATGGACGGGATCACCATGGGCGGGGGCGTGGGCCTTTCCTGGCCCTGCCGCTACCGCCTAGCCACCGAGCGCACCGTGCTCGCCATGCCGGAGGGGACCATCGGCCTGTTCCCCGACGTGGGCATGGGCTGGCGGCTGCCCCGGCTGCCGGGTTCGGTGGGCCTGTGGATGGCGCTCACCGGCGCCCGGCTCGGCCCCGCCGACGCCCTCCTGGTCGGCCTCGCCACCGACTATGCGCCGAGCGCCCGGCTGGAGGCGGTCAAGGCCGCCTTCGTCGCCGACCCGGCGCGGGTGGAGGGGCCGCTGACGGAGCTGGAAGGCGACGCGGGCGACCCGCCGGTCTCGCTGGTCCGGGACGACATCGACCGGCTTTTCGGGCTCTCCAGCGTCGAGGCGATCATGGCCGCCCTGGAGCGGGACGGCTCGCCCTGGGCCCAGGAGCAGTTCGCCTGCATGGCCAAGGCTTCGCCGACCACCCTGAAGGTCGCCTTCCGGCTGCTTTCCGAGGGCGCGCGGGCCCACACCCTGGCCGAAGAGATGGTGACGGAATACCGGCTGGCCTCGCGCATCGGAGCAAGCCGCGAGTTCCGCGAAGGCGTGCGCGCCCAACTCATCGACAAGGACCGCCAGCCCCGCTGGGATCCCGCCACGCCTGGCGCCGTGGATAAGGCCCTGCTCGACGCCCTGTTCGCGCCCTTGCCGGCCGGCGAGGACTGGACGCCGCTGCCGTAACGGGTAAGGCTTATAGTCACACGTCATAAGCGTCGGGGTCCGACCGGGGAGGACGTCCCATGTCACGCGTTTCGCGGAACCGCGTCCGAGGCCGCGCCGCCCTGCACGGCGCAGCCCGCTACGGGGCGACCCTGGCGCTGGCCATCGTGCTCGTGTCGGGCGCCGCCGCCGAGGCCCAGGTCCCGCCGGCGATCAGCGCCGCGGTGGCCGATCCGGGGCGTCCCGAGGCCGACCGGGCGCGCGACGCCGCCCGCAGGCCGGCGGACACCGTCGCCTTCGCCGGGATCAAGCCCGGAGACAAGGTGGCCGACCTGATTCCCGGCGGGGGCTATTACACCCGCATCTTCGCCAAGCTGGTGGGCCCGCAGGGCAAGGTCTATGCGGTGGTCCCCGACACGCCGGCGCCCCGGCCGCAGCAGGTCGAGGCGATGCAGGCCCTGGTGCGCGCCTATCCCAACGTAGTGCTGGTCAACGGTCCGCTGACCGCCTTCAACCCGCCCGAGAAGCTGGACGTGGTCTGGACCTCGGAGAACTACCACGACTTCCGCATCCCGATGTTCGGCGCCCTGGACCCGCTGGCGGTGAACAAGGCGGCCTTCAACGCCCTGAAGCCGGGCGGCGTCTTCTATGTCGAGGATCATGCCGCGGCGCCCGGCGCCGGCGCCTCGGTGGTCTCCACCCTGCACCGGGTCGACCCGGCCACCGTGCGCCAGGAGGTGACCGCCGCGGGCTTCCGCCTGGAGGGCCAGACGGACCTGCTGGCCAACCCCAACGATCCCCACACCGCCCCGGTCTTCGACCCGGCGATCCGGGGCAAGACCGACAAGTTCGTCATGCGGTTCCGCAAGCCGCGCTGAATCGCCCGATCTCATCTCCAGTCCTAAGGAACAAGGAGCCTTCCCGTGACGCGTAAGCTGCTCGCCATCCTCTGCGCCGGCGCCGCCTTGACTGTGGCCGCCCCTTCGCTCGCCGCCATGGCGCCTCAGGCCGCGGGACCGGTGACCGCCGAGCGGCCTGCGGCCGACGTCGAGCGCGACGCCAACCGCAAGCCCAACGAGATCATGGCCTTCGCCGGGGTGAAGCCGGGGATGAAGATCGCCGAACTGGGCTCCGGCGGCGGCTATTACACGCGGCTGCTGTCCAAGGCGGTCGGCCCGAACGGCAAGGTCTACGCCGTCGCCACCCAGGCGCAGGAGCAAGCCGGCCGCCTCGCCAACCTGCGTGCGCTGGCTGGCGTCCTCGGCAACGTGCAGGTGGTGGTCGTTCCGGACTTGGCGTCGATCAAGACCCCCGAGCCCGTGGACATGTTCTGGACCACCGAGAACTATCACGACTTCCACAATGGCCCGACGGCCAACATCGCCGGCCTCAACAAGGCCGTGTTCGACAACCTGAAGCCCGGCGGGACCTTCTACGTCGAGGACCACAGCGCCGCTCCGGGCGCGGGGCTGGCGGCGGCGTCGAGCGTCCACCGCATGGACGAGGCCGTGGCCAAGTCGGAGCTGCAGGCGGCGGGCTTCCGGCTCGACGGCGAGACGAACCTGCTGCGCAACCCCAACGACAACCGGACGGCCGCGAACGCCGAGGCCGGGCACTTCGCCTCCGACCGCTTCGGCCTGCGGATGAAGAAGCCCTGATTCGTCGGGACGATCGTCCGTCGACCAGGCGGGCTAGCTCTGGGCGGGGCCTGCACCAGGTGCAGGCCCCGCGTCGTGTGGGCGCACCTTACGAGGGAGTTCTCCTCCGCCTACGTATTAGCGCTTAGTGGACGAGACGACGGTTCGGTGCGACAACGCCGCCACCGTCGAGGTCCCCGAAAGGGGGCGGAAAATGCTGTTGGGGGTGCGAAGCTTTAGAATGGACGCCGCCGCTTACAAGTCCGCTTTCCGCGCCGCTGTCGAGAAGGTCCGTTCCGAAGGCCGCTACCGCTTTTTCGCCGACCTGAAGCGCCGCTGCGGCGAATTCCCGCGCGCGACCTGGGTCGGGCCGAACGGCGTCGAGAAGGACGTGGTGGTCTGGTGCTCCAACGACTACCTCGGCCAGGGCCAGAACCCGCTGGTTCTGCAGGCGATGCACGAAGCGCTCGACAGCGACGGCTCCGGCTCGGGCGGCACCCGCAACATCTCGGGCACCAACCACCATCACGTCGACCTCGAGGCCGAGCTCGCCGACCTGCACGGCAAGGAAGCGGCGCTGCTGTTCACCTCGGGCTACGTCTCCAACGACGCCACCCTGGCCACCCTCTACAAGCTGCTGCCGGGGCTGATCGTCTTCTCGGACGCTTTCAACCACAACTCGATGATCGCGGGCATCCGCCACGGCGGCGGGGCCAAGCACGTCTACCGGCACAATGATCTCGCCCATCTCGAAGAGCTTCTGAAGGCGGCGCCGGCCGACGCGCCCAAGCTGGTCGCCTTCGAGAGCGTCTATTCGATGGACGGCGACATCGCGGATATCCGAGGCACCGTTTCCCTCGCCAAGAAGTACGGCGCCCTGACCTACATCGACGAGGTGCACGCGGTCGGCATGTACGGCGCGCGGGGCGGCGGCGTGGCCGAGCGCGACGGCGTCATGGCCGAGATCGACATCGTCGAAGGCACGCTCGGCAAGGCCATCGGCGTGATGGGCGGCTACGTCGCCGCCGACGCCGAGCTGATCGACGCCATCCGGCTTTACGCCGACGGCTTCATCTTCACCACCTCGCTCCCGCCGGCGCTCGCCGCCGGCGCCGCGGCCAGCGTCCGGTGGCTGAAGGCCCATCCCGAAGTGCGCGCTCGCCACCACGAGCGGGCCGAGACCCTGAAGCGCCGCTTCCGCGAGGCGGGCCTGCCGGTCATGCCCTCGGTCAGCCATATCGTGCCGGTGCTGGTGGGCGATCCGGTCCACACCAAGCTGGTGTCGGACATGTTGCTCAACGAGTTCGGCGTCTACGTGCAGCCGATCAACTATCCGACCGTGCCGCGCGGGACCGAGCGCCTGCGCTTCACGCCAACCCCCTTCCACACCGACACCATGATGGACGACCTCGTCCGCGCCATGGACGCGCTGTGGACCCGCTGCAACGTCAAGCGCCACCGGACGGCGGCGTAGCAGACCACCTCTCCCGCCGGGAGAGGTGAGCAGGGCGGCTTATGAGCTTCTGGGCGCTGCGTTCAACGCCCGGCGCTCCGGGTCGAGGCGCTCTTGCCGCCGGAGGAGCGGCGCACCCCGCGGCCCAGTCCGATCTGCTTGGCGAACTCCGAGCGGCGGCTCGCATAGGCGGGCGCGACCATCGGATAGTCGGGCGGCAGGCCCCAGCGGCGCCGGTACTCGTCGGGCGTCAGGTTGTATTTCGAGCGCAGGTAGCGCTTCAGCATCTTCAGCTTTTTGCCGTCCTCCAGGCAGACGATGTAGTCGTTCTGCACCGAACGGCTGATCGGCACTGCGGGCTTGGGGCGCTCCTGCGGGGCGGGCGCCGGCTCCGCCCGCTCCAGACCGGCGAGCGAGCTGTGGACGGAGCGGATGAGGTCCGGAATCGCCGCCGCGGAGACTGTATTGTTCATCAGGTAGGCGGCGACGACCTCGGCGCTGAGCCTCAGCGTGTTCTCCGATTCGGAGGAGACCGCATCGTCGTCTGTGTTCGTGGCCATCGCATCTATCGCTTTTGCTTTGTCGGATCTTGCAAGCCATAGCGCGCCTGCCGATTGGAGGTTGCGCCGCAAGTCCTGGCGAAGCCCGACTTCTATCGACGTGGAACGTCTGGTTGAGGTCTACAGTTCCGCTTGCAGCTCAGCTCGAAGGCATTCGGATTGATTTGCCCCTGCCGCGGCGGGTAAAGAGCGCGCGTCCGACTCCTCCCCCTCCGTTCCCGTGAGCCCTCCCGTGACCGCATCACCGACAGCCGACCAAGCCTTCTTCGAGGCCGAGCTCGCCTCGACCGATCCGGAGCTGGCGGCGGCGATCGGTCGTGAGCTCGGCCGGCAGAAGACCCATCTCGAACTGATCGCCTCGGAGAACATCGTCTCCCGCGCCGTACTCGAGGCGCAGGGCTCGGTACTGACCAACAAATACGCCGAGGGCTATCCGGGCCGCCGCTACTACGGCGGCTGCGAGTTCGTCGACGAGGCCGAGGCGCTGGCCATCGACCGCGCCAAGCGGCTGTTCGACGCCGCCTTCGCCAACGTCCAGCCGCACTCGGGCGCGAACGCCAACCAGGCGGTGTTCATAGCCCTGCTGCAGCCGGGCGACACCTTCCTGGGCATGGACCTGGCCGCGGGCGGCCACCTGACCCACGGCAGCCCGGTCAACTACTCCGGCAAGTGGTTCAAGCCGGTCAGCTACACCGTCCGCCGCCAGGACGGGATGATCGACTACGACCAGGTGGCCGAGATCGCCGAGCGCGACCGGCCCAAGCTGATCATCGCCGGGGGCTCCGCCTACGGCCGCATCATCGATTTCCCGCGCTTCCGCGAGATCGCCGATTCCATCGGCGCGTACCTGATGGTGGACATGGCCCACTTCGCGGGGCTGGTGGCCGGCGGCGTCTATCCGAACCCGGTGCCGTATGCGGACGTGGTGACCACCACCACCCACAAGACCCTGCGCGGCCCCCGGGGCGGCATGATCCTCACGGCCGACGAAGGCCTGGGCAAGAAGATCAACTCCGCGGTCTTCCCGGGGCTGCAGGGCGGGCCCTTGATGCACGTGATCGCCGCCAAGGCGGTGGCCTTCGGCGAGGCGCTCCAGCCCTCGTTCAAGGCTTACGCCCGCCAGGTGGTCGACAACGCCAAGGCGCTGGCCGACGTGCTCCAGGGCTCGGGCCTCGACATCGTCTCGGGCGGCACCGACAGCCACCTGATGCTGGTCGACCTGCAGCGCAAGGGCATCACCGGCAAGGCGCTCGACGAGAGCCTGGGCCGCGCCCACATCACCGCCAACAAGAACGGCGTGCCGTTCGACCCGAAGCCGCCGGCGGTCACCTCGGGCGTGCGCCTGGGCAGCCCCGCCTGCACCACCCGCGGCATGGGCGTGGAGGAGTTCCGCAGGATCGGGACCCTGATCGCGCGCGTCGCGGACGGGCTGGCCCGGGGCGGCGAGGACAACGCCGAAGTCGAGGCCGAGGTGCGCAAGGAAGTCCTGGACCTGTGCCAGCGCTTCCCCATCTATGGGTGAGCGGACCGCCCCGGCCGCAAGATTTGGGAGGTAGGCGCCCTTGCGCTGCCCGTTCTGCGGCCACGCCGACAGCCAAGTGAAGGACTCGCGCCCGTCCGAGGACGGGGCCGCGATCCGGCGCCGCCGCTTCTGCAGCGAGTGCGGCGGCCGTTTCACCACTTTCGAGCGGGTGCAGCTCCGTGAGCTGACGATCATCAAGCGCTCCGGCCGCCGCGGCCCGTTCGACCGCGACAAGCTGGTGCGCTCGATCAACATCGCCTTGCGCAAGCGGCCGGTCGACCCCGAGCGGGTGGAGGCCATGGTCTCGCAGATCGTGCGCCAGCTCGAGAGCCGGGGCGAGACCGAGATCCCGTCGACCGTGGTGGGCGAGATGGTGATGAAGGCGCTGAAGGCGGTCGACGAGGTCGCCTACGTCCGCTACGCCTCCGTCTATCGCGACTTCCGCGAAACCCAGGACTTCGCCCGTTTCCTCGGCGCTGAAGGCCTGAACGAAGAATCCGAGGACCCGATTTGAACATGGCCAGGAAGGCCCACGTCCCCCGCCAGGCCCGGTCCGTGGCGCGGCTGGCGGCGGTGCAGGCGCTCTATCAGATGGAGCTGAGCGGGGCCGGCGTGGAAGCCGTCGTGCGCGAGTTCGCCGACCACCGCTTCGGCGGCGACCTGGAGGGCGAGCCCCAGGGCGAATCGCCCATGGCCGAAGCGGACGAAGCCTTCTTCGCCGACCTGGTGCGCGGCGTGGTCGCCGACCAGGCGCGGGTGGACCGGGCGATCGTGAAGCGGCTGGCCCAGGGCTGGCGGCTGGAGCGCCTGGACGCCACCGTCCGCGCCATCCTGCGCGCCGGCGCCTACGAGCTGTCCGGCCGCGCCGACGTGCCGGCCGAGGTGGTGATCGACGAGTACGTGGAGCTGGCCAAGGCCTTCTTCGACCCGGCCGAGGCGGGCTTCGTCAACGCGGCCCTGGACGGCATCGCGAGCGACGTCCGCAAGACCCAGGGTTGATCCCTTGGACGAGTTCGAGGCCATCGCCCGGCTGTTCCGGCCGCTGAGCGAGGGGGCGCCGGAAGCCTTCGGCCTCTCCGACGACGCCGCCGCCTTGCCGCCGCGCCCGGGCTTCGACCTCGTGGTGACCAAGGACGCGGTGGTCGAGGGCGTGCACTTCCTGCCCGGCGACCCGCCGGGGCTCGTGGCGCGCAAGCTGCTGCGGGTGAACCTGTCCGACCTCGCGGCCAAGGGCGCGGAGCCCTACGGCTATTTCCTCGCGGTCTCGTGGCCGGCCCACTGGGGCGACGAGGCCAAGACCGCCTTCGCCGCCGGGCTGGCCCAGGACCAGGCCGAGTTCGGCGTCCGCCTGCTGGGCGGCGACACCACCTCCACGCCCGGGCCTTTCACCGCCAGCGTGACCATGATGGGCTGGGTTCCTTCGGGGCGCATGCTTCGCCGCTCGGGAGCCAAGCCCGGCCAGGCCCTGCTGGTCACCGGCACGATCGGCGACGGGGCGCTGGGCTTGCTCGCCGCCCAGGGCGAACTGGCGGCCCTCGGCGACGAACGCCGGGCGGCGCTGGCCGACCGCTATCGCCTGCCCAGGCCCAGGCTAGCCCTGCGCGAAGGCCTCCTGGCCCACGCCAGCGCTTGCCTCGACGTCTCCGACGGCCTGATCGGCGACGTGATCCACATGGAGGAGGCGAGCGGCGTCGCCATCCAGATCGACCTGGAGCGCCTGCCCCTGTCCGAGGCGGCCCGGGCCTTTGTGGAACGCTGCAGCGATCCTGTGGCCGCGCTCGCCGAACTCGCCACCGCGGGCGACGACTACGAGTTGGCGATCGCCGCCAGCATCCCCGAAGCCATGATGCTGGCTGTCGCCGCGGCCGAAGCCGACATCCCGCTCACGCCCATCGGCCGCATCGCCGAGGGCACGGGCACGCTGGTCCTGCACAAAGGGCAGCCGGTGCTGCTGACGCGCACGGGGTGGAAGCACTGATCATCGCCTCTCCCCGCCGGGGAGAGGCGATCTGCTACGCTTCGCGCATGCGTCGTCGATTGATTCTCTCTGGGCTCGCCGCACTGGCTTTCGCCGGCCAGGCCCTCGCCTCCGAAGGGGAAGGCGAGAAGGCGCCCGAGCCGCCCTATGTGGACATCTCGCCGGTGGGACTGCCGGTGGTCCTGGACGGGCGGCTGGTGAACTACGTCTTCGCCCAGGTGCGGCTGAACGTGCGCCCGGGCGTGGATTCCGGGGCGCTGCGGGCCAAGGAGCCCTACTTCCGCGACGCGCTGATAAGGGCGGCGCACCGCACGCCCTTCGTGCTGCAGGACAACCCCGACCGACTGGACGAGGCGGCGCTGAAGCGCGTCATGGCGGCGGAGGCGGCGCGCATCGCCGGTCCCCGCGCCATCATCTCGGTCCAGGTGCTGCGCCAGACGCCAAGGCAGCGGCTGGCGCGCTGAGAAGGAGGCAAGCGGCCTGTGCAGGCCGCCTGCCGAAGCTTCTACACCTCCGACGGCTCCTGCTCGGCGGCGCGCTGGATCGCCAGCCGGATCAGGTCGGCGGCCTCCTCGGGATCGGCCCAGCGGACGATCTCGGTGCTCTTGCCCTTCTCCAGGTCCTTGTAGTGCTTGAAGAAGTGGGCGATCTGCTCGGTCAGGATCGAGGGCAGGGCGCGCCAGGAATCCACTTCGCGATAGAAGGGGTGGAGCTGGTCCACCGGCACCGCCAGGATCTTCTCGTCCGCGCCCTTCTCGTCGACCATCATCAGGACGCCGATCGGGCGGCAGCGGATCACCGCGCCCGGCACCACCGGCGTCGGGCCCACCACCATGATGTCCATGGGGTCGCCGTCGTCCGCCAGCGTGTGGGGGATGAAGCCGTAGTTGCCCGGATAGAACATGGCGGTGTGGAGGAACCGGTCCACCATCAGCGCGCCGGACTCCTTGTCGAGCTCGTACTTCACCGGTTCCCCGCCCTGGGGAATCTCGATCACGGCGTTGAGGTCGTAGGGCGGGTTCACGCCGACGCTAATCTTCGAAAGGTCCATAGAGGTCGGGTTTCCGGATTTGGGGAGGCGGAAAGGTCCGCTCGTTTCGCCGAAAAACCGCGTGGATTGAAGCGGTTTTCGCATCTGCGGCAAAGATTTCGCCAAAAGTCGCCCGCCCGTCCGCCCGCCGCGGGCGCCACCTTCGGGGGAGGGAGCCGGCCTGCGGTTGCCTAAGCGTGGGCTTGCTGCAACAGTCCTCGGGTAAACGACAAGGGCGCGCGTTCAGCGCTCGGCATGATGGGGGGCGCCGCTCGGGGCCAGTCTTCCCGGTCGGTCGAAGCTTCCCGTCCATAGGACAAGGGACGCTTGCGAATGGAGCTTCAGCTTTTGCTGGTCATCGCAGCCGGTGTGCTGGCGGTGATCTACGGCGTTGTCCAGACCGGCGCGTTGATGCGCGCCTCTCCCGGCAATGAGCGGATGCGCGAGATCGCCGCCGCCATCCAGGAGGGGGCGCAGGCCTATCTCCGCCGGCAGTACACCACCATCGCCATCGTGGGCGTGGTGGTGATCGTCCTTCTCTCGGTGTTCTTCCAGGACTGGCGCCAGCCGCTCGGCTTCCTGATCGGCGCCGTGCTTTCGGGCCTGGCGGGTTTCGCCGGCATGCTGATCTCGGTGCGGGCCAACGTACGCACCGCCCAGGCCGCCTCCGAGGGGCTGGCGCGGGGCTTGTCGCTGGCCTTCGCCTCGGGCGCGGTGACCGGCATGCTGGTCGCGGGCTTCGCCCTCCTGGGCGTCGCCGGCTACTTCACCTTCCTGACGCAGGGCCTCGGGCTCGACCCGACCAGCCGCGAGGTGGTCGATTCTCTGGTGGCGCTGGGCTTCGGGGCTTCGCTGATCTCCATCTTCGCCCGTCTGGGCGGCGGCATCTTCACCAAGGGCGCCGACGTGGGCGGCGACATGGTGGGCAAGGTCGAGGCGGGCATCCCCGAGGACGACCCCCGCAACGCCGCCACCATCGCCGACAATGTGGGCGACAACGTCGGCGACTGCGCCGGCATGGCCGCCGACCTGTTCGAGACCTACGCGGTCACCACCGTGGCCACCATGGTGCTGGCCGCGATCTTCTTCCGCGGGACCGAGGCGGTCGGGCCGATGATGCTGCTGCCGCTGGCGGTCTGCGCCGTCTGCATCGTCACCTCGATCGTCGGCACCTTCTTCGTGCGGCTGGGCAAGTCCAACAACATCATGGGCGCGCTCTATCAGGGCCTGATCGTCACCGGCGTCTTGTCCGTGGTGGCGGTGTGGTGGGTGACCACCACGCTCGTGCCGGGCGTGGTGACCATCGCCGACGGCAGCCGCAGCTTCGACGGCATGACCCTGTTCTGGTGCGGCGTGGTGGGCCTGTTGGTCACCGCCGCCATCGTGGTGATCACCGAATACTACACCGGCACGGGCTTCAGGCCCGTGAAGTCGGTGGCCCAGGCCAGCGTCTCGGGCCACGGCACCAACGTGATCCAGGGCCTGGCCATGTCGCTGGAATCCACCGCCGCCCCGGCGCTGGTGATCATCGTCGGCATCATCGTCACCTACAACCTGGCGGGCCTGTTCGGCATCGCCATCGCCACCACCGCCATGCTGTCGCTGGCCGGCTTCATCGTGGCCCTCGACGCCTTCGGGCCGGTCACCGACAACGCCGGCGGCATCGCCGAGATGTCGGGCCTGCCGCCCGAGGTGCGCGTCTCCACCGACGCCCTCGACGCCGTGGGCAACACCACCAAGGCGGTGACCAAGGGCTACGCCATCGGCTCGGCCGGACTCGGCGCCCTGGTGCTGTTCGCGGCCTACACCGAGGACCTGCGCTTCTTCTCGGCCAACGCCGCGCCGGGCTCGTTCTTCGACGGCATGGGCGCGGTCGCCTTCGACCTGTCCAACCCCTACGTGGTGGTCGGCCTGCTGTTCGGGGGGCTCTTGCCCTTCCTGTTCGGCGGCATGTCGATGACGGCGGTGGGCCGGGCGGCGCAGTCGGTGGTCGAGGAGGTCCGCCGGCAGTTCCGCGAACACCCGGGCATCATGACCGGCGAGGTCAAGCCCGAGTATGGCAAGGCCGTGGACATCCTGACCAAGGCGGCCATCCGCGAGATGATCGTGCCGAGCCTGTTGCCGGTCGCCTCGCCGGTGGTGCTGTTCTTCGTGATCCGGGCCATCGCGGGCAAGGCCGACGCCTTCTCCGCCTTGGGCGCGATGCTGATGGGGGTGATCGTCACGGGCCTCTTCGTGGCGATCTCGATGACCTCGGGCGGCGGCGCCTGGGACAACGCCAAGAAGCTGATCGAGGAAGGCCACCACGGCGGCAAGGGCTCCGACGCCCACAAGGCGGCGGTGACCGGCGACACGGTGGGCGACCCCTACAAGGACACCGCCGGCCCGGCGGTGAACCCGATGATCAAGATCACCAACATCGTGGCGCTCTTGCTGCTGGCCGTGCTGGCGAAGGGGGTGCTGGGATAGGGTCGAAGCGCTTCCTCTCCCCGCCGGGGAGAGGAAGGGGGCCATGCGCAGCATGGGAAGGTGAGGGGGACGGCGGCGGCGCCGGAGAGAATCCTTGCATTGCGGCGAACCTACCGGTTCGCCGCGCCCCCTCGCCCGACCTCTCCCCGCCGGGGAGAGGAGGTTTTTAGCGCCCGCCGGGGCGTTGGCCGGGGTCGTTTTCCTGGGGCAGCATGCCGCCGCGGCCGATGTTGCCGAGCAGTTGTTCGAGCACGCTCAGCTCGCGGCCGCGGGTCGGCGTCTCGTCCTTGGAATAGGCGAGGCGATAGCCGTCGGTGATGCCGTAGGTCTTCACCGACTTGACCTTCTCGTTCTCGTCGAACTCGATGGCCACCGCCTCGCGGTTCAAGAGGCGCGGGTTCTTGTAGCCGACCTGCTCGGTCGTCTGCGACACGTAGTACCAGATGTTCGGGTCGAAGGTCGCCGTCATCGACGGCGAGCCCAGGCGGGCCAGCAGGGTCGACTTGGTGTCCTCGCCGATCTTGACGTCGCCGGGCTTGTCCTCGCGAGCCTGGAAACCGTTGTAGGCGATGGTGGGCGTGCAGGCGCCAAGCCCCGCCCCAATCAGCAGGGCGGCCGCGGCCGTCGCGATCACCGTCTTCAGCGCCATCGGGCTTCTTTTCAAAACCATGTCCACCGTGCTTGACCTACCGCCGGAACGGCTCGACTTCAATGCGTCCACTAGACCAGCGGCGGGGCGAAAACGCGGCATGCAGGCCATCCGGCGACTTTTCGGGGGAACGAGACCCGCCGTCGAGCGGGGCCGCCGGCTCTACGCCGCGGCGTCCGCCCAGGCGCGCCAGCCCGCCTTCTACGCCGAGGCCGGCGTTCCCGACACGCCCACGGGCCGCTTCGAACTCTACACCCTGCACGTGGTCCTGGTCCTGCACCGGTTGAAGGGACAGGGGACCGAGGCGGCCGAGACCGCCCAGGCGCTGTTCGACGCCTATGTGAAGAGCCTGGACCACGCCCTGCGCGAGCTGGGGGTGGGGGACCTGTCGGTCGGCAAGAAGATGCGCCGGCTGGGCGAGGCCTTCTATGGCCGGGTGAAGAACTACGACGACGCGTTCGAACGCCTGCCCGACGCCGAGGCCCTCCAAGCGCTGATCGGCCGGACGGTCTTCGCCGACGTGGAAGG